>JAEEGH010008820.1_pt1 | contig 23713 bp, 24 predicted proteins | sample 9134181 | NCBI WGS metagenome assembly JAEEGH01 (sample SAMN16246544, study PRJNA631951) | gut metagenome | biome: gut microbiome; feature: rumen; material: DP-attached | host: Bos | place: Iran: Karaj | collected 2018-10
ATTCAGAAGTGGAACCCCAGAACAGGGAAATGTCCGAAATGTGGTGGTGATATGAAAGCCACTGGTGTATGTATGTGTGTAGATTAAAAATATATATATTCAATAGGTTAGCATTAATAGGTTAAGATTGTTTATCCGCTGCACCATTTGAGAAAATTGTGTGGCGGTTTTTTTTAATGAATATTTGGAAGTTACAAAGAAAAGCACTATCTTTGCAGCGCAGACTTGATAAAGTCATACTTTAAATACATACTGGAGCCGATCTAACAAACGAAGTTCGCCAAAACATAAGCAAGTAGAAAGGCTCCTAGTGTTCACCCCTCTATGGCGTGGGCATTGGTGGTTAATACTTGCTAAGGCCGTTTGGCGACGCCTGTTTGTTATTACCGCAATTTAAGATGTCCACGTTTCATAGAGGTTTTTTAAATAGTTTACTAACTTTTAAAAACCTGAAATTATGACAAAAGGTATGTATTCTAATCATTTCAGAGCGTGCAAGTGGTTGCTGGAAACCTTTAAGTCGAAAGGTCAGATCACATTTAAGAAGATTGCCTCGATGTGGAAGAAAAACACTGATCTCAGTGGGGGACTGGAGATGCAGCCCAGGTTCTTTCATCGTTGTAAGAGAACGCTGAATGACGACTTTGGGATAAACGTATGTTGCAAGAGTTGTGGCGACTACGCTTATTACATTGATAATCCGGAAATACTCAAAGACGGTAATCTGTCGGAATGGTTGCTCAGCACGCTGTCGACAAATGAAAAACTCAGGCAGTGTATGGCACTGAAGGACTACATCATCCCCGGGCCTATCCCTTCGGGTGAGAACAGGCTGGACCGCGTGACAAACGCTATGCTGGTACACAAGAAACTGATGTTTGACTATCAGAAATACGGTTCTACGGAGAGGAAGCCGGTAGAACTGGGTGTCTGCGGGCTGATATTATATAATAGGTGTTGGTATATCCTTGGGGAGTTTGAGGACAAGAAACGCTTTACTTATGCGTTGAACAGGATGTGGAATCTGCAAGTGTCGGAAGAGGATTTCGAGTTGGACCCCATGTTTGACTTTAAGGCCTATTTCAGTGAGTTTTATGGCATCTTTAATAGTGGCAAGCCGATTACGAGCATCGTGCTCAGGGCTTTCGGAAAGGAGGCTTACTCGATGAGGGATCTGCCTATCCATCATAGCCAGCAAGAGATTGGCTCGGGCGAGGGATATACGGATTTTGTGATTAAGGTACGGCCCAATAATGAATTAAGCAGTTATATTGAATCGAGGAAGAATTTCCTGAAAGTGCTCTCGCCAGACTGGTATGTGGAGGAAATTGTGCGGGATTTGGAAAAAACTAGGGGGTTATATGTATGAGTTAAGAATATTTAAGAAAGGTGGGACAACTTTTGACACACCCCTATGCTAACTTTGAAGCCGAATTCCGAAATGGAGTTCGGCAAAATTATTATTAACACTAAAATAAAAAAACAATGAAACAAATTAAAGAAGAACTGCCAGGCAGTACGCGTGGGGGCGCTATGACAGAGATCGCCCCGAGTATGATGAAGAGAATCAAGAAATTCTTCAGAAGGAACTGTCACCAATACAAGAAACTAGAGATAACGAATCATCCGGGAGGTACCATTAATCTATGGCTCGTGGAAAACACAAAAGAGGAAATCGCACAACTCATCTTGGAATGTAAGGGTAACATTAACAACACTCGGCTATGAAAGACGAAACGAAATTAGAGATCATAAAGGAGTTGTCGAAAGGCAACGTGAAAATCGCACAATTAATTCTTGAAGTGCAAGGTGATAACATTTTCAATGAGAATAAGGATAAAGAAAACGAAGTTCCTATCAATGGGCTTCGTCAATCGGTAATAGAATCTGTAAACAGGTTGATGCCCGTGGTAGCAGTAGAATATCGTGAGCAATTCTCTAAGATCTGGATGGACATTCTGGAAGATGAGGCTGTGAGGTGTGTGATCTATAACCGAGGGAAACAGCAGGGAACTGTGTTTAACCGTAACCTTGTAGCTCAGATTTCAAGAATGATGGCTTTGGACGGAATCATCGTCAAGGGAACTAATGATGTGATGATGGCAGAGCTGCTAGAACCTGAAAAGGGGAAGCATCATCCAGTAAGGAATCAACTTGGCCTTGTACCAGATGATGAAAGAGTTAAAAGGGCTGTTGAAGCGGTTTTTAAACGATACGGCGTGGAAGTTCCGTGAAAGTTAAGGGTGCTGAAAGGCGCCCTTTTTTATTGGTTATCAGCAAGATAGATTGTGGAAGTTCCTTGTGGAACTTTCTTTTTTTTCTCCACCAAATCATTTTTCCGAAATTTGCACTCGGATTTGTAAATTACAGTATTATTTGAAGGTTATACAAAGCGGGAGCGCCCGCACTGCTTTTTGAAATTTTTCTTTCCATATCATTTCGATTTTGATTTTTTCGAGATCTCTGGTTCGGGAGAATAGGAGACTCATTTTAAAAGTGAATAGTGAAAAGTGAATAGTATAAAATACAATAACAACAATAATAATAACAAAAAGGTCGCCTTGAAGGGGGCGACGTAAAACAAAACTTCAATGATGAAGAAAAACTTTACAACGGTTCGTAAAAGAACCAAGGGTGTGAGAATGATTCATGAGAATCTGATTGCTGATCACCAGATTGATCGCGTGGCTGAACAGGTGATGACTGGTCTTGAAGACAGGGTGTCGCCAGTACTCTATGGGACTCTGATCATGCTGGTAAGGGGATTTGACGAGGACATGCAGCTGGAGATGGCTGATGATCTCGTGGACTTTGCCAAGTATCACCTGGCGCATACCACCGGTGTGGTGTCTGCGGACATCGTTCTGGATCTGTGCTACATGATGATTGCCGAGGAGCACGACATCCTGAAGAAGAGTGAGCGCAGCAGAATGAGAAATCTGTTTATAAATAAATAATGTACGCGTATGGAAACAGGAATCACAAAGCTCTTTAATGAGAATGGTGAGCAGATTATCACCTCGCTAGACATTGCAAAGCTGACTGGAAAGGAGCACAAAAACGTGCTGCGTGACATCAGAAACATGGAGCCGGCATGGGAAAAGTTACATCAGCTCAAATTTGAGCAGATGCAAATTCGGGAGAATCTTCCTAACAACGGCTACCGTTTGAGAAAGGTCTATGCACTCACAAAACTAGAGTGCCTGTACATCGCGACTAAGTATGACGATGTGGCGAGGGCAAAGCTGGTGTTGCGCTGGGAAGAGTTGGAGCGTGGTAACGTCCAGGCCCCGTGTGCTTCCCCAAGGCTGTTGGTAACGGAGAGGGAGATACTGAGGAAAGGTGATGAGATCCGGAAGGAGCAGATAGAAATGAAGAATGCACCTGCAGACGGATGTCTTACCGTTAAGGAGGTTGCAGAGATGCTGAAGACTTCGGTGAAGGACCTGAATCAGTTTTTGGTAAAACAGGATCTCCAGTTCCGCAGAGACGGTCGCTACTTTCTGACGCCGAAGTATGAGGGCTCGGGCTTCGCCAAAGAAAGAGCATTCCACTATTTCTCCCTCGATGGTGAGAAGAAAGAGCGCCTCTACCTGGTTTGGACTCCGGAAGGTATGGAATTCATCAGGCACCTGTATTATTTGAACAACTAAAAAAATAACAATATGAACGAACAACAATTTATCGAAAAGCCGGAAGGTAAGCCGGTGAAGGCTTTTAGAGCCAGAGTGAAAATGTACGGCAATGATGTCGTAGTGGTTAATCCTGAGAGCTCCAAAGAGAGTAATCGCCGAATCATCAAGCAGAAGGGGAAGAGCAGCTTCTACAAATCTGAAGGCGAGAAAGAGAGCTCCTACTCTATCCATATCAACGTGGATGCCAACGATCCTGATCCCGTGGCAACAATGCAGGAGCTGTTTGCAGAGTTGACGAAGGGTGAACTGAAGAGTGAACTGAAGCTGAAGGTAAAGGGCAAGTTGCTCTATGAGACTCCGAAGCTGAAGGTGTATCTGAACAAGACGCAGAAGCAGGTGATCATCCAGACGAATCTCGATTGTGGTCCTACTGTAGAGCGCGAGTTACTCCAGCTGCAGGCTGAAATGGCTAGGGTCATCGGGGCGAATTATTCCGAGATATTGAAAGTGTTTAACTCAAAACAGAAGTAACATGGAAGCATTAGTAACAATAATAGAGGTGGGCGCATACTCTGAGCGCCAGTATCAGAAGCAGGATGGAACTGCGGAGTATTTCAAGAGTCGCGGATTTGTGCTGAAGCGCGGTGGAGATACCATTTATGGAGAGCTCACTGGTGAAGCTGCGAGCAAGAACCGCGATACGCAGTATGACCAGCAGGTGCCTTACATCGTGAAGGGATTCTGGAAGATGCGCACTTGGGGCGATAATCAGGATCGCCACGAGAACGTGTTCTATATCACGGACATTCAAAACCTGTAGCCGATGATCATATTCCAAGAGAATACTCATTTTTCCCAGGCTCTTCCTTGCACAAAGGAAGAGTTCTGGGCACAGGTAAGAAAACCGAATACTGCCTGGAGGATTGATGCCCGCAGAGCGATTATTGCAGCGGTGGAAGCATCGAAGACGCAGGGGGTAGCGGCGATTCAGACGTGGCTCAATAATGCGGATTATCAGAAGTTCTTGCTGAAAAAGCAGAAGTTGAAAAAGAAAGCTGCCATTGATGCATGGAATGCCAAAACGGATGCAGAGAAGTTGCTGGCCTTTGCGCAGGAGATTAAGGACAATTCTGTGGCTTTCATCTATAGCTGCTATGAATTTGATGAAACACAGACAGAGAAAGGTAAGCCTTTCCGTCATCGCAAATTGGCAGATTGCCACTTGAATGGTCTCTTTATGCTGGATATTGACCACGTGGAGAATCCGATGGAGATATGGTACAAACTCAGAGAGGATGAGGAATTGATGAAGAATGTAGCCCTAGTGCATATCACTAGTAGCGGCTTTGGTCTTCGTATCGTGGCCGTGGCTGATATCAATCTCGGCAATCTGGCAGATAATCAGATAGTGTTAGCAGAAAAGCTGGGGCAAAAGCCAGATGATAGTTGTATCGATGCCACAAGAAACTCGTTTGCTCCGAAGGAGGAGGATATATTATACATTAATGAAGAACTGTTATTCAACTATTACAATGAGGAATTTGATAAACGCTACACACAGTTATACCGTGAGAAGAAGACTCAACCATTGTATCATGAGTTTCCTTCTGATGTTGAAAAAAGGTTGGATGGAGGCCGCAGCACACTGGGGACAGGCTCTGACATCAGCCATCAAACATCAGACATCATAAAATGGAGGGGATATGACGTACAGAAGATTATTGATGCCCGTTATGCTGCTAAGCTGCCTTGCGCTGATGACAGCAACAGACACAAGGAGAGTCTTAAGCTCGCCACGGATCTGCTCCTCATGCTCGATGGTGACAAGAAAGCCGTGCAGTATCTCATCGAATCACAGAGCTGGGTCAAGGAGATTATCGCAGAACGCGATGAGGACGTGGCGCAGACGGTGGAATCAGCGGCGGAGTGCGTGTCGCAGAAGGAAAAGAAATTTGCGAACTCGCAGCCATCCAAAGCGATGCTCGAAGCGGTGAAAACCGTCACCGGACTGAATTATCAGGAAATAATCTCACAAAAGGGACCGTCCCCATTGTGCGATGGGAGGTCGAAAGCTTCTATCTTGAATGAGATGCTGGACGGCTGGGGTAAAGAGATTGAGGCGATGTTTGAGGACTTTCCGCTGCTGAAGGATGTCTGCTCGGGACTGAAGCGCAGCCAGTATCCAGCGGCTTTGTTCGTGGCTGGTGGTACATTGATGACGCTGATGACCAGATGCTGGTATAGTTTCTATCATCGCCCCGAAGAGGAACGAAGATTGAATTGCTCCCTGTATATCATTGGTCATCCTGCATCGAATAAGTCTATGGCGAATTCGCTTTATAAGATTCTGTCTGCGCCTATCGCTGCAGCAGATAAAGCAGGAAAGGCTGCACTGAACCGCTATAAGCAGGATCAGAAGAAGAAGGCTGCCAATAAAGAAGGTAAGGATAAGCCTCAGGGTATCATCCGTATCCATCCTGCACGTACTTCGAATGGTCAGCTGATTCAGGACATGCTGAATGCCAAGGAAACCATCGAAGGCAAAGAGATTCAGCTGCACATGATGACCTTTGATACAGAGTTGGACAATTCTATCATGCTTCAGCAGGGTGGTTCATGGATCAACAAGCAAAGCATGGAGTTGAAGGCCTTTCACAATGAAGAGGATGGACAGATGTATCAGAATTCTGATTCTCCTGTAGATGAATTCAGCGTGATGTGGAACTACATCTATACCGGCACGCCCATAGCACTGAAGAAAAAGGTGAATGAACGGAACTTCGGTAGCGGGCTTTCTACACGACTGGCTGTGATCCCCATGCCCAAGACGAATTTCGAGATGATTGAGTTTGCGGAAAAGTCGGCGATAGATTGGCAGCGTCTGGAACGCATGAAGACATGGGCCTATAAGCTGGACACAAGATATGGCGAGCTCCCGCTTTGGCCATTGGTGAAGCACCTCTACGAATGGACGAAGAACCGCATGGCGGATTGTGAGGAAGACCAGAGTGAAGCCAATGAATTGATGTTGAAGCGCGTGCCTTATCACGCTTTGAACTATTCGGCGCCTTTCATCGATATGCGTCATTGGGACAGTATCCACCAGCAAGGCAACTACTGGACGGGAGAATATGAGGTGGATGAGACGGATTGGAAGCTCTGTGAACTGATTGCACGTATTCAATATGCCACGCAGCAGCATTTCTTCGGAGTGATGGCTGAGAAGTACTTTGACGACATGAACAGTGATGTACAGTTTTCTGGGAAACGTCATTTCGCAAAATCGCTTGAGAATTATTCGCGTCTACCTGAGATTTTCTCAAAAGAAGATGTGATAAGATGTTTCGGATATACAAGGGAAAAGTCTGTCTACAAGAAGCTTCAAAGGTTGACTTCAGAAAAAATGATTGCCCAAATCACTGAAGGGGAGAATAAGGGAAAGTATAAAAAACTCATTAATAACATGGTTTAGTCGATGAGTCGACAAGTAGACAAATTGAAAATTTTAAATGAAAATGAAAGAAGTTAGTATCAATAAGAACATGAAACTCTCCGAGCACTTTAAGCTCGGGGAGTTGACGAAGACAAGTTATATTACCAGCGATGGGAATATACCGAGTCGAAAAGCGATTGAGAATCTGAAGAATATTTGTGAGAATTGGTTGGAGGATCTGAGATACAGCCAGAATACGTTGTATGGTGATTGTTCGAGGAAAGAGGAAAGAGGAGAGAGGAAAGAGAATACTCAGGTGGCAGATATTCCAATCATTATATCCTCCGGATATAGAAGTGAGGAGGTGAATATGAAGTGTGGGGGTGCCAAGAATTCGAATCATCTGACGGGGTGCGCAGTGGATATCAAATGCTATGGCCCGGAGCACATGATCAGGATGGCGGGGATATTGCTGGATATCGCGGATGGTACGAAGCGCGATTTTGACGAGCTAATTCAGGAGAAGCGCGGCTCGACGTATTGGATTCACTTCGCGGTGAGGCCGAAAGATAATCGGAGGAAGATCCTCTTCGACTGCCGGTAAACGAAATCCCCCTCGCAGAGAAAGCCTGCGGGGGGGATGATCATCCTTTATGGTTTAATGTTAGGGGAGGACTCATCTGAATCACTCGGACTATACAAACTCCCAATTTTCGTTTGCAAAGTTAAGAATAAAATCTATAAATAATCTATGTTTGCGTACACATTTAGTGTTATTTAACGTGTAATCGTGACACTTATTGAAGAGATATCCATAAAAATTTGGTGTTTCGCTCACTTATTCGTATCTTTGCAATCGCAATGAAATACGAAACACTCTGGCGCAGACTATCAGGCATCTATGATACGGACGAGGCAAAGGCCATCGTCAGATGGGTGCTGGACGAAAGGTTCGGATTCTCGCTGACGGATATTGTCTGCGGGAAACTGGACGAGATGAGCCAGGCGGAGTGCGACGCATTGGAAGAGATGATGAGCCGGTTGGAACAGGGCGAGCCTGTGCAGTATGTGTTGGGCGTGGCGGAGTTCTGCGGAAGACGATTTCATGTGGCGCCTGGGGTGCTGATTCCGAGACCGGAAACGGGGGAAATGTGTGAGGAAGTTAAAGGGAAGTTCTTGCGTCCCTGCGGTAGCAAGCGAGCAAAGCTCGAGCGAAAGAGAAGTTACCGCTTCGCTCAGGAGTTAAAGGGACAATACCACATACTCGACATAGGGACGGGAAGCGGGTGTATCGCAATCACGCTGGCACTGGAGATGCCCGGGGCGAAGGTCATGGCGTGGGATGTGTCGGAAGAGGCACTGAGCATCGCCAGGAAGAATGCCGAAGTGCTAGGAGCAGAGGTGACCTTCGAAAAACGTGACGTTCTCGACTATTCACTATTTACTATTCACTATTCACTCCCTCTCTGGGACCTCATCGTGAGCAATCCGCCGTATGTGTGCGAGCGGGAGGCGGCAGAGATGGAGAAGCACGTGCTGGAGCATGAACCGCACCTGGCACTGTTTGTGCCTGACGACGATCCGTTGCGGTTTTATCGTGCCATTGCGGAATATGGCGTAATGGCCTTGAAACCTAATGGGTTGCTCTATTTCGAACTGAACCCCGTCTATGCGCTTGAGACGGAGGCGATGCTCAAAGATCTGGGTTATGTAGAGACGGAAATCAAACGGGATATGTTTGGCAAACAACGATTCCTTAAAGCTAAAAAGATATGAAAAAAGAAATGACCGAACAAGAGGCTTTCTTGCAATTGGCCTCGGTGTGTGCACAGGCAGAACACTGTCAGCATGAGATGTTGGAGAAGATGCGGAAATGGGAACTGCCGGAAACGGTACAGGCCCGAGTGATGGCACGACTCGTGAAGGAACGTTATGTAGACGATGAACGCTATGCCCGTGCCTTCGTGAAGGACAAGATCCGCTACAACAAATGGGGTCGAAGGAAGGTACAGCAGGCGCTTTGGATGAAACACATTGACGATGACATCCAGCAGAAGGTGCTCGACGAGGTGGACGACGAGGAGTATCTGAATGTGTTGCGGCCACTGCTGAAACAGAAGATCAAGAGCATCAAGGCGGAGAATGACTACGAACGCAACCAGAAACTCGTGCGCTTCGCCCTCGGACGCGGATTTACGTTCGACATCATTAAGCAATGTTTAGATGTTGACGAGGAAGATTTTTAAGGACCACAGATTTTGGGGATTACACAGATTATAGTGTCTAGAGCCACGATTATTTTGGATTTTTCAGATTCCATGCGGCTAGCCGCAATAATCAATAATAATCTGTGTAATCTGTGAAATCTGTGGTATCAATAAAAAAAGGTATGATTAGTTTTTGGAGTAGGTTGTTGGATTTGATTTCACCGAGGCTGTGTGTGGTGTGTGGCAACAGGCTTGCGGTGACGGAGGAGGTGGTGTGCAGCAAGTGTTACTTGCATCTGCCGCGTACCGACTTCGACAATGACCTCTATGAAAACGTGATGGCGAAGCTGTTCTGGGGACAGATAAAACTCGAGAAAGCCACCGCCTTGTTTTATTATGAGGCGCACGCCGAAACAGCCAAGATCCTTTATGAACTGAAATACAAGAACCACCCTGAGATCGGTGTGGTGATGGGAAGGATGATGGCCAAGGAACTGATGAGGAGCGGACTGTTTGACGACATCGACGCTATTGTGCCCGTGCCGTTGGCGAAAAAACGCGAATGGCAGCGTGGCTATAACCAGAGTCTGGAATTGGCGAAGGGCGTGAGTGAAGTGACGGGACTACCCATCGCTAATCTGGTGATCAGACGCACGAAGTTTGTGGGGAGTCAGACGCAGCGTGGGCGATGGGAGCGCAACGAGAACGTGGCGCATGTGTTTGAACTCGTCGACGAAAACATCAGCGGACAGCATCTGCTGCTGATCGACGATGTGGTGACCACTGGTGCTACCGTTATCGCTTGTGCCAAGGAAATGCAGAAGGCGAGCAACGTGAAGATCAGCGTGCTCGCCCTCGGCTTCGCAAAATCGTAAATTCTTTATAAATATCTTATTTCTTGAGCTCTTCGGCGATGATCTGAGCCATGCGGCGGGCACCCTTGTCATCGGGATGGATGCCGTCGGGCAGCACCTTATCACCATCATTGGCAAAGAGCGTGTGGAGGTCGATGACTTTCAGGCCGTACTTCGCTGCCACCTCGCGCTGGATGGGGATGACACCATTGACAATCACAGAATCGTTGATGTTCCACGTAGACTTAAAGGCGGGAATGGGTGTGCAGAGATAGATCTGCGGCTTCACGGGCTCGGCAGCCTGACCCTTCTTAGCCTTCTTTCCTTTCTTCGCAGGCTGGGCGAGCGACGGACAGAGGGTGGTGATCATCTGTTCGAGGTCCTGACGGAACTCAGCATTGTACTGCCAGTTCTCGGGCTTTGAGTCGTTGGTGCCCAGCTTGATGATGACGATATCGGGCTTGAAGGCAAGGGCATCGCGCCAGGCTTGTTCGTTCATGTAAGGATAGTCGCCCTTGTTGAGCATAGTACGTGAGCTCACGCCGAAGTTCTTGACGCAATAGCCATCGCCAAGAAGTCGCTGCAACTGAGCGGGATAGCCGTTACGCGATGCAAGGTCGATGCCGAAGCCGTCGGTGATGCTGTTGCCGAGGCAGGCCACGCGGATAGCGTCTTGTTTGGGGGCTTTCAACTGGTCGAGCCATTTGCCGAGCGTAGCGAGCATCTCATTGTGATAGGGGAACCACTGTCCGAAACCGTAGCCGTGACCACCCGTAGGATAGAGCAGCAGCATACAGTCGTTGCCGGCATTACGCATAGCGGTGTAGTAGGTCAGGCCATTGGTGAGCGGTGGCACAAGGTTGTCATCGCCCGATATGATGATACAGGCAGGCGGTGTGAGATGACGCTGCACGGCATTGTTGGTAGAGAACTCACGCACGATCTTCGGGTTTTTCTGATCCTCGCCCAGGAAATTGCGGCACGACCATACATGCGACACCTTCTCGTCCATTGAGATGACTGGATAGAAGAGGATGGTGAAGTCGGGACGCACGTCATATTCGGAGTGGGTAGAGATGACCGATGCCAGATGACCACCAGCCGAGAAACCCATGATACCTACATCGCGGGGATTGATGCCCCAGACGGCTGCTGAGTCGCGCACGATGCGGAAACCCTGCCAGACATCGCTCATCGAGGTCATACGGTTACCTTCCGGCAAACGATAGTTCACCACGAAATAGGCGATGCCCTTCTGGTTGAGCCAATCGGCAGCCATCGTACCTTCATGGGTGTTCGACAAGACGGAGTAGCCACCGCCAGGAATGCCCACAATGGCTTTGCCTGAGGGTTTCGTGGGGAGGAAACACACCATTTGCGCTTTACCATCTTCCGTCAGGTTAAGTGTAAACTTCCGCGCGGTCTGGTCGGTCTTTCCGGGCTCCGCCATCCGCGGCATCTGCGCCTGCATCGTAAGGGCTGCGCAGAACAAAGTAGTCAGAAATAAAATCCTTTTCATATTAGCAATTTTGAATAATGAGTTGATAATCTGGGTGCAAAGATACAAAAAGTTTATAGTTTATAGTTTATAGTTTATAGTTTTTTTGTACCTTTGCACGCAAATTATACATTATATTATGGATATCAAGCATCAATTAGCCAAGAAACTGATGGATATCAAAGCCATCAAGTTGCAGCCGAACGACCCGTTTACATGGGCTTCAGGCTGGAAGTCACCCATTTATACTGACAACCGCAAGACGCTGTCGTATACCGATGTGCGTTCGTTTGTGAAGCTCGAACTCTGTCACGCCATCCAGGAGAACTTTCCTGAGGCTGAGGCAGTGGCCGGTGTCGCCACAGGTGCCATCGCACAGGGAGCCCTCGTTGCAGACCAGTTAGGATTGCCGTTCAGCTATGTGCGTCCAAAGCCGAAAGATCACGGTATGGGTAACCAGATAGAGGGCGAGATAGAGAAAGGTGCGAAGGTTGTGGTCGTCGAGGATCTGATCTCTACGGGCGGTTCATCGTTGAAGGCTGTCGCTGCACTGCGTGAGTACGGTGTAGAAGTTGTCGGTATGGTGGCATCGTTCACCTACGGCTTCCCTGTGGCAGAGAAGGCATTCGAGGAGGCTGGCGTAAAGCTCATCACATTGAGCAACTATGAGGCAGTGGTTGAAGAGGCCGCAAAGACCGGTTATATCAAGGAAGAGGACAAGGCTGTGCTCGCCGAATGGCGCAAGAGCCCTGAAACCTGGAAACAATAAGAAGTTATGGGACTATTCGGAAGTGAAAGCAAATTCGAGAGTAGTGTAAAGCAGATACCCTACCCTCAGCAGGCTGTGTATGACAACATCAGCGACCTGCGCAATTTAGATAAGGTTAAGGATCGTGTGCCCGAGGACAAGGTAAACGATTTCAAGTATGACGAGGATACTGTCAGCCTCAATGTCGCCCCTGTAGGTGAACTGAAACTGCGTATCTGCGACCGCGAGGAGCCGAAATGCGTGAAGTTTGAGACGGTGCAGTCGCCCGTGCCCTTCAACCTCTGGATTCAGGTGCTGCCCATGGATGAGCAGAACTCGAAGATGAAGCTGACGCTGAAGGCTGAGCTCAATCCCTTCATCAAGGCGATGGTAGAAAAACCCCTTCAAGACGGCCTCGAGAAGATTGCCGATGCCCTGGCACAAGTGCATTATGTCTAATTATAATCTATAGTCTAAAGTCAAAATAACTAAAGTCAAGATGAAACTTTGGGAGAAGAACTTTGAGATCAATAAGGAGATAGAGCGGTTTACGGTGGGAAGAGACCGTGAGATGGACCTCTATCTGGCGAAATACGATGTGCTGGGCTCGATGGCCCACATCACCATGTTGGAGAGCATCGGACTGTTGGAGAAAGATGAGCTCACGGCGCTGTTGGCAGAGCTGCGGAACATCTACCATCTGGCAGAACGCGGAGAGTTCGTGATTGAGGACGATGTGGAGGATGTGCATTCGCAGGTGGAGATGTTGCTGACGCGTAAGCTTGGCGATATGGGTAAGAAAATCCACTCCGGTCGTTCACGCAACGATCAGGTGCTCGTAGACCTCAAACTCTTTACCCGTCATGAGTTGAAGGAGATTGCCGATGAGGTAAAGATCCTCTTCGATGAACTGATTCAGAAGAGCAATCAGTATAAGGATGTGCTGATGCCGGGTTATACCCATCTGCAGATTGCGATGCCCTCTTCGTTCGGACTGTGGTTCGGCGCCTATGCCGAGAGTCTTACCGATGATATGCTTTTCCTGCAGGCTGCCTATAAGATGACCAACCGCAATCCACTGGGTTCAGCAGCTGGCTATGGTTCTTCGTTCCCTCTGAACCGTACGATGACAACGGAACTGCTGGGCTTCGACTCGATGGATTACAATGTGGTGTATGCCCAGATGGGCCGCGGTAAAATGGAGCGTAACGTGGGCTTCGCTATCGCTACCATCGCAGGCACCATCGCCAAGATGGCCTTCGACGCATGTTTGTTCAACTCGCAGAACTTCTCGTTTGTAAAGCTGCCGAAGGAGTGTACCACGGGCTCATCGATCATGCCGCATAAGAAGAATCCCGATGTGTTCGAACTGATTCGTGCGAAATGTAATAAGTTGCAGAGCCTGCCCCAGCAGGTGACGCTGATTATGAATAACCTACCCGTGGGTTATTTCCGTGACTTGCAGATTATCAAGGAAGTATTTCTGCCAGCCTTCGGTGAACTGAAGGACTGTTTGCAGATGGCTGCTTACATTATTAATAAGATAGAGGTGAACGAGCATATTCTCGACAATCCGATGTACGATCCGATGTTCTCTGTGGAGGAGGTGAATCGTTTGGCTGCCAATGGTATGCCCTTCCGTGATGCCTATAAGAAGGTGGGACTCGACATTGAGGCAGGCACGTTCAAGGCCAGCCACGATATCCACCATACTCACGAAGGCTCTATCGGCAATCTCTGCAACGACAAGATACAGACTTTGATGCAGCAGACGCTCGAGGGATTCAACTTCCAGCGCATGACGGATGCAGAGCGAGCTCTGTTAAGGTAAAAGTGAATAGTGAACAATTTGCTACCGCACATGAAACAAGCGGCCAAGACTGAGCGGCTACCGCACATGAAAGCAAGAAGTTTACGCTTTTTCCTTTTACTTGGGATAGCGGTAGCAAATTGTTCACTATTCACTTTTCACTTTTCCCTCTTCACATCCTGTGAAGCAGAAGCGCCCGTGAGCAGGAAATACGTCTGTCGTTTTGTGTTCAACTACAGAGACCACGCCACCAGCCTGCTCTTCGCTGCGGCACAGAATCCTGGTACTTACGTCTATGTGACCACCAAGGGCGACGGTAAAACCAGCGTCCGTCACGTTTATGTGAATAGTAACGACGATAAGACACCTCAGGAAGACAATGTTATCAGCTCCGACCTCGAGAACTATTCCAGCTACGTACTTGGTGCCAGCAACAGCATCGGACTCTTTATCGGCACCACCAATTTCAATGGTCTTTGGGCCTACGATCGTACCTGTCCGAATTGTACCAGTCTGCAGGCGATGAACTTTACGGGTAACCGTCAGCAGGTGCTCTGTCCCCGTTGCCAACGAACATACGATCTGGAAACAGGAGCGATTATCAACGGCGATGAGGGTTCGTCGCTGATGCGCTATTATTGTTCTTTCGACGGTTCCATCCTTCGGGCCTGGAACTAAGTCGATGTCCTAAAGTTTTTTGTAATAACGGAGCGGGGCAAGATGGTCGAGCTCCGGATGGAGAATACGGATAAAGTCGTTGAGCAGCCAATCCGGGTGGAAGGGCGTCTCTTCGTAGAAAGGACTCAGTTCCACATTGCACCCATATGCCTGCTGATTGCGGAAAGCCTTGAATTGGTTGTAACCATGATGTTCAGAGCGCAGTTCATCGTAGGTGATATCATGGTCACTACTATATCGGAAGAGCCAGATATCAGCCTCACCGGCCTTCTCCAATACACTCTCGAAAGGCAGGGATACCGAACCGCTGTGCGCATCTTTGGCCCAAGGGAAATCACCACCTGCATCCTGAATCATCTGACCAACGGTGCTCTTGCCACCAGGAACATACCATACGCTGCCCGTCACCTTATCGAGCAACACGGAGGGACGGCTTTTTTGTGTCACCAGTGCCTTCAGGCCGTTGTAGTTCTTGTCAATAGCCTCAAAGAGACTATCAGCTTTTTGTTCGCAGCCGAAAAGCAGACCATAGAAGCGCAGCCATTCGGCACGGCCTAAGGGCGTTGTTTCCATATATTCCGCACACTCCACAATGGGGATGTCGATATCCTCGAGCTTGCCATAACCACCGCTGTTTTCGAAAGGCGAGAGGAACAAGGCATCAGGACGCTGGTCGATGATCTTCTCAACGACAGGACTCAGGCCGTCGCCCACATCGCTGATCTTCCCCTCTTTCACCTGTTGCTGAATCCAAGGGATCTTGATGTATTTCAGATCGGCAACCCCAGCGATGCAGTCTTCTTTGCCGAGATCCATCAGCATGGCACAATGGACGGTAGAGAAGATCATTGAACGACTCAATGGCGTACGGATGATGGTGCCGTTGGGAATATGTGCAGGAATCTCAGAAACATCAGCTGGCACCAACACATACTGGTGCAGGGTCATACCCTCCTTCCAAGGATTCTTCAGTGTGGCCACCGTATAGCCATCATAGCGCACTACGGTAAGCTGTGTGGCGTATTTAAAGGCAATGGTATCACCCTCCACCTGCGAAGGGGCAGTCTTGCCACCTCCGCAGGAGAAGAGTAATAGGGTAAGGCTTATTGCTAAGCCTATGTTTATTTTATTCAAATTCAACAGTGACGTCATCGATACAGATATAGGCAGGTGTCAGCACACCGTAGTCGTTGCTGCGTGAACCACTGAAGCCAAAACTCAGTGAGGTGATAGCACCCATATCGCTCAGGTCGAGCAGCTGCCAGTCGTTTACGTAACCACCATCCTTGGCCAGATCGATGTCCTTGGTAACGGTTGTACCGTCAGCCTTCTCGCCAGTGAGGGTGCACTTGAACCAGTCGGTAGCATCAAACTTAGCGCCAGAATAGTTGTCGCCATTCAGGATAGAGTTCACCGTGTAGGCACTATTGGTGAAGTAGAGACTCTTAATAACAACACCTGAACCCAGACTAATCTTCTCACCATAGGTTGTGATCACACAGAAATTCTTACCGTTGTGAGCCTTGCCTGTTATGTTGTTATACTGATCGGGTGTCAACGTAGCAGCTTCGAAAGTGGTAGCTGTACGATTAGAGATGGCAAAACCAGACCAGTAGTCAGAAGTACCATAAGCAGAGGTGTAAAGATTATAGGTAACGGGGAAAGAAACAGGACCCTCATTGTACACATTGTCTGTGTAGGTTGTGGTGGTTCCACCCCAATCGTCATTATACGAATAGCTATTACCCTCTGGAACACCAATCCAGAAACCGTCGGCATTCAGTTTCTGCTTCTCAAAAGAGATGGTGACAGTCTGCTTTTTGTTGACAGGCATGTCACTATTACCACAAGATGTCATTGACATCACAATACCGCATACGATAGCGGCGATTCCAAAAAACTTTGTTTTCATCTTACTTTAAGTTTAAATGATAAAATATTAATGAATAAAAACCTTTCTGTTTCTGATATAAATGCCTTTACTTTTGGGAATGACCCTGCGTCCTTGCAGATCATATACCTCAGAAGAGGGCTGACACTTTGTGAGATGAGGGGCTGAAATCGCGGTCGCAATGGCGTTGAGTGAGGCTTCCAAGTGCAAGTCTTCTGCCCCAGCTATCTCTGTTGAGGTCTCCAAGAACCAACCACATTTCTGATTCAGGCCCGTATAGACACGGACAAAATCCACGAAGTCAAGACTCACGGGCTGACGGTTGTCATCGACGGCCCATGAGATATCGATGCCGCATCCCTCAATATTAGGAGTCGAACGATCAGCCAACAAATTGGGCTGATTGTCTGCATAACCCCATCCGAAGAAGAAGAGCACCCAGAAATATTGGCTATAGCCAAACGGCACACTACCAGTGAAGTCAAAGCCGTTTTGTGGCAGACGTGTTCCTTTGAAGGTAAGACCATCGGGCAACCATTCAGGATAATATTCTTGAGGGTGATAAAGATTCCAGCGGTCCAGTTCCCCACTGTTACCACGATTGTCTGTCCAAGGAATCTTTCCCATCGGGTTACGATAGTAAGTAATCTCGTAGCCATAATCCACCTTACCGATACTATCCTCATCGCAACTGCCCTTGATTTCATACCAAGGATCATCGGGCAAGCCGTTGCCATTGACATCTTTCGAGACCATCACGACACCCGCCTCCCCAGAACCGCCACCAGGATAGAGGTTCAGTTCCTCTTGATAGGCATTGCCCCAGATGGCGAAGTCACGCTTTCCAGGAATATTAACAATTGAGTGGTCGAAATGGAAAGTGATATAGCCTCCGAAGGCTCCCAATGCCACGAGTTCACGGTTGTTATTAGCCAAACGCTCCGTACATTTCTGAATCATCGTAGCTTCCGTATCGCCCTCCTCATACTCAGGAACATCATTGATATATTGTCCTGGGGCCGGACAATATTCATCGACGGCCTGGATATATTTCGAGTGCTCTGGCACATCGTCCATCCGCTGTGCGGATGCAGTGAATAGTGAACAGTGAATAGTGAATAGCATCACCACCCATCTCAATCTCACTTTCACCTTATTATTCTTTATATCCATTTTTACTATTCACTATTCATTATTCACTATTCACTTTTATATCTAAATGCAGCGTGGGCGGGGATATCACCCGTCTTCACCTTCCAGTCGAAGGTGCCATCAGGCAGGAAATGCAGCAGTTCACCACTGGAGACATAGTTCTTGGCATCCATCAGATAGAAATCACGATGGATGGGGTTTACGATGATGCCATATGGCATACGGATCTTACTAATCTCTGGCGCCTGTGAGAGTTGGGTGCTGACAATCTGATGGGTGCGCACATTGATAATGCCGTAGGTAACGGTGTTCTTCATCGTCACCTCACTCCACTGACTCCCATAGAAATAGAGGGAATCGCCCACGATGCAGAGATCGCTTACGGGTTGATCCAGATAACCGCCCACTGTCATCCTGCCCTTCGCATCCTTCACCAGCCAGTAGATTTTCGACTCTTCATCCATGTAATTACCTCTTGATGTCACCCACAACTGGTCATACCGGTCTGCCCTGATGCGATGCAGATTAGGAGCAACTTCTATCTTGTCCGTCTCCTGCATGGTGTTCAGATCCACCACACTCACCGTACTCTCGTAACCCTGTCCCGTCATTCCTTGATAGCCTCCGCTGTTCGCCACAAAAAGCTGATTACCAATGATGGCCACTTCCTCTGGTTGATAGCCTACGGAACAAGAGTCCGTTTTCTGTAAGGTAAGCGTATCCACCTTGTAGACGCTGCCCAACGGACTCGAACCCGTATTCGCCACAGAACCCACATAGGAGGACACATAGGCATAGCCATCCTTGAATGTCACATAACGACAATTGGGGATGTCCACCTTTCCTATCCTCACAGCATCTTCCGCACGGGCCACTTCTACCTTGTTCGAACAGTTGATGACCAGCCAGAGACGGGAACCGTAGATCTGACAATCGTTGCCCACATCGCCCAGCATCATCACCGTTGTGGGATTGCGCTCAGAATAGATATTCCGCAGGTAATGGACAGTAGAGTCGCTGGCAGAGAGGTCGAGGTAATCGAGGGTTGACTTGTTCGAGCCCATGTTCCCCTCATTCAGCAGGTACATGCCCACGATTTCGCTCTTGACAGTCTTACCTCCCGTATTGACATCCTCCATCGGCACCACCATCACATCGTTTCGACAGGCAGTGAAAAAGTAAAAAAGTAAAAAAATAAAAAGGTAAAAAGGTAAGAGACCTTTCACCCATTTTGCAATCCTATCATTTCTTTCCTGCAGCATATTTTACCTTTTTATTTTTTTACCTTTTTACCTTTATTATATCTCTATGGTTAAAGTGAGGGCATAGTTGCGACCAGGCATAGGGTAATTGACGATGACCTCATAGTCCTGATCCAACAGATTATTAACCTCCGCCTGGGCTATAAACTCTAAACTATGAACTCTAAACTTATATCTCAGCGAGAGGTCGCTGGTGTACCAAGGTTCCATGTGGTTATAGAGGATGTTCTCCTGTTCATCGTAGCGTTCACCAGCATAGATGAACGAATAGTTCAGATCCCAGTTCTTATAGTTCAGGCCAAGAATAGCAGAGCCGGAATGCCAGGGGATATAGGGTATCTGGTGTTTGTAATAGGAATCGTTGGGATCTGTCACATCGCGGGCGTCCTGATAAGTGTACTGGGCGCGTGCCGTTGCCACCAGATCTTTGCCTATCTGGAAATCAGCCTCTGCCTCGGCATCGATACCCTTGATATGGACTTTGCCCAGATTGAGCATCGTCCAACGGAACTGCTGACCTTTGGGATAGGCCACAATCTTATCATGTACGGTATTGTAATAGGCATCGAAATGCATCTCCGCATGACGGACAATACCATGTTCGAAATGTTTGTTCAGCGCAAAGCCAGCATCGTATTGCAGCGCACTCTCGGGCACAAGGTTGGCATTACCATGATCAGTATAATAAAGGTCGTTGAAGGTCGGCATGCGGAAACTTTTCTTCACATAGGCTCTCAACGAGAAAAACGTACCCTTAAAAGGATAGATATTGACGAAGAGGGCTGGGGTCAGCTTCGTAAGGGAATTGTTGGTATCCATACCTGCAAACTCACCTCGACGATGGGTCTTATCATTGACAAAAGTGGCCAGGATAGAGCCTTGCGCTTTCAGATGCTTGTAATCGATGGCTGTGGCGAGACTCACAAGGTTCGAGATGCGTGTGGGGAAAGCGAAATTGTAGGTATCGGCATTGAGTTTGTTCCATTTGAAGTCGTAACTCAGCGAGGCACTCCAATTAGGAAGCAGTTCGAGCACATTGGCCGTAGAGAGATAGACCTCCTGCTGTTTATAACGATTGTCTACTGGCAACTGCGTCGTGTCTTTGTTCACATAGTGGGTGTTGTAGTAGGCATACTTCGCCAACCATCGTGTGCTGAACCCATCCCCGATGTTCTTATCGTAAGCCGCTTGCACAAAAGTGTTCAGATCCTGCTGGCGCTCACCCCGTCGCCATACATTATTAACAATGGCACCAGGGATGCCTCGGGCGGAGTTATAGAGATAGCCTTTCACCTGCCAGCTACCCTGATAGAGCCGTCCGAAGAGATTGGCCTCGATACGTTCTGCGTGTATATCGCCATTCTGACGAACAGCTGTGGTATCCCATGCTGTCTCACCATTTGGATAGCGACGCTCATAACGGAACTTATATTTACCGCTTGCCGTCAGGAAACCCGCACTAACGGAAGAACTTACCGTCTCTGACAGTTTCTGTTCCCAAAGTGTTGAAAAGCGGAACATATCGCTGGAACCATACTGAGTTTTGAATCGCAAATTGGTATTCTCTTTCCACTTTTCTCCTTCCTCTTTCCTCTCAAACTCCGGAGCTTTGGTACGGATATAGATAGCCCCAGCATGACCGAAATCGGAAGCAGGCTGGAAGATGGCACTCTTCTGTCCATTATACAGAGTGATTTCCTCTACATTGTCGAGTGAGAACTGTCCGAGGTCTATCTGACCGTTCTGGGCGTTACCCAATTGGATACCATCATAGCTGATGCCCAGATGGTGTGTTCCCATCGAACGGATATTGACGGTCTTGATACCTCCCACGCCACCATAGTCCTTCAACTGAATACCTGAGAAGTAGCGCAGGGCATCGGCCACAGAGTGCGTGTTCAACTTCTCCAGCATCTCGCCATTGAGTTTCTGGCTGGGTACCACCTCTCGCATGGCAGGCTTCGACACCACCACAATCTCCCGTACATGCTGCAGGGAGTCCAACTTGCTCTGCGCCCTTATCGACAGACTTAGACAACAGACAAGTATCGCCAATGCGGTAGCCGCTCGGCCTTGGCCGCTTGTTCCATGTGCGGTAGCAAATTGTTCACTTTTCACTATTCACTTTTCCCTTATATCGTTTCCTCCTAATCCCAGAGGCAGACAAACGATGACAGCCCATCGGCAGGTATTCTGACTTGTCGTCTGGCAACAAACGTCTTCCCGATAATCTCAGTGACTCAGTGTTTGCTCCGTAAAGGACGACTTACAGCAGCGGGTCTGTTCAGGTTTTTCACCTGATTCCCTCTTTCCTCACCCAAAGGGTGAACCGATTGCGGGTGCAAAGTTAGCAATAAATTTTAAATTCTTTGCATGATTGCTGAAAAAATGGTAATTATGCAGCCATAAGTGCTATGATGCAGATGAAGTTACGTTGGATTGCCTTTCTGTTTTTCACTCTGGTTATCGTTGGTGTCCATGCCCAGCAACGGCATAGCGACGGCCTCGACGATGTGCTGCAATATGTACCTTATGCCTCTGTGCTGACCTTGAAGGCCTGTGGCGTAGAGAGTCGCGACGAGTGGCCGCAGCTGTTGGTGGCGACAGCGGGCTCTTGGGTGGTCTCGGCAGGTGTTGCCTATACCCTGAAGCATTCCATCCACGAGTGGCGTCCTGACAACAGCGACAACCGCTCGTTTCCTTCCGGACATACCACCTTCGCCTTTGCGGGGGCTACCGTGCTGCATAAGGAATTCGGACATCTGTCACCTTGGATTTCTGTAGCGGGTTATGGCGTCGCCACTTTGACCGCTGTCGATCGCGTGTGTCGTGATCGCCATCATTGGTACGATGCCTGTGCGGGGGCGGCCATCGGCTTCCTCTCCACAGAACTTACTTACTACGTCACCGACCGTCTCTTCCCCAAACGCAACGCCACACTTGCTCTTACCACAAATTCCATCGGCCTGCACCTGACTTGGTAATTCAAACTATCTGGCTCAGACGCCTGTGATGATGTTGAAATCGTGTACTAATGTCCATTTCCGGACACCATGAGTGTCCGAAAATGGACACTTTGTTTTATGCCCTTGTTGATTATCAATGAGTTACGGTTTTGGCACAGTTTTAGCACGTAATAAGGCAGATAATTTTCGTAAATGATATGAGATATTTCAGACAGGCCCTCGCCCTGATGCGCGAGGAAAAACTCTACTCAGCAATGTATATCGCTGGCACGGCGCTGGCCGTGGCCTTCGTGATGCTCATTGCCGAAGTGTATTACGTGAAGGTGGCCGACATTGCGCCGGAGGTACACCGCAGCACGACGTACGAACTGCCCCACTTTGCTTATCAGAAACAGACTGGTTACACGGTAGGCATTGATTACCAGATGTTCCGCGACCTGTTCCAGACCATGAAGACGCCGGAGTGCGTGATGGCTGTGGACGAGACATACGGCGTAAAAGGGTATGTGAAACTGTCCGATGGCCTGCACGACCGCGAGGTGCGGCTCAAGAATACCGAACCGGGGTTCTTCCGCTTCTATCAGTTCCACTTCATCGAGGGAGCACCTTTTACGCAGGATGATTTCGACAACGAGCGCCGTGTGGCAGTCATCACGAAGGAAATCAGCGATTTGCTCTTCGGCAAGGATGCGAAGGCCTTAGGGCAGACCGTCCGTTTCAACAACTTGGACTTCCGCATCTGCGGCGTGGTGGAAACGCCCAGCGCACTGACCGAGGTGTGTCTGGCCGACATCTATCTGTATTTATCAGTAGACGGGATGATGAAAGAGTGGTTGTCGCTCAATGCCTGGAGAAGTGTGCCGCTTCATCTTTACTTCAGCGTGCCTGCCGACCGGCTCGATGCCTTTATGCAAGAACTGAAGTCGGTTGAAGCCCGATACAATGCAACACATAAGGATGATCCTGCCGACGTATTGACTCCTCTGGTGAGTTACTACTCGGAGGTGTGGAGTGAATTTAGCCATATGTTCTATGCCAGTGACAACGACAACCGTCTGTGGTTCCTCACGCCCGCCGCCATTCTGTTGCTCCTGCTCTTTGTGCCTGCCGTGAACCTGAGCGGCATGGTTGCCAGCCGCATGGAGCGGCGGCTACCAGAGATGGCCATCCGCAAGGCCTTCGGCGCGAAGCGGCGCACACTGCTCGGGCAGGTCATCATGGAGAACCTCGTGCTGACACTAATCGGTGCTTTCGCAGGGCTATGCTTAGCTTGGACGGCACTCTATGCCTGGCGCGACTGGGTCTTTTACGTCTTCTCCGATAACACGACTACCTTCGGCCGAGTGCCTATCATCGAGGGCGAGATGCTTTTTGGCCCCGCCATCTTCCTTATTGCCTTGCTCTTCTGCAGCCTGCTCAACGTCTTGGCGGCCACACTCCCTGCGTGGCTCAGCCTCAGGAAACCGATTGTAGTATCAATGATGATTAAGAAATAAATGAAACAACTGAAAGATATCTTCGGACGCAAGACGTCCATCTGGCTCGCCATCGAACTTGTACTTGTCACCTGCGCCTGCTG
>JAEEGH010008821.1_pt1 | contig 23712 bp, 18 predicted proteins | sample 9134181 | NCBI WGS metagenome assembly JAEEGH01 (sample SAMN16246544, study PRJNA631951) | gut metagenome | biome: gut microbiome; feature: rumen; material: DP-attached | host: Bos | place: Iran: Karaj | collected 2018-10
AGCTCCTAGAGCTCAATCTCTCTGCTTAGCATAGTTCTACCCGACATAGGGACCGACCAATAGGGCCGGACAGAGCATCCTCCAAGGTTTTCTCCTTTCACGCTTGGTCAGGGTGTCATACCAAAAGGATAGGGAAAGAGAGTGGACTTGTTACTCTTACCGAAATAAGGTAAGTCTCGCGTAAACTAGTGAGTCAATATACGACCTTACGTTAAATCTTAAATTATTGTCTAAGCTGTAGACGCTTCTGCGGGTAATCGTTGGACGCCGGTGCGATACCGACCAGCTCCACCACTCGATAACTACTCTGGGAAACCGGAGTTTTTATTTTATAAACAAAAAACTTCCGCCCAACTTACGGAAGTTTTCGTTTAATCGCTTTTAAAAGGAGATTATAGCGATTTGATCCAAGATTTAACTTGGAGGTGAGAAGGAAATTTGTAAATCAATCAAGATTTACGGTGTCTATTATGCCGAATTTGTCACTCTTGCACATTTATTATGTTGCTTTTTGTCGTATGACAATGATGACATAATAAAAGGCCAACCCGTAGGAGTTGACCTATTATTTTAGTTTAATAATTACTATTCAGTAACTGTGACAGTAACACTGGCTTCAAAGCCATTCCATTTAGCGGTGATGGTTTGTTCACCAGCGGCGTTGAATTTAGCGATAATGCTAGAAATACCACGGGCTTTTTGGCCATCGACGTAGGAAACGGTCACACTACCATTTGTGGCTTCCCAAGTGACATCGGTTTGCACAAAGACAGAAGAGAAGCTGAGGTTCTTTAAGATACGTGTTGGAGTCCAAGCACTGATATCGCCATCTTTTCCAACTTTGAATTCAGGCATGGAATCTTGTTGATCGATAACCATCGCCACTTCTGGATAGTATTTGTAACCAGCGATTTCCATGGAACGTGTACCCCAAGAGAATCCGAGGTAGATATGAGTACGCCAATCATAGAAGCCACTCGCTTTTTCAAAGTTAATGAATTCGTATTTAGAGACGTTACTCACTAAGTTGAGGCAGTCTTTTGATTCATCAACATCTTCTGTTGCTGGATCATCAGCTGGAGCATCAAATGAGGAGTTATACCAGTAACCTCTCACATCTGTACCACCGACTGTGCCACCAAACTTGCCATCATCCCATAAATACATATAGGCATATGTTTGAGAATAGTCGCCTTGGTAACCTTCAGCATAAGCACCTTCAAAGACGTACACTAAGTTAACGTCAGTTCTGCTCTTATTTGTTGGAAGACTACTAACAGCGGAGAAATCATATGATTCTTCTTGTTCGATGAACACACTATCTGGATCGAAATCATAATCATAAGCATCAGCGATGCTCTTGATTTCATCAGTGATTGGATTGTATTCCACGAATGGATCATCATCTGGTTCACTGCTTTCGCTTTGTTGCCCACTTTGCTTACCAGCGTTGACTTTTCTCACCATGTCAGCGGAGACTAAGGAAGCCACCAAGATTGCGGCTAATGCGATAGCACCAGCGCCACCTAATTTCGCTAAATTGACAACGCCTTTAACATTCTTCATATCAGCGACTGCTTCTTCATCTTTCTTGTAGAAGCCTAAGAAGGCCACCACGATAGAAACGATTAAGATTAAGGCAATCATGATGAAATAGAAGAAGTTGAGACCGACGTGACCACCGTTATACATAACGTTATTTGCAATACCAGCAAAGAAGTCGGCGATAACGAGCATGTCTTTCATGAAGGCTAAACCAAACATCGCGACAGCGGCGATTTGGATAAAACGATATTGAGGGATAACAAGAACAGCAATTTCCACGACCGCACCGGCTAAGAGGAAAATACCGATTGTTTCAACGACTAAGCCTTCGGCTTTGTTACCCATTGTTGGTGTATCTTCAACGCCTGGGAAGGCTGGGCTCTTATATGTTAAGAAGAAGAAGATACCCATGAATAATGCTAATAGAGCAAGACCAGCAGCAATGTAGTAACCAACTGATTTATTTTTGAAAAATCCTAAAATCTTTTCCATACTTTGCTACCTCCTTTCTATTCAGCACTCGCAGGTTCGGCATTATTATCATTGCCTCCTGCTTTGCTATTTTTTGCGTTCATGATTTCAAAGAAAGCATAAACACCGACTAAGATGGCGGCGATTGAACCAGCACCGATCACTAAACCGGTAACGGCTTTCTTCCACCATGGATTTAAGTCTTGTTCAAGTTCTTCTTCGGTCATTGGTGTAACACCACCCATCCAAGATCTACTCATCGCATACATGATGTATTTGTTAGCTCTTTGTAAGTCTTGAAGGATTGTGCCATCGTTATTACCGGTGACCCAAGATTTTAATTGACTACCACGGTTACCATCTAAGCAGAATAAGTCAGTACCACTATGGATCATAGCTGGACCATTGGAGTAGTTAGATGTGTTACTGCCGGTTAAAGCATCGTCGATGATTAAACCTTTATAACCCCATTCACCTCTCATGACGTTCATCATTAAAGGTTCGTGACAGGCGGCGTATCTAACACCGATTCTGTTATAGGAGGTCATAATGCCTAAGCCGTGACCTTTTGTTAAAGCGCCTTCGAATGGTTTTAAGTAGATTTCTCTAAGGGCTTGTTCGTTACAGAATGTGGCAACACCTTGACGGCCGGATTCTTGGTTATTCAAGAAGCAGTGCTTAATATTCATGATTAAGCCTTTCTTTCTAGCGGCACCAATGATATTGGCAGCGGTGTTGTAATTTAAGACACCATCTTCGGACATATATTCAGAAGCACGGGAACCATAAGGAGTTCTATTGATGTTAGCACCTGGAGCGTTGACACAAGCCACACCACAGAATAAAGCGTCTTCACCATAGAAGCCACCGAACTTGGCTTGCATAGCGTGATCCCATGTACCAGTGTATGTTGGACCAGTTGGGAAGCCAGTTGCCCATCTCTTATCACCATATTGGTATTTACTTAATAAGCCTTCTGGACCTTCAGCAACGGAGTTACCTGGTTTCATGACTTTCTTAACGGCTAAGATACCACGGTTATCGGAAACAGAGATGCATAAGTCATCTAAGTTCATTTGAGAAATGAATCTATCCCAAACTTCCGCGCCATCTTCGTTATAGAATCTGCTTTCTTCATCTTCCACTTTGCCTTCTAATGGGACTTTAGCCATTTCGTTGAAGGTAATCTTTTCATCGCCTAAATCAACGTTATAGACTTCGCCATCACCTTCGGTGTATTTTGGACCATCGGCTGGAGCGGATTTATAGTAGTTAGACATATCTCTCGCATCACTTGGCGCTGGGTTTGTGGTGAGCTTGGTTGGCCATGTGGTATCCCAGTGTTGTCTATCTAAATAAACGATAGCACCGGATTTTTGATCATCATGGTTTCTTTCAGAACCACAGTACCAGTTATAATCAGCATCATCGAATTGATTTTCGACAGTGATTTCTGGATCGTAGTGAGATTTTCTATAAGTAAGTGGATCGTCTTCGAATTCTAATTCTTTAACGCAATCGGCTTTGCCTTCATAAGAGACACCATTGTGGTCATATAAACTAGCGCTTGGTTCTTTGACGGAGATAATGTTATTTAAAGCTTCGTGAGCACCATTACCAACGGCGAAGTAATATGTACCACCTTCTAAGATGTATGTGCCATTGATCTTATAGTCATAAGTGGTTAAGAAATATTTATCAAATGACAATTTGACTTTTTCTGTCTTGCCAGCTTCGACATCGATTTTTTCATAAGCCATTAAGGCAATCGCGGATTTACCTAAACCGTTATCTTTATCGTGTTGGGTATATGGAGCTTGGACATATAATTGCACAGAGGCTTTGCCATCCATATCGCCAGTATTCTTGACTTCGACTTCGGCTTCGATTGTATCTTTTTCTTTGTTTTCTTTTAAGGAAACAATCTTTTGTTCAAATGTGGTATAGGATAAGCCAAATCCGAATGGGTAACCCATTTCATCAGCGTAATTCCAAGAACTACCTGTGGATTTATAAATACCTTTATTACTATCAGCATTACCTTGACCTAAGACTAAGTCTTCGTATCTGGTTTCATAATATTTATAACCAACGTAAACGCCTTCTTTGTAAACAACACAACCACTGTCACCAAAGTTTTGATAAGCAGCAGAGGAAGAGGCAGAGGCGGCGAATGAGTTAACAGCGTGACCAGATGGGTTAATGACTTTACCTTCGGCATCTTTACCCATTAAGACGTGGACGATACCACCGGCACCATAGTAACCTGGAACACCCATATAAACACAGGCGTCGATACCATATTGTTCATCTTCAACCCAGTCCACGGACATGGAAAGTGGGGAGTTGATCATAACGATAATCTTTTTGAATGTACCGTTATCTTTGTACTCTTTCGCTAATTTTAAGAGTTGGGCTTCTTCATTGTTTAAATCAAGTTTACCCGCACCTGGGTCAGTATTTTCTGTACCGATACGGACAAATGTGATAATTGCAGCGTCTCCATATTCAGCGAACGAATCTTTCATTGCTTGAGTGTAGAAACCACTGAAACTGTGTTCAACTGTGGTAGATGGGGAGGTCATGTTACTGTTGCTCAATGATGAATAAGCATCAAAGACGGTGTGGTTAACTTCAAAACCATTGTCTTCAAAAGCTTTATCGAGCTTAACGACTAAGTTGGAGTTTGGAGCAGCACCACCGGCACCAGAACGCATGAATAAGTTCTTACTACCTTGACCAAGAAGAGTGACTTTTCTTTCATTTTCTTTTAGTGGAAGAGCGTCGTTATCGTTTTTAAATAAAACAGAACCTTGTTCGACGGCTTCTTCACAGAATTTGTAAGCGTCTTTGATCATCTTTTTCCAACCATTGTTGGACAAAGAGCCATCTTCTTCGGCATAGGCTGAACCTTCGACTTCATCGGAATCGATTTTGTCGATTTTTTGTGTGGTTAGACCTAAAGCGTCATTGATAAGACCTTCGTTAGCGTTGGCGAGTTGTTGACCAGCTAACACCAATGTTAAAAGGGCCACACCAGAGACCGCTAGACCTAACCATAGTTTTGGCTTTGCCATATAAAATTCCTTTCCCGCATTTATGCATGCGAATAAAAAACATTAAAAACATTCGACATGAATTATTTTTTGTTCTTCACCTATTATTTTACCCACACTTGCGTGTATAACACGTAGGATTAATTTGCGATAAAGGCGTGTATGAATATGTGTGTGACAAAAGTAAGAAATATGCATTATAAGAAAAAAGCATCTTTAGAGATGCTTATTTATTTAAATTCAATTTATTGCTCAATCTTCTTAAAATCCTCTAAGGCCTTAATGGAATCAGAAACACTATAGATGGTTTCAGTTTCATGAATGACTTGTTTGACTTCCACTTGTTCCGCGCCGATTCGACGACGATATTCTTTTGGAGTGTAGCCATAATGTTTAATAAACATTCTATTCATGTATTTTGGATCAGAGAAGCCAGACTCATAAGAGATTTCTAATAAGGTTTTTTCCTTATTTGGCATTAATCTAATGCATTGTTCCATTCTCTTGATGTTGACGTAGTCTTGGAATGTCACACCAAAGAGTGATGTAAATAAATGAGAGAAGTGAGTTGGAGATAAGTTTTCTTGCTCAGCAAGATCTTGAAGTCTAATTTGCGTTTCAAAGTTCGCATCAATATAAGAAATGATTCTTTCAATTCTTAAGTTCTTTTGTTTTAAGTTATTCTTTTGCGCTTCAGAGATGATTTCATAAGGCACTCTTTCATAGCAACGAGTGAGCGCTCTAGCGATATTGCCTAATATTTTTAATTGATAAAGATTATCTTCCATGAAGTAAAGCTTGGCGGAATCCACTAAAAGGTCCACGACTTCTTTCGCTTCTTCAGGGCTTAAGTAATCTCTTAAATTACAAGAATTGAAGACGGTTGTTCTAATTTGTGGGAAATATTCTCTTAAGCAGTGATTTGAGATTTGCACAAACAAGAATAATGGAGCGGAATCTTTATATCTATCTAAAATAATATTAGAAACAGGATTACGAGCGTAGGCATGAACTTCGCCAGAATTAATTAAATAAATATCGCCTTGTTTGATGTCATAGGTATGGCTTTTAATTTTAGCGACACCTTCACCTCTTAAAACGATAAAAAATTCAAATTCATTATGGATGTGTTCGTTTCTATGTTGGATACGATTAACTAAAAATTTGACATGTTTAAGTTTCTCGTAGCGGATAAGCTCGATATCTAGTTGTTTCATTGTTTTTGTTCCTTTTCCTTCAAACAATATATCATATTAACTTAAAAAACGCACAATAATCTTAATGACAAATATGCGTTTTAATCGCCATAATTTTATATAATTTGGAATATACACATAAAGTGTATTTTTTTAGATTTATTTATGCTGTTTTTGTCATTATCAAAGTAACAAAAATCACATATCCAATAATGAAAACACAAAATTATCATAAAAATAGATGCTTTTTAAGCAAAAGAAAAGAGTGGGACGAGCCCACTCGATTCTTTATTCAGTTAATTAACAATTAAGCAATTTTAACTAAACGGACAGAAACGATGAAGGAGGAATAGCCTTTATCTGTCCAGTGGATTGTGAAGGAAGCAGCGGCATCACCAGCAACAACGTTGCAAAGCGCATCTGTCCAAGCACAACTGGCGGCGTTTTCACCAGCACCGAATCCGAATTGCTCGTATGTCTTGTTACCTGTGTTGACGTAGTCTCCTTCATCAAATCTAAATTGATAACGGCTAACGTCACCACTCATGAGGTTTTGGCTTCTATTTGTACCGGCCTTGATACAGGCGTAGAGGTGGACTTCATATGTGCCAGCTGGTAAACCTGTAACGTTCCATGTAACATCAGCTTTGAGTTTATCTGGAGTGGCTCTTGTTAATTCATAGCACATAGCATGGCAAGCTGTACATTCATGTGGAACAGCATCACCAATAGCGGTTTGAGCATCGCCCCAAGAGTGTTCACCTAATGGAAGTTCTTGAGCTTCTTTTGCACCACAGACAGAACACTTCATGTGAGCAATACCATGAACTGTACATGTGGAAGCTGTATCTGTGCTTGCTAAATCTTCATCAGAGACCCATGTATGGGCTTTGAGTTCTAATTCTTCAGTTTTCTTCATGCCACAGACTTCACACTTATAGTGTTTGACACCTTTAACTGTACAAGTGGATTCTGTATCTGTTTCATCAGCATCAGCGACCCAACGGTGTTCGCCTCTGTTGAACTTGAAGGCATCACCTTCGACTTGTTGCCAGTGGGAATCAGCATCTTGACCCGCGAAAGCGGCATCAGCGGCTGGATTGACGTGAGCCTTAGCAGCTGGTTTACCAATGAAGACGAAGTGGCTGACCGCTAAGTTATAGCTATCAACTCTTTCGAAGGAAGCTGTGTTAGCACCATTCTTTAAGAAGGCTTCACCGATTAAGCAATCTTTGACTTCGGAATAATTATTACCGATGGAGGCATCGCCTTCAGCGGAGGATGTGCCTAACATATCGCCATAAGAGACGTTTCTCTTATCGCCAATGTAAACGATAGAATCGTTAACTTTCATTTCGAAGTTACCATATTTGGCACCTTTGGTTTGGCTGAAGTATGTGCAGGAAGAGTTACCTGGGTAACCATCCATTGCACCACGTTGATAGAGTTGACCATCGAGATCGGCATCGAAATTGAATGCGTAGGAGATCTTGTTGGTGTTGGAGTTGAGTTTTAAGTAACCATCTGGTGTACCGGATTTGTTGGAGGAACCTTCGGCCATTGTGCCGTCTAAGGCTTTCCATTCAACTTTAACTCTGTTGTCGACGTTGCTTTGGTATTTGACATAAGCAATACTACCATCAGCAGCGGCAACGGCTTGACCTTCGCCCCATTCGGAATCGACTTCTTCACCGACGAAGACAAAGTCTTTGACTAAGGTGTTCATAGAAGCGAGTCTCTTGTAAGAGACGTAGTTAACGCCTGGAACTAAGAGGATGTCACCGATGCAGCCATAGCCATCGTCAGAATAATCAGAAGCGTCACCGCTTAAGAAATCGGTGTAAACAACATTCGCTAAAGCGGCAATGTCAAGAGCTTCATCATTAACTTTGACTTCAATGTTTGGATTTCCGTTATAGGAGAAAGCGTTTTTGCTACTATTGCTGCTCCAACCATCCATACAACCAAAGAGGTACATTTTACCTTTGAAGTATTTGTCGACATTGAATTTGAAGGACATGATATCACCATTAGCATTAAGTTTGGTGTAGCCTTCTGGTGTACGATCTTTTCTGCCACCTTTTTCATAAGTGACGACTGATTGGTTGACTGTGTACTTAACAGCCTTGTCTTCTTCTGTACAAACCGCTCTCTTGTAAGCGACTGTTCCGGCTTCGGCATCGCCTGCGACGTCAGCATCAGCACCCCAGATATGGCCAGTTTGATCTTTTTGTGGAGCTGGAGCTTCGGATGTGGTTTGTTGTTGAGAAGAGGATTTGTCTTGTTCGGATGAAGATGGATTTTCAGATTGGGAGACTGGATTTTCGGAAGATTTTGGAGCATCTTCGGAAGATTTGGCACCACCACAAGCTGTGAGACCCATTGCTAAACATACGCCCAAGATTGTTAAGATTTTTGTTTTGTTCATAAATCTTTAAACTTTTTTTGCAACGTTTGTATAACTGTTGCGAAATTCCTTTCTTTAGAGGTTTTGCATTATTTGAATCACTAGAACCTCTAAGAAACTAGCAACTCAAAAGAAATGAAACAAATTTTTGCGCAAAAATGTTTTTTCTTTCACCTTTATCGTATGTGCTATGCGTATTAGCGTGTATGACATTTATGCGAATTAATAAAGACTTTTTTTAATCTGTCTTTTATATAAATATAAAATAACTTTAGTCCACTAAAGTCGTAAAAAAGCTTATTTCAAGACAACAAAAAAGGGACTTATTTTAAAGTCCCTAATCGTTTGTTAATAGATGTGAATTATTTACCAAAGAGGATGTCATTGACAATGGATTCAAGCATTTCTTGACGACCACTGCCTGGAAGTTCTGGAGCGCCTAATTTATCAGCGTAAGCGGCTAAACCTTGGAGATCGATATCATCGTTAAGGATCTTCTTACCAATTTCTGTGTTGTGGAAGGAAGAGTATTTGTTTTCGATGAATTTATCGATACGGCCATCTTCAATGATTTCCGCGGCTTTGATTAAACCAAGAGCGAATGTATCCATACCTAAGATATAAGCATAGAACATATCTTCCATGGTGTATGATGGACGTCTATTTTTAGAGTCGAAGTTGAAGCCACCGGTGAGACCACCATTTTTTAAGACTTCATACATACATTGTGTGGCACTATAGACATCGAATGGGAATTCGTCTGTATCCCAACCTAAGAGCATGTCGCCTTGGTTAGCATCGATAGAACCTAACATACCATTGATGGCGGAGATTCTTAAATCGTGTTGGAATGTATGACCCGCTAAGGTAGCGTGGTTAGCTTCGATGTTCATCTTGAAATCTTTATCTAAACCATATTGTCTTAAGAAACCAATCGCTGTCGCGGCATCAAAGTCATATTGATGTTTCATTGGTTCTTTTGGTTTTGGTTCGATATAGAAGTCGCCTTTGAATCCGATAGAACGGCCATATTTAACAGCCATCTTCATTAAACGAGCAATGTTCTTTTGTTCGAATAAGACATCGGTATTTAATAATGTTTCATAGCCTTCACGACCACCCCAGAAGACATAGCCTCTACCGCCTAATTTAACAGTGATATCTAAGGCTTTCTTAATTTGGGCAGCGGCAAATGCATAGACATCCGCACTGTTTGTTGAGCCAGCACCATTGCAGAAGCGTGGGTTGCTGAACATATTGGCGGTGCCCCATAAACACTTGATATCTGTGCCTTTCATCTTTTCCAAGATGTAGTCACTGATTTCATCTAATTCTTTATTTGTTTCTTTGATGTCTGCGCATTCTGGAACTAAGTCAACATCATGGAAGCAGAAATATTTGATACCGAGTTTCTTCATGAATTCGAAACCAGCATCGACTTTGGCTTTAGCGTGTTCCATTGTTCCGACTTTGCTTGCACCGAAGCTCTTATCAGCTGGGCCAGCACCGAACATATCAACACCAGTGGCGCCTAAGTTATGCCACCAGGCCATAGCGAATGGAAGGTGTTCTTTCATTGGCTTGCCTAAAATGATTTGATCCGGATTGTAGTAATGGAATGCTAGTGGGTTTTTGCTATCCTTACCTTCAAACTTAATTTCCGGAATATTTGGGAAAATTTCTTTCATATGTATACACCTCTTCGCTTACTATAATGACACAACCCACTATCTGATAAAGCGATTATCTTGCTATAGGCAAAGTTTTTTTATATTGAAATGTGCCTAATAATAGGCAAAAAATAGACAAAAATGCGAAAAAACAACCGATAATTTATAGACAATTAAGCGGACCTCTAACCACGAAACAACTATTTATGTTTACACTTTATATAAATATTGTGTAAAATAGTTTGGCTCGAGGTAACGAATATGAAAGCAAGAACAAAAGAAATAGTCCGTGACGGATTTGGACAATTAGTCAGTAACGCATCAGCATTAAGGGGCGCAAAAGCGGGACCATTATGGCTCACCATTTTATTCTTTGTTTTTGCTCTACTTTTACCTATTATTCCAATCTTTGTTCAACAAGTTACCACTAACGGTTCTACATTCTTAGGTAAATATTCTTATAACCTCGATAGAACAGTAACTGCTTTAGCGATTGATTTAAAAGAAAACCGCAACGTCGAGTTAGCAATTAATCAAGATCATTTATTAACAGTTAATGAAAATGGCAATCCTGTTAACTTCGCTGATTATGGTAGTTCTAACATCTATGCTTCTTACATTGATACTTCTTCTAATCAATATGAATTAGCTCTTTATTTAAGTACCGCTGAAACAGATAAGCAAAAAGAGAGCTTTGTCTCTGAGATCGACGCTATCCATTATGCTTGGAATAGCACCACTCCTAGTATTGAAACAAGCAGTGTTTATAGACCAAACTTCATCGTTTTATTTAAAGACGGCATTTATGTTTGTGTTTATGGTCATAACACCACAAATATCGTCGCCAATTCATATTTAGGTGATTTTAAAACAACAGCCGCTAATGACAAATGTTTAGAAACTTTATTAAAAGTGGATGGTGTTGCCAAAAATATGTATGACAACCACTATACTGTGGGTGTTCTTAATAACTTCAAAAAAGCTTTAGATAAATCTTATGAAACATTAAAGATTAAAAATACTGGCTTAACATGCCTTATCTACTTTGGTATCTTCTTTGGTGCTTCTCTCCTTATGGGCTTATTAATGTTCTTATTAACCCGTGGTAAGAATAATCCAAATAACTACTTCAGCTTCTGGTTATGCTTAAAGATTCAAGCCAGATTAAGTTTCTGCCCAGGTTTATTAACGATGATTATTGGTTTCTTCTTAACAAGCCAAATCCCATTAATTATGATTATGCTTCTTGGCTTAAGAGTTATGTGGATCTCAATGAAAGAATTAAGACCAATTGCTCGATAATTAATCACCATAATCACTACCACGTGACTTATCTTCTGCAAATATTTGTAATGCGTCAGTCACGTCAGTAATTTCTAAAAATATATAATTGTCTATCTCTGTTAATGGATTTTCAAAACTAGCAGTGAAGACAATTTTTTTATTCTTCAAAACTAGTTCTTCCATTCTTTTGATAATAAGAGGGTACTTATCAGGGAAATGGTCTTTAAAACCCATGAGTTGGGTATAAAAAGCAGGTTCTAAATAGAAAGATTCTCCATTTGGATAAAAATAAAGCGCACAAAAAGGATTATTAGGATCGGTTTCTTTTTTTAAATGTTGCCATTCTGGATAATCTTTCATTTGTGATAAACCTCATTTCTATTAATCTTAAAAGCACGATATATTTGCTCTAATAATATTAGTCTAGTCATTTGATGTAAGAAAGTCATATTAGATAGACCAATACGGTCATTACATCTAGCTTTTAGTTCATCACTTAGTCCATAAGAGCCACCGATGACAAAAGAAATATTAGCGCCACCAAGAACAAACTTATCTTCTAAGTATTTAGCGAATTCTTCACTAGTTGGTTGTTTCTTCACTAAATCTAAACCAATGAGGTACTCATTATTCTTAAGTAATTTAAGAACTTTTTGCCCTTCTTTGTTTTTGGCTTGTTCTATTTCTTTTTGGTTTGGATTATCCACGATACTTTCATCGTTAAGTTCCACTATTTCAACTTGAGTATATGGTTTTAATCTTTCTAAGTATTCATTAATACCTTGTTTTAAATAGGCTTCTTTAAGATGACCTATCGCATAAATTTTAATTTTCATGATAGTCACCTCCCGTTAAAGAAACCCATTGATTAGCGCATCTAATTTTATATTTATCAAAAGATACACCGAAATGATTGAAGATCTTTTGATAAGCTTCTAAAGCAGTATCAGGAGTATTAGCTTCTTCAGATAAGTGGGCAAGCACTATTTCTTTAGTGTGTTCTCCCGCGATTGATATAGCGGCAATCGCACTATCTTCATTACAAAGATGTCCATGATCAGACATAATTCTATTTTTAAGTTCAAAAGGACGGTTTGTATGAAGGAGCATTTTAATATCGTGATTCGATTCAATAATTAAATAAGTTGGGTCTTTAATTAAGGGTAAATTTTCTTCTAAAAAAGTACCGGTATCAGTCATATAGAATAAAGACGAATCTTTATCTTTAATTAAATATCCACATGGATTAGTGGCGTCATGACTTGTTTCAATTGGGGTAATTTTAAAGTCCCCTATTTCAAAAGGTTTATTTAATAAAACAACATTACTTAATGAAGAAGGTAAAGTGCCTTCTAAAGCGTACATGATTTTAGGAGAAAGAAATTTAATGCCTGAGATATGGTCAGTGTGATCATGAGTAAATAAAGCACCCGTGATATCGTTTTTCTTTAAATTAATCTCTGAAAGACCTTCTTCTAAGCGCTTTAAAGTAATACCCATATCAATGAGTAAAACTGTTTTATTTGAGACTACGAGTGTAGCGTTACCTTTACTACCAGAAGCAATGATATGAAAATACATTGTTATTCTTGATTGATTTCGCGCATTTGTTTAAGCCATTCTTCGCTTGGCTCATCAAATCGACCAAATGATTTATAGAAGAATAAATAAGATTTACCAGTTTGCCCATTTCTATTTTTAGCGATGTTAACTTCAACGAAAGAAACATCACCCACCATGGATTCACCAGTAATCTTTTCTTTGGCTTCTTTAACCATTTCAAAACGTTCACTACCAGATAAGTTTTTAACTTTCTTATCGCCGGCGTTATTATTTGGATTCTTGCTATCTTTATAATAGTCTTCACGGTAAAGAAGCATAACGACGTCAGCGTCTTGTTCAATAGAACCAGAGTCTCTTAAGTCAGAAAGAATTGGTCTTTTATTTTCACCACGTTGTTCAACGCTACGAGAAAGCTGAGAAACAACAATAACTGGGACTTTTAATTCTCTTGCTAATGCTTTAAGGGCTAAAGATGCCTTACGGACTTCTTCTTGACGAGAGTCACTGCTCTTATTAGAACCACTAGAAACTAAGCCTAAATAGTCGATAATGATTAAACCTAAATCAGGTTCATTAGCTTGAAGTTTTCTACTTTTAGCGATGATGTCCATTAATTTACCATTAGGAGAATCATCGATATAGATTGGTAAACTACCAATTCTAGAAATAGCGGTACTGACTTTAGCTCTATCTACACCCACTAAGTTACCAGTTGTAATTTTAGATAAAGAAACAGAAGATTCTGTACCGATTAAACGGGTAATTAATTGTTCCGCTGGCATTTCAAGAGAAAAGATAGCAACAGGTTTATTAGTACGGTTAGCCGCTCTATAGGCGAAGTTAAGAGCTAAAGCGGTTTTACCAACAGATGGTCTAGCGGCAACAATGATCATGTCACCAGCGTGGAAACCTTGGGTAATTTTATTGATGGAATCAAAACCAGTAGTTAAACCATTAACACCATCGGTTTTAATTTCTTTTGGTGTTTCTATAGACATCTTAACGGCTTCAGCCACTTGACCAGCTTTTCTAAAGTCAGATACTCTTCTTTTTTCGCAAGCATCTTTAAGTAAAGCTTCACTATCTAAAATAAAGCCATTCACATCAGTGATTTCATCATTTAAGAAGTGATGATCAATATCTCGACATGATTGAATTAATCTTCTTAAAACGGCTTGATCATTAACAATGTTAATGTAATAGTCAACACTTGAAAGAGCGACCATCGAATCAGAGCATGTTGCTAAATATTCTGGTCCACCGATATTATCGAGTTCTTTCATGTTTTCGAGTTCTTCCGCGACTGTTAAAACATCGACGACAAAGTCTTTATCAAATAAGTTTTTAATAGCGCGATAAATTAATTGGTGTTTACCTAAGAAGAAATCATCTTCTGCTAAACTAGAAAGAACACTAAATAAACATTCTCTACTTAAAAGAGCGGAGCCTAAAACGGCCTGTTCAGCCTTTTCATTATATGGTAAGTCTCGAGAAGCTTTTCTTTGAGCCATATATTACTTCTCCTCTCCTAAGATTTGGACGTGGACTTTACCGATGACACCTTTATATAATTCCACACCGATATGATGGAAACCGAGTTCATCAAGTGGTCCTTTATCAACGAATTTTCTTTTATCAATTTCAATGCCAAGTTTAGAAAGTTCTTCCGCCACTTGTTTTAGAGAAATAGCACCGAATAATTTACCTTCTCGACCTGTTTTAACTTTAAAAGTTAAAGTAATGGTATCGAGTTTTTTGGCTAATTCTTCGGCGTCCGCTTTCATTTTGGCGGCTAATTCTTTTCTTTCTTCTTGTTGAGTATCTAAAACTTCGACACTCTTTTTGGTGACTTGGACAGCGAGTCTACGAGGGAAAAGAAAGTTCACGGCATAGCCGTCACTAACTTCGATAATTTGATCTTTTTTGCCGAGTTTTTTAACATCGGCTAATAAAATTACTTTCATATTATGCTTCCTCCTCGCTAGCTTTTGGTAAAGCAGTATTAGTGGCTTCTGTTAAGGAAGTTTCTAAGACTACGAGTATCTTTTCTTTGATGGCTTTAAAGTCTACGGAGTTAAACATCGCAGCGGCACTAGTGAAATGACCACCACCACCGAGTTTTTCGGCTAATAATGAGACGTTAATGGAGCCATCGCTTCTAATAGAGATTCTAATTTCTTTATTGCTCACTTTGCCCATAACGAAGGCAGCGTGAACGCCTTTATATGTTAAACATGTATTGGCGGCTTTAGCGATTGTGGCATAGTCATATAAACGGTCTTGTCTACCAGTAGCAATAACAACACCATAGAATGGAGTTTCTAAGTTAGTGGTAATTTCAGTCACTTCTTTATATTCTTCATAGTCATCTTTTAAGAAGTCATCGGCTAAAGAGTTATCAGCACCATATTCTTTAAGAATAGTGGCGGCTTCAAATGTTCTAATACCAGTGGATTTGCTCTTGAAATAAGAGGAATCTAAGAAGATACCAGATAACATAATTGTGGCATATGTACTTGGAAGTTCAATTTTCGGGTTAATAGAAGAGAATCTAATGAATTCAGAGAGTAATTCACAAGTAGAAGAAGCGGCTGGGTCAATATGGTTAAAGACTGGAGAATCGATATATTCTTCCGCTCTTCTATGGTGGTCAATAACAACGATTTTAGCGGCTCTATCCACTAATTTTGGTGCCATAACCATGCCTGGAGTATGGACGTCAACAACGACTAATAAGGTGCTACCATCCATAATATCTTCAGCTTCTTTAGAATTGACGATTGTTTTATCTAATTCTTCTTTACCAAAAGTACTTGTTAAAGCGGCTCTAGTTTTAGCTTCAGTATTCTTTAAATCGACAACGATACGAGAATATTTATTCAATCTATTACAAATAGCCTTCATACCTAAACAGGCACCAAGAGCATCCATATCCATATTAGCGTGACCCATAATTAAGACTTTTTGTGAGTTGTTAATTAAGGAGATAAGAGAGTCAGCTAAAACACGAGTTTTAACTCTATTACGTTTTTCTTGGGCTTCGGATTTACCACCATAGAACTTCATTTCTTGACCATAGGCAGAAACAACAACTTGGTCACCACCACGAGACATAGCGATATCTAAAGCATCGTTAGCTAAATCGTTAAGTTTATTAACATCTGGGAAGTCATGAGCAATACCAATTGATAATGTTAATGGGATTTCTCCTCTTGAAGATTCACCACGTACTTTATCAATAATGGAGAATTTATCATCGAGCATTCTACAGAAAGAAGCATAGTTACATAACATGGAATAACTATCATCTTTAATTCTTCTTAGAAGAATGCCAAATTCTTTAGCGTAGTTAAAGATATCACTTTTAACTTTAGTAACAACATCATTAAAGTCATCATCCCCGCGGACAACATCATCATAGTTATCAATGGCTAAAATACCAATGACTGGGGCTTGTTGGGTGGAATAGTTATAAGCATCTTCATAATCATCGATATCTTTAAAAATCCATAAGCCCGCTTCTGGGATTAATTTAACGGAATAGAAACGATCACCGAAATTAACTTTGCATGTGCCTTCACTGCTACTTGTATCTCTTAAAGCGGCAAGTTCAGGTTTCCATTCGATAATGTTCTTATCCATGATTTCGATATGACGTTCTTTAAATAAATCGTTTGTCCAAAGAACAATGTTTTCATCATTAGTGATAGCTAAACCAATCATCGCAAAGTTATAAGCTTCTTGAATATCACTACCGATAACTTCTGCCGCTCTTAAATCTGTTTTTTGACGTAAGGAAGTTAAGCGAGTGATGGTAATCCAAATGAATAAACAGTCCACGACGATAATAGCGATGACAATAGCCACTAAAACGTATGGATTAGCGACACTTCTAAAATTGAAAAGGTTGGCGAAATAGAGAATGGATAAAATCACACCAAACACTACTTCGACAAGCATGATGATTAAAGCGAATAATTTAATAAATCTAATAGTTTTTCCCATAGTGCTTATATTATATATACAGTTTAGAAAATAATAAATACTAAAGCGTTTTTAACACTAGTATTTATTAACAAAAAAACTAGTCCTTTTTGACTAGCTAACATCATTTTAAGTGGTGCGTGTTAGTATTATAGACTAGTTAATTTGTTGTTGTCTAATAATTTATTAGAATGTGAGATTTTTGAATTAATCGATAGCGAGGAATTCGTAAACTGTCTTGCTATAGAACTTTTCGTTTGGTCTAAGGATTGGATCTTCAAAGTTAGCTTGATTAATGGCGTCAGGCATCATTTGAGTTTCCAGGCAAATATTACCACTTCCATCCTTATAAAGTTGGAGACCTGGTCTATCGGTATAGACATTAATATGTAAGTAAGATTTATGACCTGTTAATGAGGCAACTTGACGGAATCCTTCACCGTTTAAAACATAGTTATCATCGTAATTCTTTGATTTATCAAAGGCTTTCTTGGTGCGATAGTCAAATTGTGTACCTTCAACAGACTTAATTTCACCAGTTGGAATTTGATCTTTTAATGGGGTGTAATTATCCGCGTTAATCATCAAATCAACGTCGTCATAAGATCTATTCCCATTGACGTCGATGAAGAGGTGATTGGTTGGATTACAGAGTGTTGCTTTATCTGTTGAAGCATCATATTCAATGGATAAGGCACCTTCTGGAGAAAGGGTGTATGTGACTGTCATATCCATGTTACCTGGATAGCCATTCTCTCCATCCGCAGAATGAATTGAATAGACGATGGTATTGAATGATTGACTAACCTTGGTCCATGCTTTTGTCGCAAATGGTCCTCTCCAGGAGTTACCACCACTTCCAGCGCCACCGTGTAATGAATTTTGGCCATCATTTTTGCTGACGTTATAAGTTGTACCATCAATTTTGAATGAAGCACCAGCAATACGATTAGCGCATCTACCAACGACGAAACCATCTTTTGCAACTTGTTTTCCGTTCCAAGAAATTGAGCTAATACTAGCACCTGTCGCATTAAATTTAACGGATAAGCCATTCTCAGTATATAGTTCGTTTTCTCTAATACGAGGATCAGCGGATGAAGTTGAAGGGTCTGATGAGATCTGTTCTTCTGAAGATTCTTCTATTTTGGAAGATGGTTCATCCTCACTATTAATGCTTGATGCTGTGCTAGCTGGTTCTAATGAACTACTTGGAACGTTGGAGTTACCACACGCTCCTAAAGAGGTAGCTAAAGCAAGCAAAATTGTTAAACTGAAAATCTTTTTCATACGAGATATCCTTTCTTTAAGTTTCTCATTAATAAGACGAAATATAAACGTTAATTTTGCTAGAAATAAAGGGCAATTATTTGTGTGCGATAAAAAAGAAGTCACTACTCAGTGGCTTCGTTTTTTGCTTTCTTTTTACTATTTAAGAACAACACTAGTTCAAATATTCCGTAATAGATTGCAATGAATACTATCATAGATAGTAAGACAAATAAATCATAGAGGAACATGTTGCCGTTTGCCCAACCTTCAAAGATGGCAAAAGGCGTACCGCTTGAGCGTTTAAAGAACATGTAATTATAGTCAAATGCATAGTCGAATATTAACGCTAAAGCGGCAAAGACACATAAAACGACAATAGTTAACCAAATATCTTTAAAGCGCATGCTATAAAGTTTCACTAAGACGAGATAAATAGAGACAAATCCAGGAACGCAGTGATTGATATAGTTATGGATAGAAAAGAAACACCATATCTGGTTATTACCAAATGTTCCAGCGTTAAACCAAGCACCCATGAAAGCAGTTAAGATACCTAAAACAACGCACAAATCGAACGATACTTGCTGTAATTTACCTTTGCCCCAAGCCGCAATGGGAATGGCGATTAATTGAATATCACACATAAAAAGCGGTAGGACCACTCTAAAGATTTCAAGCCAATACGTATTATCGTGTTTAGTTCTTATTAAAGTAATAATTAACCATAAAAACTGCGCGGATAAATGGATGATAGCCGCTATTTTAATTGGCTTCAATTTGCTCTTTAAATCTTTATCTTTATATTTAAGACCGAAGTAGATTGCTAAAAAGATGAACAAAAGAGTAATTATTGTAGAAACAATAATATGTTCTGGTTTAAAGTAGCAATCCGCACTATCAGCACCTTCAAGACGAAAGAAGTTTTTAATAAACCAATCCATGGGAAATATTATCTTTTAAGAACTTTATAAAGTCAACAAAACAAAAGCCCTTCATTACGAAGAGCTCTTAAGTTATTCACCTAATTGGAAATAGATTTGATCTTCCCCATATTTAAGTTTGATATAGATTGATTCAGCATTGAAGTCTTTGAGGACTTTATATGTATGATCGCTATAGTTATGGGAGATATATGTTTTCCAATTTGTGGATTCACTCGAATTACCACCGAATGAATATGGGTCAATATCAACGGTCCAACCCGCATTATTTTCAAAATCATAGAGCTGGAAGACTTGATCTTTCTTAAAGATGCGGTGATTAATTAAATATTGACTAAAACCATTATCGTCGTTAGTGCGGACCGCATCCATATAGCTACCATCGCTAAATTTAAAGCCGTAACCAAATGTTGGTAAAGTGCCCACTGTGGATTCTTTATATTCACCTGGGATAATAGGAACGACTTCGCCACCCCCACCAGAGCTACCACCTTGACCGCCACCTTGACCACCACTAAACGAAGCATAAAGAATCATATTTTCATAACCTGGTACTTTTAAGTATTCGGTTAATTTGCCGTCATTATTGTAGCTAATCCAAGAAACAAAATGCGAACCAGGAACGTTAGAGGTGACTTGGTCATTTGGTAATAAATCACCAACTTTAGCATCTAATTCAATAGCGTGTTCTAGGAACAAACTTTCGATATTCGAATTAACTGGATTACCTTGATATAAACCATATTCACCAAAGACTAAATAGACTTTAACTACAGTTCCTTTTGGTAATTCATCATTGCCTGGTTCAGGAGTAATATCACTACTAGAAGGATCTTGACTAGAAGAAGGAGTAACATCACTAGAAGGAGTAACATCCCCACTAGAAGGAGCTACTTCTGAACTATCAGGAGAAGATGAACTCTTTTTATCTTGTCGAGGTTCCCCATTATATTTTACACAACCACTGATACCACTAAGGATAAGAGGAATTAAAAGGAATAAAATTTTCTTTTTCATAAACGCTACCTCCTATTTCTTAAATACCGAGATGGACCATTTGGTGCCACCGATATTACCACCCGCATTATTTGGGGCGCCACCCATTGTTTTGACATTGGTAAAACCACTACCTGGATTCATTAAATAATCACCAGTACCAATACCAACGTTAATATAAATCTTTAAGCTAGTTGAGCCTTCGCCCCAAACATTGAGAACTAAGACTGAACCACCACTTGAATTATCAAATGATAATTTAGCGGCTTTTGGATACATTTTCTTAATAGCGATTAAATCTTTATACCAGTTATACATTGAATTAGTATCTGCTTTTTGAGCTTCTGCATTAGCGAGAGTTTTATTGTAATCATCTAATTCAAATTTATAAGCACCAGACTTATAGTTTGCTCTGACGCTATTATCTTGCCATAAGAATGGTTGACGATACCAAATATCTTCACAGTTTTCACTGCCATACATGCTGACGTGTTTATCAGTATTAGAAGACATACCGAGTTCATCACCATAATAGATCCAAGATAAACCTGGATTTAATAATGTTACTGCCGCGTGAATCTTTGCTTTATTAACTTGATCGCCTTGACCAGTAACTTTATTTAAAGCGGTTGTACCCGCTAAAGTGCCACTACCATTGACTTGGTTAATCGCTCTCATAACGTCATGGTTAGAAGTGAATGCACCATCGATGAAGTCAGGTCTAGATCCACCAGGAATGCTATATGGATTCTTACCATCATCGACTAAGATGTTGTCGCTTGTGGAGAACATATCGAATGTTTCACCAGCTTGTTTAGTGGCAAAGTGAGCAGGAGTACCACCATCTGTATATAAGAAAGCTGGAATATGATAATAAGTTGAGAAACTGAACTGTGAATCTAAAGCTTGATAATAAGAAGCTGTTCTTGTACCCCAACCATCAAAGTTTTCACCCACTAAGAAGCAGTTTGGATAATCAGCTTTAACACCATGAGCGAATTCCTTCCACCACATAATGTTCTTAGTTAAATTACTTGAATAGTCGAAGCCTTTAGTGACTTCAATACCTTTTTCATCGTCGTAGCTGGTCTTAGAACCAGTATCTGTGACGATAACATCACCGTTTTGATAGCATTCATCTCTCATGAAGATGTGCTTAACAGCGTCTAATCTAAAACCATCTAAACCAAAGCTCATCCAGTATTTAGCCATATCAATGACTAATTGTCTGGTTGTTTTGTTAAGATAGTTAATTTCAGGCATACCACTACCGAATTTACCGTAGTAGTAATAATGGGATTCCCCGTCTCTATACCAAGATGGGTTATCGCTTTCTGCATCTTGTTTAACGGTCACATTAACGTATCTATTTTCGTTTGGATCCCATTTTTCAATAATATCTGTTTCATATTTCCAGTTATAAACGTCTCTCCAATTGATGCCGTTTTCTTTATCTTCCACGGCCCATTGCGAGTTGGTAAACCAGATATTACCTTTAGAGGTATGATTTAAGACTAAGTCCATAAGGACTTTCATACCATTTTCGTGAGCTTTATATAATAATTCACGATAATCTTCGACTGTACCGAATCTCTTATCAACAGCATAGTAATCAGAAATATCATAGCCGTGATAGGAGTCGGATTTTTGAATTGGTGTAAGCCATAAGACTTCCGCGCCTAATTCTTTTAAATATGGAAGAGCGTCAATGATACCTCTTATATCACCGATACCATCTCCATTGCTATCTCTAAATGATGCGACAAAGATTTGATAGCCAACGCCTAAGGACTTAAAGGCATCAGAAGTTGAACTAACGCCTAAAGCATTACTATACTTCGCATCGACATCACTACGATAGTTACCAGTTGTATCAAGTTCGATTGGGTTAGTGATCGCTTCTGCGACACCACTACCGGCGTAGTAGGCATAATCGTATAACGCACCAGTGCTCACGAAGATGTGGATGGCTTGACCGCCTTCAACATTTCGCCAGTTCTTAGCGTCAGCGATATCATCGATATATGTTTCTCTACCACCATCGGAGACCCAGTTGGTTTTGCCGTCCATCTTATCGATTAATGGGATTAAGAAACCAATTTCTTCCATGCCTTGGAATGATGTTGCTTTACCTGATTTACCACCGACGAGGCCAGAGTTATATAAATCAACATCCGCAATAACACCATATGAGTCGATGTATGTGTCATCGCCATCTTTACCAACTTCACTAGCGGTCATCCAGTGATTAGACATTGGGCTTAAAGTTAATTTTTCACTAACTTTGACTTTATCTTTTGGGAAGGCATATAAAGCACCCTCTAAATCTTCTGGAGAGTGTTGCCATAACCAAAGGCAATAATTTGAATAACCGCCTTTGTTACCTCTGTTATAGTGGAAGTATAAATGGCCTGGTTGGCTCCAAGAGTCTAACCATTCGTCGTATTCATCGTTATCTTCAATGATTACAACACTGCCTTCTTGTTGATCTGCACTAGAAGCTTGTTGTTCTTCACTACTTTTATTTTGTACAGGTTGCACACAACTAGTGACTAATAGAGGCAATAATAGAAATACTAATTTAGATTTTTTCATATCTATTTACCTCCTGGATTTAAAACAGCTTCTTCATCTTCTTTTTCTTTGGCTGTTTCCGCGTGCTTAAGGATTAAGCCAAAGGCCACGAGTGTGGACATAGATAATAGATATGCTGGAATAGCGGTTCCTTTATAGGCTATAGAGTTGTTCTTTGTAATTTTCCCAAACTCATCGTAATATTCTTGCCAATATAACGCTATTTCGTGATATGAACTACTTTCATTCGTTTCTGCATCTGGATCTTTATCTAGAGCAGCATCCAGTTTGTTTTTACATACCAACTGCATACTTACTGATGCTTGGTATTTCGCTTTTTCAAACTGTGAAATGGTGAAGAAAGTTAAGGCTAAAACAGCAAGGCCACCAAGGATCCCAACATAGGCTAATAATCTTTTATGTTTTTTCTGTAATGCCATATTACCTCCTATGCTTTATCTGCCTTTGGCAGTTCTTCTTGTTGTTCTTGATGGATGATATCAGCATCTAATTCATACGCATCAGCGTTTGTGATATCAACGAGTAAGTTCTTTTCACTTTCAGGATCAAAGAAATGCATCGCTTTACCAGAGAAGCTAATATTAAGTGGATTACCCATCACCATATTCGCTCTTTCTTCATCAGAGAGGGAAAGAGTTGGAATTCTAACGATTAATCTATCACCTGCTTCTGTTGTGACGTGTAAGTGATATTCACTACCCATCATTTCATTAACTTGAATGTTGGTTGGGA
>JAEEGH010008827.1_pt1 | contig 23700 bp, 9 predicted proteins | sample 9134181 | NCBI WGS metagenome assembly JAEEGH01 (sample SAMN16246544, study PRJNA631951) | gut metagenome | biome: gut microbiome; feature: rumen; material: DP-attached | host: Bos | place: Iran: Karaj | collected 2018-10
AAGGTTCCCGAAAAATTCTTCAACGGAATCCATTGGGCATGAGGCTCTATCGTCGCAGGGTCAACTTCAATTTCTCTATAACTGGAACCTTCATAATCAGGCTTGACGCAAATATAGACCGTATCTTTTTTTCCGGTACTATCGTTCGTCACAGTTTTATCGCCGCAATAGTAGGTTGTAGTGTCATTGGCAAGAATGTCATTGGCAAGCTTACCGCAAGCAGAACTTTCCGCAGCACGCCCCTCTTTGAACGTTCCGTTCACAATGGCGGCAAAACCATACAGTTCATCCGCAGTCGAAATGGAATAGCAACCATCCTTTACGGCGGGCGCAGTCGGAGTCACTTTTGCCCCAACAATCGCACAAGCCATAGAAATTAGCAAAACTATTCTTTTCATTTATAAACTCCTTTTTGCGTAGGATACCAATCTTTTAATTCTTTACGCAACGAACAAAGTTTCCAACATCCTTTAAAGACACAGCGATTTCAGCCGTATTCAAATACAAATCCGAAATAAATGAAAAACGCTCATCGGCCAAGTTCTCAGTCAGACTCCAAAATTCAGCGAAACGACGATCTTCTGTAAAAGACTCATTGCGGTACATAAATCCAATCGGATTCGCCGAGAAGCCATAATCATCGGAGCCATTCCAAGTCACTTCCTCGCCATACCACCCAATTCTTGACTTGAGAATCTTTCCTGCCACATCTTCGCCACCAGCAGTAGCAATCAAAGTATGCCACTCCGTCGAATCCGGCAAATGATAACCCTCGGGGCAAATGCCACGCACATTATTTGATAAAGTACAAATTTTACCAAAACCGCAATTTTGCGGATCGTTCTTATCCGTCGCGATATTCACCGAATCAATCGCCGCAGCCCAAGTATAAAGTCGCCCCGCCACTGCGCAATTTTCAGACTTGTTACCAAAACACCAGCTGCGTCCCAAAAGGCTCGGAGTCCGAACACTATCCGCATAGTTCAAGTTCTCCGCCATCCACACCTGATTACCAATTTTCACAGTCTTGTAAACTTGTCCGTCACGATTATCTACAAAAGAATCGTACTTGATTTTAGGATTAAAATATGCTTCTTTAGGGATGCTCCAATCAATACGGAATCCATTGTAAACACTCGATAAAAATTCATAGTTTTCCGCAAAATCTTCCACGTACTTTTCGAATGCGGGAATTTCATCCGTATAATTCCAATTTTTAATATTCTTGCGAATAACTTCAAGTTGGCCATTTTCTTTCGCAGTCGATGCCCATTCTGCGATTTTCTCCATCACATCATTACTCCACATGCCATTTTTTGCAAATACAATGTTGAACATTTCCAAGAGTTCAGTAAGCCCGATTACATTTGCATCCCCCTGCATCATCACGCTCACGGCCAAGAGTGCCGCGTTTCCGTCACCCGACTCAAAAATATTCAAGCTTTCAAATTCAGAAACTTTGTCCGCAACACCCACAGCGCCAAATGTCGCCAACACTTCTTTTTCGGCCTGCTTTTTAGCTTCCGCAAACGCCATTTCCTTTTCCGTCACAAGATGTTTCACACGTTCGTATTCCAAATGCGTGAGCAAGTTGACATTCACAGTTTTTCTATCGCTAAGGTCGGTCAGAGCCTTGAGCGAGATCTTTTCCGAAGACTCTTTTCCAGTCACTTCGTTGAGGTAATAACCCGTCACTTCGAACAACGCACACGACGACGAGAGCGAAATATTTTCAATGTCAAAATCACCCTTGTCGCTTTTGACTGACCCTTCAAAGCTCTCGCCGGTCAGTTCAAGCGTCTTGCAATCCACGCCCTGCACGTTCACAACAGAACCCGTCGCAAACGGGCCCTTCTGCGAAACGCCCGCCACGTCCAAATCCTTGACGGCATAAATGCCGGCATCGTCCGAAGAACCGCCCGCGACTTCGGAATCCGAGCACGCCACAAAAATGCTCGAAATCATCGCAAATAAAAAAGTAAATAGTTTATTCAAATTCATAAAAATTTCTTTCACTTTCGTCACTCCCAACTATCTCACTCCATTCTTGAGCCAACTGATCCCGGAACAAGTCCGGGATGACATCCAGACTCATCGACTTTCTCGTTTTCTTCACATTGATCAAGCCGTTCACTTATCGGGAACAGTTGCAAGTTCAAGCGATAAACCCTCTGCGTTTTGTCGCTTTCCGTAGCAATCGCGATAATGCGGCGACGGAATTCCAGAAGCTCTTTCTTAATCTGTTCATAAGATTCCTCCGTAAGCCCAAGCACAACACCCGACATCGCGCGCTCCGCAAGCGGCAAGTCCAAAGCCTTCACGGCAAGTTCACCCATCTGCCGTTGCAAATCCTTCGCGGCAAGCGGCACAGCATCCACAGAACCCATCGAAATAGACTTGTCCGTCTGCACGTAATTCCCTTCTCTGTTCTTTCTCAAAAGATTTGCATCTTCCAGAAAGTCGAGCGTTTCAGAGACTTCTGCCGCAGAAATTTTCGGTTTGCACGCACGAGCCATTTCAGCAGGCCTAGCTCCCGGCATGTGTGGAGCGAGTTCACGGAGCAACGGATTTTTCCAGGACTTGTAATAATCGAATTCTTCACCCCCAAGCACACGAACCTTATGCGACCTCGCCAATGCACAGCGTTTTTCAAAAGCCTCCATTTTCGCCTCGTCCCCTTTTGCATGGGCATACGTAACCATCAGAACAAAATACGTCTTCTCGAAACCGGCAAGCCCCATGGCATTTGCGACCGACCCTGCGGCACTGATGCTCAGATTCTTTTTCCCTTCACAAACGTACTTCAAAAAAACTGCCGACGAAAATCCGGCATTCCGAGCAAACTCACGCCAAGTAAAAGCGGAGCTGCGCTTACGTTCATCATAGTAATCCTGAATGAACTTGCGATAATCTGTATATTCAATAATCGCCTTCATGAATACAAATATAGCTTTTCAATAACATTGGAATACAAATATTGCCGTTTTTAGCTTAAATTTTACGTTTTAGCCATTTTTAAACAAAATACGACATATTTCAGAATACAAAATGTGTCCTAAGAACACAAAAAAGCCCCGCAGAAATGCGAGGTTTTTGCGATTAGCACCACACAAATTCAAAAGAACTTCATTTAGAGGTGAAAGTATTCAAAATTTAAATTGTTTTTAAAGACTTTCACCCTTATACCATCAACCAACCCAAAATTTAGGGTTTATTTCACAGTCACCCTTTGCATTTGCATGCCGACGCGAAGCAAATAGGTTCCCGCCCTCGGCACAGCAATTTGCCAAGAACCATTTTCAACAGAACCTGATAAAAGAATCTTCCCTTGCAAATCGAACAACGTATAATTTGCATCAGACTGTACTCCGTCAATTTGGATGTAGCGGCCAATAACATCTATTTTCACGTTAGAGTTAACGACATAATCAATGGCATCTGTTTTGCTAGACGAAGACGATTTCTTGACGCTGCTAGAGCTGGATTTTGCTTTCGACGAGCTAGACTTTGCGACGTTGGATGACGAAGATACTTTAGTCGAAGACGACGATTTTGCAGCACTGCTACTGGACAGATTCTCGATCAGTGTCGAGGATGATGACGATGTTTGAATCGAAGACGACGACGATTTTGCAACACTGCTACTGGACAGATTTTCGATCAGTGTCGAGGATGACGACGATGTTTGAATCGAGGACGACGATGATTCCAAGCATTCCGAAGCATTCTCTTTCCACTTGGGCCAGAATTTTCTGTCGCCATAAGCGCCTTTGCTTATGTTTTTAACGGGGGAGCCTTCCAGGTTTTCATTGTCGTACCATCCCTCAAATTCATAGCATTGCTTTGAAGGAATCGGCAATGTAACTGCATCTTCCAAGGTGCGTGTATTGGTGGCGTTTGGCAACGATACATCTTCATCTACGTAATACCAGATTTTATAAACGCCCTTGCCAATGTGGACATTGTAGGATTCATTCTTTGTAACTTTGTCTATAGTATATACCCCAAATTCATCAAATGGTGTATGAATGTAACTAGACGACAATCCGCATCCTGAATCGGGAACCACTTTCAACACAGTCTTTGTTCCGTAGTCGAAATAACCTGTTCCTTCTACGTATCCAGAACAGCCATCCTCTACAAAAATCCTTGTGGATATAACGAATTTTTTAATTTGGAGTTTTGCGTAAAGTTCCAAATCTCCGGAAGCTGAGGAATCAATGAACAGCAGCGAGTCCTCCAAGAATTGGGGTTCTGTAAACCAACCATGGAAAATGTGTCCTTCTCGTGCAACAGTGGGCAACGAAGTGACTTGACCTTCTGTGTAATGGTTGATGTAGTTGTTGGAATCGCCCTCAAACGTGTGCAAAACCAAGTTTGAAACTTTCTTGTCTGTTTGGTAGCCATCTACTTTGGAGGTGAACACGGGGTAGGGATCTACTCCAACCTTTTGTCCCCAAATAGCGCCTGTCATGCTTCCGTTATCGTAATTGTGCAAGTTATGTGCAACAGAGCCATTCGCAAACATCGCAGAATCTGCTGCGTTTGCAGGGAATTCCGAATATAACGACGACGGGTAGAATACGTTATCAATATGCACTTCGTCGGAATGATTGACGCCAATGACGCCATCTATACTACGGTAGTCGTTTACTGCAGTAACATCGCCCATGTGGTACGAATTTACAAGGTGAATATTTGCATACGATTCGTTGACGCCGACAATACCCCCAACGGCAACGCCACGAACATTTCCTGCGCCATCAAAGTTAGAAATATTGCTAGAGACTTTACCAATATGGTAGGAATTTTCTATGCGAACATCACCACCGGCACTACCGAGAATGCCTCCCGCATAGCTCTCCGCTTCAATGTCACTTTCCGCATAGAACTGGCTAATGTAAGTATCTGCATCATCGATGCCAACAGCGGCACCGATCCCGCAATTCCAAGCTAACAGTTTACCCTTGACATAGTTATTGACAATGCGCACATGCGAATGGTTCGTGATGGTGCTGATAAGGCCACCAATATTGTATGTACCATACAAACTTTTTTCGATGCTTGGCTCATCGCCAGGATAATATGCCGGTATCATTTTTGCATTGCTAAAAATCTTGCGGGAATTGGTCAAAGAGACCGTCGATGATGAGATAACACCTACGATTCCGCCGACTTTAATGTAGCCAGAAACATAAAGGTCTGCGGTAATGCTATCCAAGATAACATTAGATTCGTTAATGAGACCGGCGATGGATCCTGTGTTCCATCCACCATCGATGTAGCCTTCGTAGAGTGTCAGATTCTTGATGACAACCGGTTTTTCAGCCGTACCGCCAGAAATTGTTCCGAACAGGCCTGCTCCTTCAGTATCTTCCGGATAATAGTTGCTGGGATTATTGATGAAAATGTTCTTGATGGAAAATCCGTTTCCGTCAAAGGATCCCGCAAAATTCCACATCGGAACCCAAACCAAGAGGCTGTCCGTCCAGAGTTCTCCGATCTCTTTAAATTCGATATCCGCAACAAGTTTTCCGCAAGCCGTGGAATCTTTTTTCGCACCGATATTTCCGTTCACGATTGCCGCAAAACCGAACAAATCATCAACAGAACCAATTTCGTAACACCCTGCTTTCTGTTTCGGGAGCGGCCACCATTTACCATAAAGTTTTACGTCTCCGGAATCGTTCGGGGTGATTTTCTTGATGGCATGGCCCAAATAGCTGGGGTTCTTGAACCAGCCACCAAAGGCATATCCCTTCTTTGGCGACGGATTCTGTAGCGTCAAGCCTATTCCCTTAGCATAGACTTTTTTGTACTGAGTCGTGTCTTCGCTATGAGTGACCATTTCTATAGAATAAAGTCCCGTCGTAGAATCGTTTGCTCCGGCAATTTTCTTGCTGAAATTCGGACTTAAGTCGGTACCGACTTTTTGCCCCCAAATGGAGCCGTCGTAGTCATAATCATAATGCAATTTTACAGCGATTGTTCCATTCGCGAATTCTTCTGCAGTGGCCTGTGTACCGCCAAAACGAGATTTAAGGGTGTCCAGATAATAAGAATTGATAATCGAAACTTTTTTCGAATATTTTGTAGAATCAATAAATCCGACTTTTTGATTTTTGGATAAACTATAGGAATTTTCAATTTTTACACTATCGTTGGCTATCCCCACAATACCATTGGAACTTCCAACATCATAGAAATTTAGGAAAGAAACTTGTCCCCAAACATAATCAATGAAATAACCGTTTTTCCCAGAGAAGCTTCCGGTGTTATAGGAGTTGGATATGGTTAAATGAGAATTTTCGCCAGTGGAACCTATGAATCTTGCGTTTTCACTAAAATTAATGCCGTTATGGATGGAGTCTATTATGACGTAAGAACTATCCCTTATGTAATCTATCAAATCTGCTCCAAATAAACCATCAGCGGATGCGTTCTTCCAATCTATATTTTTTATGATTATAGGCTTGTCTTTTGAGCCTCCGCTAATAGAACTGATAAACGACTTATTGCCATCGCTCTTTTGGAGCTTTGTCCACGTGAACGAAATTGAATGTCCCTGACCGTCTAATGAACCCGCAAATTCTTCAAGTGGAGTCCACTGCAAGAACTTGCTCGAATCAAGAACGATGTCTGCGGTTAATATTGCGCATGCCGTAGAATCTTTCTTTATGCCGAGGCCTCCGTTCACAATGGCGCTAAATCCAAGCATTTCTTCTGCCGAATTGATTTTATAGCACTTGCCATCACGTGTTGGTAATGGCCACCACCTTGTATAGTAAGTCAGGTCTTCTTCAGCAAAAGAGATGCCTATACGATTGTCGATAGGCACAGAACTCGTAGTATCATCGAACCAACCGGCAAAAGCGTAGCCCGTTCGAGGTGTTGGATCTGGCAATGTTAATACCGTTTGGGATACATAGTATCGCGGATAATTCGTTTTATCGCCACTATAAGAAACAACATTTAGCGAAACAACCTTTGAATAGGGTCTTACATCTCCCGTGATAACTCCGCTAAAGTTCGGGCTTGCATCTACACCGATGTTCTGCCCCCATTCCATTCCGTCATAACCGTAACCATTGAAATGGTAATGCAATCTCATGGCTACATAACCGTCAGCAAATTCGTCTTTATGCACGTTTGAGGAACGGCGGCGGCAGAAATCTGTTGACGCTTGCATGATATATGAATTTTCTATGATAACGTCGTTCTTATTTTCTTCGCAAAAGCCAAGTAGCAATGAATAGCTGAAGTTTTTCGGGTTGTTATAAGAATTGATAATTGTAACGCTATCACGAGCAGTTCCAATGAGGCTTTCTCCGGTACCTGTATTATACACATTCTTTAATGTTACTTTGCCATTTGCAACGTTAACAATGCAGCCAAAATAAGAGGAGGAATTGTTTTTGATATTCCCGGTATTGTAGGAATACGAAATATTCAAGTCAGAATTTTCTTCTGTAGTTGCTATAAACGCAGCGACACGCCCGCTATCTATTGTAAAGTCCATTCCATTATGGACATGATCTATTTCGACATAGGAGCCTGTTTTCACCGTATTGATTAGCGCGGCTCCGGTTTTGGCTGAAATCGCCGAGTTATCCCACGCAATGTTCTTTATAGCAACAGGATTTTTCTTTGTTCCGCCGTTAATGGAGGCGATAAACGAAGCGTTGGCTCCGTAGCGATAGGCATCGATTTCCAAGTTGGAAATCGTATGGCCCTGACCATTTAGGGTACCTGCAAAATTTTCGATAGGTTCCCAAGCGCCGTATTTGCTGGCGTCAAGAGCGATGTCTGATGTCAAGATGCCGCAAGCTGCGGAATTCTTTTTTGCCCCATGTGTTCCGTTTACAATGGTTGCAAAGCCATGCAATTCTTGAGCTGTTGATACCTGATAGCATCCGTCAACCACTTTGGGCAAAACAAAAGAATATTCAACACTAATGCTACTGCTAGATTCTACGCTCGACGAAGAACTTGAAATGGCCATTGACGAACTAGAAGGCATAATGATATCACCTTCGTTTGCCTTTTCTGCAACGCCAACCAATTTTCCTTTGAATACCGGCAAAGAATCTTTGCCGACTTCTTGACCCCAAATTTCACCATTAATGCCACCTTTGACAACATTGCCACCAGCGTCTTTTTGCACGTAATCGTGAAGAAGTTTTGCAACATAGCCGTTCTTGAACACGGCAGGCGATGCCTGTATGCTCAGCTGCGTATGATCCTCAAGTCCCATGAGCGAAAATACATTGTACATATAAACGGCGTATTTGTCATCGTGAACAAGTTTGTCGTATTCGTGGGTCTTGCTGTTCCAGCTATTATAAACTTCTGCCATTCCGACAATACCATAGTTGTGTTCGGAATATGCATCCTTTACCGGGCCTGCATTGTAAGAGTTTATGATAGTCAATGTGTCTGTCCAATGAGCCCCGACAAGGCCACCGACAACAGCATTTCCATAAACAGGTGCTGCATTAAAGCAATTGATAATAGTCGTTTTACCTTTGCTGTATCCCACTAGACCTGCTGTAGATTTCTCCCGTAACGTTTCATCACTGATTGAGCCGACGTTATAGGAATTGCTAATAATTGCGGTTCCCAAATTGGTGCTGATGAGACCTGCACCACGTTGCACAGAGCCAGAATTATAGACGTTGTCGATGACGGCTTTTTTGTTATTGGTACCAATCATGCTGGCACCAACACGAATTAACCCAGTATTGTAGGAGTCCGATATATAAACTTCGCCACTATTTGTTCCGACAAAGCCATTGCTGATTGCTGTACTATAGCTATGGGTTATATTAAGAACACCGTTGTTTTGCTCGACAAAAACAGGTGCATTCTTAAAGGCTGAATTTACGATACCTAAATTCTTGATAGTGAGCGTATCGCCTTTATTGACTTCCGAGAAAAAGACTTTATTGTACAACCCGGATATCTTATGCCCTTGTCCATCAAAGACTCCATTAAAGCCTTTGATTCCATCCCACGATCTTTGGGGATTAGGATCGCCTGTATACAAACCATCAAGAATCATGTTTTCCATATTCTGATTGACAACTATGTCATTCACGAGCTTTACGCATTTTTTATCTGGTGCAATTCCAATCCCGTAAAGATCACTGATGGTTGAAATCAGATAGCAACCATCTTTATCTTTTGGCGGCACCTTTGCATCACCATCCCACCTGTTAAAAAGTTCAATATCGCCATAAGAATCTTTGCTAATCGATACCAAAATGGAATCTTGTTTGTTTTCATAGCTCCAACCCAAGAACTTGTAGCCGTACTTTGTATGAACCGGCAGCTGGGCAATACCTTTCCCGTAAGTGTAGGTTGTTATGGAAGTGTCCGGACGGCAACTTGGCCCGTTTATCTCGAAATCGTGATAGTACGCCGTTGTGCAAAGATTTAACTTAAACGAAAAAGGTCCAAAAGCCACATTTTGCTTGGGCCAGTTGTCTCTAGCGGCATTGTCTTGCCCCCAAACTTCGCCACCCTTGTAATTGTGCAACATAATCGTCAACACGCCATTGGAAACTTCTTGAGAGGATATGGGTTTTGCTCCGTATTTCTTGGCGCAAGAATACGTATTGGAATTATCTTTATAGAATGTGTTCTTGAGCGAAACATGGCCAACGCGGCATTCGCCAACAACCGGGTCCTTTGTTTTAAGATCACTAAGGCAATCGCTGTAGGAGTTGGTTACAGAAAGCGAATCCTGGTTAAGTCCGACAAAGCAACCTGAAGAAATTCCAGCTACGGGCCCCTTGGCGTAGGAGTTCGTTATATCCACCGTTCCTCGATTTATACCCACAAAACCGCCAATATAAGGCCGATTCTCTCCGCCAAGAGTAGAAATTTTCAGCATAGATGACGCTGAAATGGTAATTGTAGCGTTTTTATCGTTTAAACCAACAAAACCTCCCAATACAGAATCGGCATCTACGAAAGCGTCCTCTACAATGTAGGAGTCGTCAATACCTGTTGTGACATTCTTTATGTTTACTTTTGCTGATTTTTCATTGACGCCGAGAATCAGGCCTACGTGACTGACTCCTATTAAATCGGTTCTATAAACTATTGGATAGGCACTTCCTTCAACATTAAACTTATGAATGAAAGATAAACTGTCGATGTCGATTGTCCCGGAATTGGAACCGACCGCGCTACCAATAAACTTTTGACCAGTGACGTTTGTGGCAACCCCTTTTTTGATGGTAAGTTGATTTTCGTTTCGGCCAACAAGGGATGCAACTTGTCTACGACCCTTTACCTGAGACAGATACATCACGTTATCTAACAGGAGGTTGCCGCTATTCTTGGCGACAATACCACCCACGGTATCGTGTCCATAGAACTTGGTATGCCTGATGGTTAAATCCTTGATGACAACAGGGCTAGCTTCTGTCCCGCCAGAGACCAAGGCGATAAAGCCCAGGTTGTTTTGGGTGGAATCTTTAATATTTTCAAGTTTCCAAATCGTATGGCCCTGGCCGTCAAATCGTCCGGAGAAATTCTTGAGCGGAGTCCACTGGGTGTGGGGTACGATTGTCGCGGGGTCGATATCAATTCTTTTGGAATCGTTCTCGTAATCAATCTTATAGCAAGTGTAAACGGAATCTTTGCTATTGGTTTCTTTTTTATAATAGCATTCGATTGTCGTTGTATCGTTTGCCAAAATGTCTTGGGTAAGCATACCGCAGGCAGAATGCTCTGCTGCACGTCCTTTTTCAAGGGTTCCGTTAACAATGGCGGCGAAACCATACAGTTCATCCGCAGTCGAAATGGAATAGCAACCATCCTTTACGGTGGGCGCAGTCGGGGTCACTTTCGCACCGACAATTGCACAAGCCATACAAATAAGCAAAACTATTCTTTTCATTTACAAGCTCCTTTTTGCGTAAGACACAATCTTTTAGTTCTTTACGCAACGAATAAAATATTTGACATTCATATCATACCTCATCCATCTTTAATCCTTGATACAACGAATGGAGTATCCGTTATCCTTATAGCCATCGACAAATGAATTTATCCTATTATTTCCTATGTGAATGCTATAAACTTGAGCCGTATTTTCCGATGTTTTTTCAGTAGCAGCCCAAAAATAAGTGCTACCATCAATCGATTCAAAATCCTTATTATGATGTCTTATACCTCCAGCAAGCGCCGAGAAACCGTAATCATCAGAACCTTTAAAATAAGGCCAGCCTACTCGCGACTTTAGAACCTTACCCGCATTATTCCAGCCTCCAACAGTCGTCACCAAAGTACTCCACTCGGTCGTATCAGGCAAATGGTAACCTTCAGGACAAATTCCCTGTACACGCCCCCAAAGGAAGCATCGTTTCGCATATCCACAATCAAGCGGATCATCTGGATCTTGTGAAAGTTTCACAGAATCTATTGCTGCAGTCCATGAGTAAAGTCGTCCATAAGTCTTGCAATTTTCCGGATTATCGCCATAGCACCAGTTTCGATTTAAAAGGCTCGGCGTTTGAGCACTATCCGCATAATTCAAATTTTCCGCCATCCAAGTTTGGTCTCCAATTTTCACAGTCCTGTAAGTTTTTCCGTCACGAGCATCCGTCAATGAACCGTATTCACAACTATCTTCTGTTGCAGTCTTGCAAGCGGGCAAAGACGATTGAGTTTGAGGAACAATTTCATTCTTGACGCAACGAATATACTTACCGCAATCCTTGAACGAACTTGTAATATCCACCATGTTATACGTATGGGCCAGGGCACCATCATTCCCTTGATATTGTTCAGCAGTCCAAAAATCAGACGTCATTCCGCTATAAGAATAAGTTCCATCTCTGTATCTATCACCAGCATAAATCACAGAAAAGCCATATTCATCAGCATACTTTCCATAATCCCATCCAATCTGCGATCTAAGCAAATCACCATAATGATTTTTCGCACCAATCGAAGTAAGCAAAATACTCCACTCCGTTGTATCCGGCAAATGGAACCCATCAGGACAAATCCCCTGCAATTGATATGGAAGCGTACACTGTTTAAATATGCCACATTTTTGCGGTGCGTCAGCATCAGTATCGTTCGATGCAAGTTTTACAGAATCAATCGCGGCAGTCCACGAATACAAACGCCCCACAACTTTGCACTTTTGGGGATCATCTTCATAGCACCAATTGTTATTCAAAAGACTCGGCGTTTGTGTACTATCCGCATAGTTCAAATTCTCCGCCATCCATGTCTGGTTTCCAATTTTCACAGTTTTGTAAACATTTCCATCGCGAGCATCAACAATAGAATCATACTCTACACTTTGATTCAAATAAGTTTCTTTGGGAATACTCCAGTTAAAGCCGCTGCTACTACTGGATTTAGAATCACTGGACGCATTCGCTTTCACGGAGCTGCTGCTAGACCCTTCGACACCGCCGCTCTCCGTAAATTCTTTCACGAATGTTTCGAATTCGGCAACTTTTTCGCCGTCGTTCATACTTTCGATGTTCTTGCGGATAGCATCGAGTTTGCCATTGGCCTTAGCGGTTGTAGCCCATTGCGCAATTTCATTTTTCATTTTTTCATCGTCCCATTTGCCGTCTTCTGCAAAATCGTCAGCAAAGTTTTCCAAACGTTTTGCAAGCGTATCTACATTTTCATCGCCTTGCATCATTACGCTCACAGCCAAGAGCGCCGCATTGCCATCGCCTTTTTCAAAAATGTTCAAGTTTTCGAATTCCGAGACACCACTTGCAACATCATCAACATTAAATGCCGAAAGGATTTCTTTCTCTGCCTGATTTTTTGCATCATCAAAATCAACCACCTTATTATCCACCAGTTTCTTCACACGTTCGTATTCCAAGTTCGTAAGAATGTTGACGTTCACTTTTTTTCGATTCTTGAGATTGGTTGCCACACGAAGTATCAATTCGCCTTTAGTCTTTTCGCCTGTAACTTCGTTGAAGTAATAGCCCGAAACTTCAAACACGGCACACGTCGAGGACAAATTAACATCCTTGACTTCAAAGTCGCCCTTGTCGCTCTTGACAACGCCTTCAAACTTTTTGCCTGTGAACTTGAGCGTTTTGCAATCGATTCCCTGCACCGTCACTGCGGAACCTTTTGCAAACGGACCTTTCTGCGTTACGCCAGCCACGTTCAAGTCCGCGATGATGCCCGCATCTTCCGTGGTGCCGCCAGCACTCTTGTCGCCGTCAGAACAGGCCACAAAAAACATCGGCACAACAGCAAACGCAACGAATGCACTCAGATGGCGGATCCAGTCCGCCATGACGTTAAATAGTTTATTCAATTTCATACGCATTTCCATCTAATGACTATAGACCAACAACTAACGGACTTCGACCTACTATTAACTAGTCCTTGAGGCAGCGGACAGAATAGCCGTTTGCCTTACTATAAGCATACAACGCCGAAGCATCATAGTCGTTCCCCAATCGATTACGATACGCCGTATCAGTACCACCTTCAGAAGCACTCCAGAAGAAGGCATATACCCCATCATCATCGCTAAACGACAATCCCTCCCATCCACCTACCGGCATTGCCGAAAAACCGTAAGCATCTGTGCCATTGCCGCCAACTCCAACATAACCGGAATTTTTCCATCCCGATTGCGATTTGAGAGCCTTGCCAGCAGTCTCCTTACCAGTTCTTTCATTCCCTCCCACCTTGGCAAACAAGACATTCCATTCATCGTCCGTCGGCAAATGAAAACCTTCAGGACAAATTCCACGAATCGGTTCCGGGAGTTCAAAGCGACAACTTTTACCCATGCCACAATCCAACGGATTTTTCGGATCATTCACAAGCGAAACCGAATCAATAGCAGCCGCCCATGTATATAAACGCCCTGCAACGGCACAAGACTTAGAGTCATCAAGGAATATAGCAGCCCCATTACGATAAATAATCTTTCTGCACCAACTACTCCCCTTGAGGCTCGGAGTTTTAACGCTATCGGAATAATTCAAATTCTGAGCCATCCAAATCTGATCCCCGATTTTCACGGTCTTGTAAACTTGTCCGTCACGACTATCGACAATGGAATCGTAATTGATATTAGGATTCAAATAAGAATCTCTAGAAAGTTCCCAATCAAAGCCTTTATCAACAACAGTCGAGACAATAACACCCCCATCTTCGACACAGCGAACGCTATAGCCATTAGTTTTTTCTACTGAATACAAGAATACATAGGAGTTAGATGTTTCCATATGTACAAAATAAGCGTCATCACCATCATAAATTTCTGTCGCCGTCCAAAAATAAGCATCGCGGCCTTCAGAAGAAAATCTATATCCATTTTGGGTAGAGGAACCTGCAGGCAACACAGAAAATCCAACGCTATCCGTTCCATTCCACTTCATCATTGACTTGAGATATTTTGCCGCACTCCCCTGGCCCCCAACTTCAGTAAACAAGACACTCCATTCATCTGAAGTTGGCAAATGCCATCCGTTCGGACAAACGCCCTGAACAACCTCCGGGAGTTTGCAGGTTTTACCATAACCGCAATCTTGAGGATTCGCTTTATCATTTGCAAGTTTCGTCGAATCAATAGCCGAAGCCCATGAATAAAGGCGGCCATACACCTTGCAATATTTCAAGGAATCGTCATAGCAATGGCTATCTTTAGCCTCGTAATTCAAATTCTGCGCCATCCAGTTTAGATTCCCGATTTTTACGGTCTTATAGACCTGCCCGTCACGAGAATCAACGATTGAATCGTATTTAATGCTAGGACGAGGCGTTGGAACATAAGATTCGTCATTCACACAACGAATATTAAAGAAATACTCTTTGGCGTAACCCGTAAGAAATGATGACAAATAATCAAGATTATCCAAATTCATAAGTTTTGCAGTAGTAAAGCCATTCTCTGAAGCGCTCCAGAAGAACGCTTCATGACCTTGACGGTCGAAATTGGCATCGTTTCTGCCACCACCAGGGGCCGCTGAAAATCCATAATCGTCCGAGCCAGCGACATAATCTTTATCATCACTACTTTTGTACCAACCTTCTTTAGACTTAAGTTTCGTACTTGCTACAGATTTTCCGCCTGCCTCAGCAATCAAAATATTCCATTCCGTCGAGTCGGGCAAATGAAAACCTTCAGGACAAATGCCTCGCACGGGATAAGTCGGCAAACACCTCTTGTTATCGCCACAATCCTTGCCGTTCGGGCTATACACTCCGGCAACATCCATCGCCGTCATCCAATCATAATAGCGTCCTAATTCATCACAAGTCGTTGTCGCATCCCTTAAACAATGGCTATTTTTCGTTTCAAAATTCAAGTTTTCAGCCATCCAAACTTGATTACCTATTTTAACAGTCCTGTAAACATGCCCGTCGCGGGAATCAACGATGGAATCATATTTGATATTTGGATTCAAATATTCCCCTGTACCATAAGTTAATTTACCTGTCCAAGATGACGAAGATACTTTCTTACTGTCACTGGATTCTTCGCGGCTACCGCTGCTCAGAACGTTTTTGGAGGAGGACGAGTTCAAGGTCACTGAGCCTGCCGAAGTGACCGAACTACTAGACGTTCCCGGAACAGTGTCCGAGGCGACATTCTCGGCAAACTTTTCTACAACAGTTTCAAACGCAGAAACTTCGCTTGAACCGCCCCACTTTTCAATGTTCTTGCCAACGTTTGCAAGTTCTCCATTCTTGTCGGCAGTAGCGGCCCATTCCGCAATTTCCGTTTTCGTTTTATCGTCGTCCCACGAACCGTCTTTTGCAATGTCTGCGGCAACGTCGTTCACGCGCTCGGCAAGCTTTGCAACTTTCAAATCCGATTGCATCATCACGCTTACCGCCAAGAGTGCCGCGTTGTCATCGCCTTTTTCCAAGATGTTCAGGTCTTCGGACAACGCAAATTCACCGTCTTTCGCTTTCACGCTAAACGCGGCGAGCACTTCTTTTTCGGCCTGCGTTTTCGCTTCTGCAAAAGACATTTTCTCTTCAGTGACGAGATTCATCACGCGTTCGTATTCCAGTTCCGTGAGCAAGTTGATGTTCACATTCTTACGGTCCTTCAAATCGGTCAATGCATGGAGCGTAAGCTTGTCCGAAGACTTCTTGCCCGTAACTTCATTGAAGTAATAACCCTTCACTTCGAACGCGGCACATGTCGAGGACAAATTAACGTCCTTGATTTCAAAGTCGCCCTTGTCGCTCTTGATGCTACCCGAGAATTTTTCGTCGGTCAGTTCCATCGTTTGGCAGTCGATTCCCTGCACCGTCACAGAGGAACCCTTTGCAAACGGGCCTTTCTGCGTTACGCCAGCCACATTCAAGTCCGCGATGATTCCCGCATCTTCCGTGGTACCGCCAGCAGTCTTATCGCCGTCGGAACACGCCACCACAAAAGCCGATGCCAAGGCAAAAGCAGCAGCCTGAACAAACACACCCTTGATGAACCCAAACATTCTCTTCCTCACTTTTCCAACTCCTCTTCATCTTCAAGTTTTTCTTTGCGATCCAGCCGTTCGCTCAGCGGAAAGAACTGCAAATTCAAGCGATAGACTTGCTCCGTCTCATCATCTTCGCTAGCAATCGCCACAACGCGGCGGCGGAAATCTGCAATTTCCTTGCGAATCCGTTCGTAAGCCTGACGCGTAATTCCCATGGTCACGCCCGACATGTCGCGTTCCGAAAGCGGCAAGTCCAAAGCCTTTACCGCAAACTCTCCCATCTGGCGTTGCATATTGCGAGCCGCCACCGGCACCGCATCCACAGGCCCCATCGAAAGCGACTTGTCCGTCTGGCTGTAGTTTCCGCTCTTGTCCTTCTTCAAGAGACCAGACTTCACCAAAAAATCGAGCGTCTCGGAAACTTCCGCTGCCGAAATCTTTTGTTTGCAAACATGCGCAATTTCGAGCGGCTTCGCCCCCGGCATGTGCGGAGCAAGTTCACGCAGCACGGGATTCTTCCACGAATTGAAATAATCAAACTCTTCGTTCCCGAGTACACGCACCTTGTGCGCCCTCGCCAAAGCACAGCGATCTTCGAACGCGGCACGCTTCGCCTCGTCCCCCTTCGCATGGGCATACGAAACCATCAACACAAAGTACGTCTGTTCGAACCCGACAAGCCCCATCGCCGCAGCGACCGAGCCAGCAGCATTTATGCTCAGATTTTTCTTCCCTTCGCAAACATATTTCAGGTAAACCGCCGACGAAAAACCGGCATCACGGGCAAAATCGCGCCACGTAAACGCAGAGGTGCGCTTGCGTTCATCGTAGTAATCCTGGATGAACTTGCGATAATCCGTGTATTCGACGATTTCCTTCATGTACCCAAATATAGGTATTTTCGAATTATTTGGAATACAAAAATAGCGTTTTTAGCCAAATTTTACCATTTTTAGCTATTTTTGCAAATTTTAGAAATTCAGAACACAAAACAAGTATTCCAGGAATACAAAACCTAGAACGCGGCAACAGAAAACGGCCTCTATTGACATTTCACTTTACTTTTGGTATATTACTAAAAGTAAAATACCAAAGGTATAGTGAGGCTATAATGATAAACCCGTTTTTGTTGGAACCATACACATCAAAGGAACTGTTCTGCGACCGCGAACAGGAACTGAATGATATAACATCGTTCCTAAAAAACGGCTCCAACGTGACGCTTATTTCACCAAGACGTTATGGGAAAACAGGACTCATTTTTAGAACATTCGACGACCTTCGCGAGAAAAATTTCATATGCATATATGCCGATATTTTCTCGGCACAAAATTTGGATGACTTTATCAAAATTTTATCCGAAGCCGTTGTAAGCAACCTCGCAAGCGATTCTTTGATAAAAAAATTCTTCAACGCCCTCAAGAACGCAAGACCCCTGCTCAGCTACGACCCGATTTCCGGAAATCCGCAGGTCACGCTATCATTCCTGACAGATTTGCAAAAACAACCGACACTAAAATCCATTTTCGACTTTCTCGAAAAGCAAGGAAAGCAAATCGTTTTCGCCATTGACGAATTCCAGCAAATTAGAGAATTTAAAGAAACAAACGTCGAAGCACTACTGCGAGCATACATCCAACAGTTACACCACGTGAAGTTTATTTTCAGCGGAAGCAAAAAGCATTTGATGGCAGACATGTTCACAAACGCGAAACACCCTTTCTACGAAAGTTCCAGAACCGTCTATATCGACCGAATCGATTTAGAAAAATACAAGGAGTTCATTACGGGACTTTTCAAAAAAGCCGGAAAAACCATTGACGAGGACGCCGTTGATTTTATCTTGGACTGGACAAAACGGCACACCTATTACACGCAGTTCGTGTGCAATCAGGTATTTGCAGATTCCGCAGCTAAAGTTTCATTGGAAGACGTAAAAGTCACGGTTTCGAGAATCATGCGATTTGAGATTCCAAATTTCATCGAACGTCGCAATCTGATTACAGAAAAGCAGTGGAAATACCTTGTCGCCGTCGCAAAAGAAGGCGAAGTCAAAAAGCCGACCGCCGCCGATTTTTTGATAAAGTATAAAATCGGAAACGCGGCAACAGCAAAAAAAATCCTGACCGCCCTTGTCGAAAAGGAATTGCTATTAGAACAAAGCGATTTAAGCGGAAAATCCTACAGCGTCTATAACGTGTTCATGTCCCGCTGGATGGAATCGCTTTAAACGGGAAAACCCCGCTAGCGTCCTAGCGAGGCCCTTTCCCTCCTTTTTCCAAACAACATTCATTTATCGTAAATCGTTATCCTGATATTGGCACGCGTTTCGTTCCACGCAATGTTACCAACTATGAAAACTATATTGGCATAAACCTCGGCCACATAATGGAAACCTTCAACATCCTTTTCAAAACTATACAATACCGTTGTAATATTCTCTTCACCGTTGCGGTTTGTATATCCAAGACTTGCGAGCCCCCTTTTCTGCATTTCACCCATCGTCACAGTTTCCTTACTCACAAGCGTAAACCCATGTGATTCAATAAACTCGGCATATCCATCCGCAGCAGTCTTTGCGTCTTCAATCTTAGAAGTTCCATAGGTATCAAACAACGTACAAAAGTTCCACATCGTCCACAAGGAATCATTCGAATACGCTTTTCCACTCATTTGAGGAACTTTTTCCTTGATGAAATTCAAGTCTTCAGGAAGATCGCGATACTGGGGAGAATTGTAGTCCTTTCTTTGTTCAGTGGGCACCTCTTCAATACTGGCATCCCGGTCAATCATCTTCAAAAAGAAGTAATTGTATTCGAGCACAAGGTCCCCATATGATTCCTGCATTGTAATGACAATTGTATAAACATGTCCATCAGAAGTTTTGGAATAAACATGCGAATCATTAACATATATGTTGTCCAAGGAATCGTTGGAATAGGAACCCATGTATTCAAAACCATTCGTAACAGCTTCCTTGATTAACGCAGAGGCAGCAGAATCCCAGGGAGCAGCCGTACTATCATCCATGAAACGCCCTCGAGACATTGGCTGAGCCCTCCCTCTCCACATAACTTGCTTGCCATCTGCATACTCTGTATATTCCGTTTTCTTTTCAAGATATTTTTCGACAAAAGAAAGTTCATCAGACAAGTCCGGCAAAGAATCTTTCTTTTGCACGACACTCGAAGAAGAGGATTTCATAGAAAATGGGTCAAAGTAAGAACTCGACGATATTTCGCCAGAACTGCTCGACCCTTCGGCAGGTTTCGATGACGAACTCGACATCGGTTCATCACCTGGAATATGCCATCGGCCCTTTTCACACACAAAGTATTCATTATACAGTTTACTCAACTTGTTCACATTGCGCTTGGTTTCATTTTCACGCTTATCGTTGCAGACTCCGAGACCGTAATTATTCCACCAGTAATTTGTTACAAATTTTTCAAATGCGGGAACGGAATCGGCATACTTCCAGTTTTCAACATTCTTACGCACATTCGCAATCGTTCCCTTCAAGTCCATATCGCAGGCCCAGTCCGCAATTGCAGTCTTTGAATCGGCATCGTCCCAACTGCCGCCTTCTGCAAGCGCAATGCTGAACTCGCCCATGCGTTCGGTCAGCCCCGCCACATCGACATCGCTCTGCATCAAAACGCTCACCGCCAAGAGAGCCGCGTTGCCGTCGCCCGACTCAAAGATGTTCAAGTCTTCAGATTCCGCGAAATCGCCATCAATGCCAAACGACGCAAGGATTTCTTTTTCGGCCTGTTCCTTCGCTTCGGCAATGGACTTTTTCTTCTCGGTCACCAAGTACATCACACGCTCGTATTCTAGATGCGTGAGCAAGTTGATGTTCACCGTCTTTCTGCTCGAAAGATCCGTGAACGCACGGAGTGTCACCGTTCCCGAAGATTTCTTGCCGGAAATTTCGTCGCGGTAATAACCGTTAGCCTCAAGAATCGCATACTGCGATTCCAAATTGATGTCCTTGATGGCGAAATCGCCCTTGTCGCTCTTGATGGAACCCTTGAAGCTCTTGCCCGTCTGCTTGAGCGTAATACCGTCGAGTTCCTGCACCGTCACGACAGAACCCGTGACAAACGGCCCCTTCTGCGACACACCAGCCACTTCCCAATCCTTGACCGCAGTAATCCCCGCATCGCCCGAAGCGCCGCCAGCGACATCATCGCCGGCGCAAGCCGTCAAAAGCAACGCCACCGCAGCAATTTTAAACAAACCTTTTTTCATTTCAATCCTCGTTATCAAATTTATATTCCATTTTTTGTTTCAAGACGTTTGCTCATCGGGAACAGTTGCATATTCAAACGATACACGCGCTCCGTTTCGTCTTCTTCAGTCGCGATCGCCACGACGCGACGGTAAAAATCGGCAATTTCCTTCTGGATGCGTCCGTACGAACGTTCCGTAAGCCCCAAAACAAATCCGGACATGCTACGTTCAGCAAGCGGCAAGTCGATAGCCTTGATTGCAAATTCGCCCATCTGGCGTTGCAAATCACGCGCCGCCACAGGCACGGCATCTACAGATCCCATCGTAATCGCCTTGTCCGTTTGACTGTAGTTTCCGTCCTTGTCCTTCTTCAAGAGCTTCAGCTTTGTCAACAAATTCAAAGTCTCGGTCACTTCCGCTGCTGTGATTGACGGTTCGCAGGCGCGTGCCATTTCAAGCGGTTTCGCCCCCGGCATATGCGGGGCAAGTTCTCGCAACACGGAATTTTTCCACGACTTGAAATAATCGAATTCGTCATTTCCAAGCACGCGCATCTTGTGTGCATTCGCAAGCGCACAGCGTTCTTCGAAAGCTGCCCGTTTCGCAGCGTCCCCCTTCGCATGGGCATACGAGACCATCAGAACAAAATAAGTCTGTTCGAAACCGACAAGGCCCATGGCGTTCGCGACAGAACCCGCAGAGCCGACACTCAAGTTTTTCTTCCCCTCGCAAACATACTTCAGAAACACTGCCGACGAGAAGCCCGCCTTCCGGGCGAATTCCTGCCACGAGAAAACGGAACTACGCTTGCGTTCATCGTAGTAATCCTGAATGTACTTGCGATAATCTGTATATTCAACGATATCCTTCATGGGTACAAATATACCCATTTTTTATTCAATCAGAATATAAACATTGCGTTTTTATTCAAATTTTACCATTTTTCACGAAATTTCGAAAAATTAAGCATTTTAGAACATGACAAGAATGTTCTAGGAACATGAAAATGGCCCCGCTAAAAAAGCGGAGCCCATTAATTAATTCGAGAATCAGTCCTTTACGCAGCGGACGGACAGCCCGGTCTTCTTTTCGTCGCCATCTTGTTTTACATTGGATTGGGAAAAGATAAAGTACCAACTGTAGGCACGACTGCTATCATACTCCATTGCAGTCCAATAATAAGCAATATTACCTAAGCTTACATTGATTGAACTGTTAACTTCGTACCAACCAGACGGAATAACAGAAAAGCCGAAGTCATCAGAGCCATTGCCACTGTCATACCAACCACTTGAGGACTTCAGAATTGCTCCTGAATTTGTACAGGCATATTCTTCATCACCGCATGTTCCTCCCACATTTACAAACAGTTCTTTCCATTCCGCTACAGTAGGGATGTGCCAACCTCCAGGGCAAACGCCTTGATGTATCAAATTAGGGGTACAAGTTGTCCCATAGCCACACTTAGTTTTATTTGCAGCGGATATTAATCCAGCACTATCCATGGCTGCGGCCCATGTGTATAGGCGACCATACTTGGTGCAATTGGCAGGGTCATCATCATAGCACCAACTTGTGGAATCAGAGGTGTCATCCTCATATTTATAGGGAACACCTGTATAAGCGTAGTTCAAATTCTTCGCCATCCATACCTGATTGCCGATTTTCACGGTCTTGTAAGTCTGACCATCGCGGGAGTCGGTCAAAGTTCCGTATTCGCAACTATCCGTACTGTCCGTCTTGCAGGGCGACAAAGCCGAAACAACAGAACTAGAAGAAGCTACAGAGCTGCTAGACTCACTTGCCCCGCCATCGTTTGACTGCGACGAGACATCCTTGGAACTGCTGCTGGACTTCGCTTTGTCAACGCTAGAACTTGAAGAAGGTCTTACCGGCGCAGTCGAAGGATCCCCTTTGACGCAACGGACACTTTGTCCATAATACTTGGAATTTTGATACGTATAAGTTTGAGTATAAATGTTATTTATATTGAAATATCGACCATCATCGGCACTGTATTCGGTGGCGCTCCAGTAAAAGACATCCGAACCCACCTTTTCCCAACTAGTTGCAGAAAGCCTTCTTCCGGTCGGAAGTGATGCAAAGCCATATTTATCAGTACCGTTATTGTTAGGCGTTCCGGCATAGTCCCACCCGCTCAAAGCCTTGAGAGGCTTTCCACACGTACTGTAATCCCCTATAGCCTCACACAACAAACTCCATTCACGGAGTGTCGGCAAATGCCAACCATCCGGGCAAATTCCCTGAACACTATGATTGAGTCCGCACGTCTTGCCATAACCGCAATCCAACGGTTCCTTCGGATCGTTCGCCAAAGCGACAGAATCGATTGCTGCTGCCCAGGTGTAATAGCGGCCACCCACATTGCAATTCTTTTCATCATTGTTGTAGCACCAGTTGCGGCCCTTCAAGCTCGGAGTCTTGACGCTATCGGCATAGTTCAAGTTTTCTGCCATCCACACCTGCGAATAATTCGTGTCTGGCACGTCAATTTTCACAACCTTATACACTTGCTTGTCACGCGGGTCGACCATCGAGTCATATTTGATTTTCGGATTCAGGCGAGCTTCCTTGGGCACATCCCAGCTCCATCCATCGGTATCACTAGAACTTGAAGAAGGTCTTACCGGAGCTGTCGAAGGATCCCCCTTGACACAACGGACACTTTGTCCATAAGACTTGCTATTCTGATACGTATAAGAATTGGTATAAATGTTGTTTATATTTAAATACCGGCCTTGATCGGCACTGTATTCGGTGGCGCTCCAGTAATAAACATCCGAGCCTACCTTTTCCCAATGAGTTGCAGATATTCTTCTTCCGGTCGGAAGTGCAGCAAAGCCGTATTTATCCGTTCCGTTATTGTTAGGCGTTCCGGCGTAGTCCCACCCGGTCAAGGCCTTGAGTGGCTCGCCAGCTACGCCGCCAGTTCCTAACGCCACGCTCAACAACCCCCATTCATAGATTGACGGCAAATGCCAGCCAT
>JAEEGH010008829.1_pt1 | contig 23698 bp, 15 predicted proteins | sample 9134181 | NCBI WGS metagenome assembly JAEEGH01 (sample SAMN16246544, study PRJNA631951) | gut metagenome | biome: gut microbiome; feature: rumen; material: DP-attached | host: Bos | place: Iran: Karaj | collected 2018-10
ACCCCGCGTCGGGTACCGCGAAGGGAGAAAGGATCTCTCCGCTGTATGCCGTATACGATACGCTGTCTTCGCCGTCTACCATTCCGTTTTCGGTGTTCTGATCAAGATATACCGTATACATATCCACGTTCCGGATATACAGTGAAATATTTCCGGAAGCACTCCAGGCTTCTGCCGTTACGCCGTAAACCGTACCCGCTTCAAGCAGGGCTATACATTCACAGCTTAACTGATTGCCTCTTTCAATAAAGAATTTCTTTGTCATTACTTCATTCCCCGCACCGTCTTTTACCGTGCATTCGGGATTTATGTCGTCGCCTACGGTCCAGAAGCGGTAATAGCCGCTTTTCTCCGGCACAAACGGGCAGGTGACAGGCTCATATATCTCAAGCGAGAACGGATTCTTGCCCTCATGCAGGACGGGTGTCGCGGAAAAGACAGGCGTGTATGCCGCCTCGCCCGTTACCGAAGCAATATCCGGCTCCCATTTTTCAAACGTGTAAACATAGTTTTCATCCGTTGCTTTCACGGGCGTTTCTCCCGAATAAACAGGCGTTTCGCCGTAGAGGACGTTTGCGCTTTGAAGCGCGTTTCCGTCCGCTCCGAGGAAGGTTACGGGATAGCTTCGCGGCACTGCCGTGTATGTCGCCGTATATTTCACATACGGATCGTTTCCCGATACGGGCGCGAACGGCTTATCCCACCCCGCAAACGTGAAGGTGTACATTTCATTCGGCTCGCGCACGGGAGTTTGTCCGCTGTATTCGGGCGTTTGCCCCGCGGTAAGATCGCAGTACTCAAGTATTTCGCCGTTCCAGTTTTCAAAGCTCACAAAGTAGTCCATAACGAACAGAGCGGTTGCGGTTACGTCTCCCGCGGGCATAATGAAGGTATAGGTGCTGTCATTCACCCTTGTCGTTTCGATATTTTCACCGCCGCCGCGCACGCTCAGCGAGCCGAGGTGACACATATCATTCTGCGGCGCAAGCGTCAGCGTTACGGTTTCGCCGATTGTTGCCGTATTCCTGTTCGATTCAAGCGTGCCGTACTCCGCGCCGGTAATGACGGAATAGGGGATCTTTTCAAAAGCCGCGCTCAATTCCACATCCTTCGCAGGCATTGTAAAGGTATATATGTTCGGCAAGGTTCCGTTCGGAGTTAAATCGAAATAACCGTCCGCATATCCTCTGACCGACGCGACGGTGTAGCCTGAGTCGGGGGAAGCAAAGACGCTGACCTCCGTGCCTGCAGTTGCTTCAGATACATATGCTGCTATATCACCGCCTTCGCCGGTGCTTCCGACGGTGACAGCGTATTTGACCGGCTCTGTTTTCGCCGAAAAATAAATGTCCTTTTTATCTGTATTCGAAATGATGACCTTTGTGTTGGGAGCACTTTTTAAAAAATTAAGGTCTGCATTGCATTCCCAGCCCGCAAAGCTCATACCTTCGGGTACGGATGCGGTAATGCTAACAAAATCGCCTATGCTTGCGATATCACGGTCAGCCGTTCCTCCGATAACGTAGATATTGCAGGATCCGCCGGGTGTTATAGCGATTTCAATAGCTTCCGCAGGTTTTTGCGACCCCTCGGTACCGGCCTCGTTGCCGCCATTAGCCCAGCTCAACCAGCCGTAGGTTTGATTGTGAACACGGTACCAAACGTTGTAATCAACCCCTGCAAGCCCTGCAAGTTGCGAAGACGGTATCTCGCATATTATTAAGCTTTCTTCTTTTTTCGCCGATTCATACTTGCAAAGGAAATCCCCGGGATCAAATGTTGATGATACGACACCGTGTGTTTGATCGCCGACATTCTCGTGATATATCGGCAATTCGGTGTTTCTGCCTGTTATCAGTCCGTTGTTTTCATTATCGCGGAATTTGTTTAATAACGGATCGTACGGTACGGGGGCATCAAAGCCGACGGATGATGCATTCCGGTCCCATGCCGTCAGTTTTGTTTCATCACGCTGCGCAAACTCCGGTATCAGATAGAAAGCCGAGCCTTTTATCGTCTTCAAGGAACCGGCGTTATACTTATACGCACCTCTCGGCACAATGAGCTCAGCACAGTAGTATATCTCGTTGTCCTTTATGTAAACGGATGAATATGGGATCGCGAACGAACCGGTTTTTTTGCCGTCCGAATAAGAACCGACTGTCAGCGATTCCCGTGTGAAATCGTATAACTCATAACCGCCCGCCACCGTGTCGGTTATACGCTTGATCTCTGTTTCGCTCTCTCCGCACATCATAAGCGTTATATTGGACAGAGTGCAGTTGTATGGCACAAAAAAGTCCACGGTCTGATCCTTTTCCGCGCTTAAGCACGCAAAAAGCTCACCGTCATCCGTGTACGGCGTAAGCGGCTCTGCGCTCATATTATTGCCGCGGCTTTCAATACGGAGCAGCGCCGTACCTGAGTTTACATTAATCCTTAAAAGCATACCGTCTGCAGCGCTGTTGTCGGCTTTGATGTAGTCCGCGGTATTCCAAGCGTCTATACCAACCTGATAGTGAAAAAACATGGCGGCGGTCCCTGAGCCTTCCGGGAAGACGATATCATAATCTGTCCCGTCTTCAACAAGCACGGTTATGGTATTTGACGTGACGCCGCTTGCGGCAATATCGGTGTTCCACACCGCAATGCTCTCGCCTTCTGACACAACGATTTCCATCGTGCGCACGGCTTCATCGGCATATGACCTGTGCACGAGAAATCCGGATATTATAAAAAGCACAATAAGAAATGACAGTTTCTTCATTTTCACAGCCCCTCTCTGTTTTGCCTCGGATGAACGGCAGGGCATGTATTCCCGCCTCGTTAAAAATATTATATATTATTTTCCGCCAAAAAGCAATAATTATAAATACATCTGCATATTTACCGCCTGTCCGCACGTTATTTTATAACAGGCGGTGCGCTGTCTGTGGAAGACGGATAAAAAGCTGTCCGATCTGGGAATACAATTTGCAGGCGAAGACGACGATCTGTTTGTCGGATTTCTGAGCGCAGCCGATTATTTCGTCGGCGATACCCTCGACGACGCGCTGAACAGCAAAAAGGAGAGAATATTCTTCTTTGATCCGAATTCAACAACGCAGGAAGTAAAATCATACTGGAATTTTAACGAGGAAGAGGGACAGTCCGATCCTGTTGAGCACAGTTTTAACCTTAGTGTTTCTTCAAATGTTGACATTGGGATTTGTCATCTTATGCCTTGCGGGAGCATTTTTTCTGAACAGACGAAAAGTTTGAATTGACAATTAAGCGTCTCGCACTTGACCGACAAACGGCACTGTAAAGCGATGTGCGTATTTTTCGGCATAACTCCGAACAAGTTGTTCAAGTGGGATTTTGAATAATAAAAAGCCCCCGACACGGCTGTGTCGGGGGCTTTTTCACTTAATTTTTACGGAAACAGGAGTAATTCCGTATTATCGCTGTCGGGATGCAGATTCGACATGCTCCACCACATTACCTTCACGCTTGCGGCGTTGTTTGCCACCGCTCTTTGCGCAAAGAAGGTCTGCGTGATGAACGATACGCCGATAAATCTGCCGTTTTTGTCGTACGATACCACAAGAACGGGATGAGAAGCGTTTACGTATCCGTCGCTGCCGACAACTATGAACTCACCCGTATCCGTTACGAGGCTATACGAGATCTCGCGGCCGTCAAGTGAGGAAAGCGTGCCGTTATACGTCTTTACGTTGTACTTTTCGTCGCTGTACTGTACGCCTTCGAACGTTACTTTTGCCGTATATACGACGGCAACGTTTCCGTTTACCACGCCGGAGTCGTCAACGGTTATCTGCGCGTCTGCCGTCTGCGTATGCATTTTATCGTTTACGCAGGTAAATACCGCCGTCGCTTCCGTATATTCGTTATCCCACATCCATTCGGCAAGTTTCCACTCGTGTCCCGCTGCATTAACGTTTACCGCTTCTTCCGAAAGCTTCTCTCCGCAGTCGGTACAGTAAACGACTTCATTATAGCTTCCGTTTTCGGTACACGTTGCGGAAATCTCGTTTTCGCGCACCGTTTTGGTATGAAGATGTCCCGTTGCGGGAATGTCGAAATGTTCCCTGCTCACTTCTTCGCCGCAGACGGAACAGTAAATTATCTCGTCGTAACCGCCGTCATCCGTGCAGGATGCGGGGATACTGTTCTCAACTATCGGCTCCACGCCGGTTGTATCGTGTCCGTGCGCGGGTATCATAAGGAACGCGGGGTTGTCTATCGGATAATTTCCGTTTTCGTCGCCAAACCATATGCCGCAGTCCTCGCAGTACCAGTGCTCCATGCGGCCTACCGTCGTGCAGGTGTTTGCAAAGCCTTTTTCGTGTACCATGTTGTGATAGTGCTTCTTCCAGACCGCCGTAACGACGACGTCTTCGGTAACGTCTATTCCGTCGCCAGCGTTGCCGAGGTCCCAGCCGTCGAATTCATAGCCGTCGGGAACGTAGAATTCGTTCTCGGGCAGAATGAACTGCGCGCCGAGCGGTACGGTCTGCGGCGCCATTGCAGAGCTCATAAGCGAAGCCGATTCAGAAAGCTGCGCATTGTCGCCGTCGTCAAAGGTTACCGTCGCCGTCTTTTCGGAAACGGAAATTTTGAGAATCGACGACGCCGTCGTTGGCGCTCCGTCGACGTATATTTCATAGAGATAATCACCGAGCGGCGCGTCTGCGGGAACGTTAACCCTTACTTTTCCTTCTCCGCCGTCCGAAAGCGAAAGCTCTGCGTCTTCGGGCGAGCTTTTGCGTACGAAGGATAACTCTCCGACGTATGCGCTGTCGGGTTTTGTGATGTATGAAGCAAAGCTTTCTTCTCCCGTGAACGCGTTCAGGTCTTCAAATACCAGATAGTTGAGTACGTATTTTCCGTTCGCATCCGCGATTTCCGCGTTGCAAAGCGCGACCTTCACGTCGTTGTATCCGACGGTGCGCTCCACGCCGACGGTAACGTTTGTCGCACGCTCTATGGCTTTTAAGTATACCGCCTTGTTCGTAACCGGCTGTGCTACGCCGTAATCATCTACCGGATAAGGCTGCGTGCAGTCCTGATCGAGATAAAGCTTTGCCGCGCTCTTGTTGACGTACCATCTTACCGTATCGGTATCCCACGAGCCCGTATATTCGGGCGGCAGGGGTGAAACGGCAAGACGCGTAACGCTGCCGACCTTCGTGTTAAGACTCGTGTAGTTGAGCTTCAGACCCTGCAGATATACCGACGTGCCCGTGTATACAGCGGCGCATTTGTCGGTTGTGCTTCCCTCGCGCAATGCGGTTTCCAACGTTCTCGTGTGAACGTATACGGTGCAGTTTGTCATCGAATTATTTACAGGCATTTCAAACGTGCCGTTTTCCGTCGGGATAACGGCGTTCGACCAGTCGTACGCGCTCGGCGGGTTGTACGAATACGTCAGAACGTATTCCTGGTCCGTCCACGCGTTGGTAAATGAAACGACGCCGTTCGAATAAGTGAGATTTGAAGGCGATATCGGATTGTTCGCCTTGGCTTTTATTATAAGTTTTGCCGGCGAGCATACCGTGCCGGTATAGCCGTCAACCGTTGCGGTAAGGCGCAGGTATTTGCCCACTTCGTTTGTAAGGTCGTAGTATGACTTTGTCGCTCCCGCAATATTCGTCCAGCCGTGTTCTCCGTCTAAGCTCATCTGCCATTTGAAGTGAACCTTCGACGCATCAGCACTTTCCAACGTGTTAAGAAGCCCCGTGCGCGCCGTGGTAAGACGTCCGAAAACGCGCGCGCCCGACGTGAATACTATATTTCCGGTCAGGGGGTCCTTCTTTACGAGATATTTTGAATTCGTCGCAAGCTTTCCGGAGTACTCGTCCGCGTCGACAACGGCGCGGAAATACAGACCGTAGTCTCCGTCTTTTATGGTATACCAGCTGTTAATCAGAACGGGATTGCCGTTTGATACAGTCACGTCTTTGTCCGTGCGGACGGTGATCCAGTGTATGTTGTCGCTGCTTGCCTGCCATGCGACGTTTGCGTGTACGTCTTCCGGCCAGCCTTCGGCGAAGGAAAGCAGTTTACAGTCGTTATTGGAAGTAACAATTTCCAAATACACGTCCGCGTTCAGTTTTTCCCCTCTTTTATCTATTTCAACCTTATTGCACATAACGCCTTCGGAGTTGACTACGGTATGTTTGTCGCTTCTGATTTTTGCGTTGTAGGGATATTTCACCACAAACGGATAACCGATTTTCAGTTCGCCGTCTGTCCAGATTGCGGGAATACCTTCATACGATTCGGCACGAACGTAGCCGTACGCAGTCATATCGCCTTTGCAGACAATGCCGCTCCTTTTTCCTTTGGCGCTCAAAACGTCAAGGCTTCCCGTGTCCGATACTGTTACGTTTCCGGCTGCATATACCGCGTTATTCCATGCAGCGGAAATTATCGCCTTTCCTTTGACGGTAACGTCTTTCGCGTAAATGCCGTACATGTCGGCGACGTCGTTCGGGTAATAAACGATAATTCCATCCTTATTCGCACCGGACACTGCGACAAGAGTGCCGTCAATCTCCACACTGCCGCCTGTGTAAATGCCGGAGCCGTATTCGCTGCGCAGGTTTACGTTACCCGTCGAGCGAAAACCTCCTTCATCCGAACGTATCGCCGAGCGGTTTGTCGCAGTTATGGTCAGGGTGCTTGTATAGTCCACGTAATCCGGATCAGTCATCACTAAAGGATAAAAAACGGAAATTCCTCCTGTGGTGCGGATTCCGCCGCCCGCGGAGGTGATGTTGACTGTGCCGTTTACCATCGCAATACCTCCTCGTGAGGCAACGCGGATGGCATAGTAGTCTTTGCCGTCGCAGACAAAGGTGGCATTGCCGGATAATTCAATACTTCCTTTGTCAATATACATATTTTCTTTTTCGGATCTTAAGTTAATTGTGCTGTTATCATAGATATCAATATAGTAGATCGCAAAAATTGCACGTTTCGTATAGCCGCGAACTGTCAAATCTCCATCGTACATTATAAATCTGGGGCAGTCAATACCGCCGCCGGCACCGATAATACGTACCGTGCCGCTGTTAATGACGATTTGATTCATTCTTGAGCGCATTTCTTGTCGTTCTACGTCATAATGATCGTGTTCGCCGTACGGAATATATACGGCGTAGCAGTCTTCCGATAAGCTTGCGGCCGTTACGTCCTCGTTTATCTCGATATAAGTGTGGCCCATTAAGGCGGCGTCGTTTGACTGTATTTTGAATTCCGTGCCTGAAAGCCGCATTTCTTCGCCGCTTTCCACGCCGTAATGCCCGTCTTCCGTCGTCTTCGCATCTACGGTTCCGCTGTAGTGTATAAGCTTGCCGCCCGCCTTGATTGCGGTGCCTTTCGCGTCGACGTATACCGTTCCTTTAAGTAATACGTCGCCGTCGGCTCCGATACCGCCGTGCACGCCGGCATATGCGTTTACAGACGTGTTTTCGTTAATATAAACGTCTCCCAGCGCCCAAAAAGCCGCGCCGCCGAAGCCGTTTACAACCGCGCCCGGCATGACGCGTATGTCGCCGCCGCTTCTGGCATTGAACGCGACGCTGTTTGATTTTGTGGAGCTTGCGTTTACCGCGCCGTGAAGTTCAATGTCTCCGTATGATACCACCGCGTTCGTTACGCCGACGGCATACAGCGACGGAGCGTATCCCGTGAGGGTTATGTTCTTGCCTATGATACAGTAGGCGCTTTCTCCCGTCGTCTTTGCCATACCCGACGCGCTGACGGTGATGTCGCCTGTTCCGTTTTTTGTTACGATACAGCCGTGCACCGCGGTAACGTCAAGGGTTGCGCCGCTTATCGCTATTGACGAATTGCGGGAGTAAATCGCGTCGCCTCCGCAGTTTATCTTTACGTTTCCGCCGGTGATGTTTATCGCCTGATCCATATTGAGACCGTCCTTGCGGGCGGTGATGTCAAGATTTGCGTTCGAGGTGAACGACTTTACCGATATGCCGTGTCCCGCAGGGTTTGCCGTTATGACGTTATCGTCGAGCGGCATTTTTATCTTGAGAAGATAGCCCCCCTGATCCTGGACCGTCAGGTTGTAGTTTCCGCTGATTGAGCGCAGCGTGAGGTCCTTATCCATGACGATAACGGTGTCTCCCATGAGCATAATGTCGCCGAGCGGACAGCGGCTTGCTTTTACCGTGCCTTCAATTCTTTCAACGGCCGCGGCGGACGCGGCAAGGGAAAGTATGACAACAAGTACCGTCAGGACAAGGGTAAAGCCAAAAATGCGTCGTGAAGTTTTCTTCATACCGATTTCTCCTTACAACGTTTTATTTAACAGTTACTTTATTTTAATAATTATACCACATTAATTTTAATAATTCAAATTATTTTTCCGCGTGCTCTTTTTTCCATTTTTTTATCATTTCGAGGCGGTCCCTGAATTTTACCTCGTTTCCCTGCGTGGTCGGGATATAATACGTTTTTCCCTTCAACGACGGGGGCATACATTCCATATTCGTAAGTTTATCCTCGGAATCGTGGGCGTATTTATATCCTTTTCCGTAGTCGAGCTCCTTCATCAGTTTTGTCGGGGCGTTTCTTATCACGAGCGGAACAGGTTCGGCAAGCATTTTTTTTGCGTCGCCGGACGCAAACGTATATGCTTTGTAGCAGGCGTTGGATTTGGGTGCGAGGGACATATATATAACCGCTTCGGCAAGATGAACGTTGCATTCCGGCACGCCGATAAAGTGGCAGGCGTGATAGACGTTTACCGCAACGTTGAGTGCGTTTGTATCGGCAAGCCCTATATCCTCGCTTGCAAATCTGCAGATTCTCCTTGCAAGGTAAATGGGGTCCTCCCCCGCTTCAAGCATTCTTGCAAGCCAATAGACCGCGGCATCGGGGTCGCTGTTTCTCATTGATTTATGGAGCGCCGAAATTATATTATAGTGTTCCTCGCCGTTTTTATCGTAAAGCAGCGTCTTTTTGGTAAGGCATTCCTCGACGGTGCTGTCGGAAATATTGATATTTCCTTTTTCGTCGGCGTCGCCGTTTATGACTATCATATCAAGTGCGGTAAGGGCGATTCTCGCGTCTCCGTTGGCAAAGGAGGCTATCATATTCAGGTTTTCTTCTGAAATATTGACTTTTTCCTTTCCGAAGCCCCTTTCATCGGTCAGCGCGCGTTTCAGCAGTCCCATAATTTCGTCGCTTGTGAGTTCTTTCAGCACGAAAACCCTGCATCTCGAAAGAAGAGCGTTATTAACTTCAAACGACGGGTTTTCGGTAGTCGCGCCGATAAGGACGATGGAGCCTTTTTCGACGAACGGCAGAAACGCGTCCTGCTGTGCCTTATTGAACCTATGAATTTCGTCGACAAACACTATCGTCTTGATTCCGAGCCTTTTATTGCTGTCGGCGTCCTCCATAACCTTTTTTATTTCCTTTATTCCCGACGTTACCGCGGAAAAAGTTATGAATTCCGACTTTGTCTGCTTTGCTATAATTCTGGCGAGGGTCGTTTTTCCGACTCCGGGAGGTCCCCAGAATATCATTGAGGAAATATTATCGCTTTCAATCATTTTCCGAAGGATTTTTCCCTCTCCGATAAGATGCGTCTGTCCGGCAAACTCATCAAGACTCACCGGCCGCATACGCGACGCAAGCGGCTCGCTTGCGGGTACTTCAAATACCGAGAATTGTTCCATAACGCGTCCTCCCTTATAAATTATCAGACAAAACCGGCTGCAAATTTACAATTTTTTTATATTATAACATATTTTAATAAAAAATTATATATTTTTATTTAAAATATGATTTTTCTCGTTTAATATTGAAATTAAAATAATTTTGTGGTATAATATTGTGAAAACTTTGGCAAAGAAGGGTTGAACATGTCGGAAAACGGCCGCAAAATTAATAAAATTTACGATTTTATGGCAAAAGCCGAGCAGTTTACGATTGTCGCCGTCATACGCAGCGGGCTTCTCAACATCACGCCCGTCCTTATTATCGGTGCGTTTGCACTCATTCTCAAAACGTTTCCCGCAGCCATATACCAGAATTTTATAAATACTTTTGCAAACGGCATCATTTTATCCTTTCTGGATTTTATTTACAGCGCGACTTTCGGCGTTTTAAGCATTTATATGACGATTTCGATAAGCCGTTCGTATGCGAACATAAAATCAAACACCTCCGCTCCCGTTATAAGCGTGATTTTAGCTTCCCTTCTTTCCTTTTTCGTTCTTGCGGGCGCGTATCTTCCGACTTTCAGCGCCGACAGCGTCGGACCGAAATCAATGTTTCTCGCAATTATCACGGGTATCGGAGCGTCGGCTTTATATTTGAAATTTTACAACCTCTTTACCTCCCATCAGCGCGTTTACTATTCGGCCGGTGCGGACAGGGAGTTCAACAAAATGCTCTCATATCTTGCTCCGCTTGCGCTTACAGCGGTAATCTTTGCGCTTTTCAACACAATTATCGTATTCGCGTTCGGCGTAGATTCTTTCAGAATGCTTCTCGTTCTGGCGTTTGACAAACTGTTTTCCATCGGGCAAACGGGTTTCTTAAAGGGCTTCTTCTTCGTTCTTTTATCGTCTGTTTTATGGTTTTTCGGCATACACGGAAGCGACACGCTTGAAAGCGTAATGCAAAACTTTTTTGCTCCCGGACTTGCCGCAAACAGTGCCGCCATCGCTGCCGGAAATGCTCCGACGCAGATTTTAAGCAAGGTCTTTTTCGACTGCTTCGTTCTTATGGGCGGATGCGGCTCGGCGATATGCCTGCTTTTTGCGATACTCATTTTTTCAAGAAACAGGGCGCGCCGCGGGCTCGGCTTTGCGGCGGCGTTTCCTATGATTTTCAACATAAACGAGCTTATGGTATTCGGGCTTCCGATTATTTTCAACCCCATAATGCTCATTCCCTTCGTTTCGGTGCCCCTCGTATGCTACACGGTTTCGTATCTTGCAACTTCTTTCGGACTTGTACCCGTCATTACGCAAAGCGTTGAATGGACAACGCCGATAATACTCGGCGGTTTTCACGCGACAGGTTCTGTTTCCGGAAGCATTCTTCAGGTTGTGAACGTGATAATCGGTATTCTCATATATTTTCCGTTTATCCGCCTTCTCGACAGGCGCGACGACGAAAAATACCGCAGGGAATACGATTCTTTCGTAAGCTTTTTCAAGAGTAACGAGCAAAATCTTACGACAATGAAGCTCACGGAGCAAAACAACGTTTACGGAGAATTTGCAAAATCGCTTTGCGCAGAGATTGAGCACAGTCCGGAAAAAGGCATTGTACTTGCTTATCAGCCGCAGTACGATTATGAAGGAAAATGCGTCGGCGTTGAAGTGCTGCTGCGCTGGAATCATCCCGTTTACGGAATATTATATCCCCCGATTGTAATAAAACTTGCCGAGGAGGGCGGTTTTCTTGCCGACCTTGAGGAAGCGATTTTCGAGCGCGCTTTGCAGGAAAGGCCGAAAGTTTTCGAAAAATTCGGAAACGACGTCAAAATTTCGGTAAACGTAACCGGCAAAACCATTATTTCGCCGCGTTATCTGCAATTTTGCAGAAAACTTGACGCAAAAGATTCCTTTGCGGGTAAAAATTTATGCCTTGAGGTTACCGAGCAGGATTCGCTGTCATTTGACGAAGATACGATAAACGCGTTCAAAGCATTGCGAAGTCTCGGTTTGACGCTTGCCATCGACGATTTTTCGATGGGACAGACGTCGGTAAACTACTTAAAGGAAAACATTTTCGGTTACATAAAACTTGACGGTTCGCTTGTCAGGGGCTTATTCACCCACAGCAACTGCAAGGAAATCATTACGTCCATAACAAGCCTTGCGCAAAGTCTGCGTATCAACGTTATTGCGGAATACGTGGAAACGAAAGAACAGCGCGACGTCCTGCACGAAACGGGATGCGAATTCTATCAGGGATACCTTTATTCCCCCGCGGTATTCCTTTCAGACGTAAAACAGTAAACCCCTTTTTATCATTCTTTTCTTCGGAATAAATCTCATATTTAAAATTTTATAATTTTCCTCTTTACATAACAAATTATATTTGATAAAATATAATTGTATAAAATATAAATTATGGCAGGTGTATTATGAAATACGATTATCGGGAAGCGATGAAGCTTACAAATCAGCTTTGTTTTCCGCTTTATGCCGCCGCAAGGCGTATCACGTCATTATATACTCCTTTCCTTAAACCTTTGGGGCTTACGTATACTCAATACATCGTTTTTCTTGTTTTATGGGAAAGAGACGGGCTGTCTGTCGGCGAAATATGCGAAAAACTTATGCTTGATAACGGAACCTTGACGCCTTTGCTTAAAAAAATGCAGGACGCGGGATATATTGAAAGACGGCGCAGCAATGAAGACGACCGCGTTGTTGTAATAAATCTGACCGAAAAGGGAAAAGCTATGCAATTACGTGCAAAAAACGTCCCTTTAGGCGTTGCGAACTGTCTTAAGCTTCCGGAAGAAAAAGCAAAGGAGCTTTATACGCTGCTGCACGAATTGCTTGAAAATCAAAAATAATAAAAAAGGAGATATAAAAATGAAAACGGTTTATGATTTCACTGTAAAAGACATGGAAAAAAACGAAGTAAATCTCGGCAAATACGAGGGAAAGGTTTTGCTTATAGTCAACACCGCTACAGGCTGCGGTTTTACGCCGCACTACGAGCCTCTGGAGGCGATGTACGGGGAATACAGGGACAAGGGCTTTGAAATACTTGATTTCCCGTGCAACCAGTTTGCAAATCAGGCGCCCGGCTCGGAGGAAGAAATTCACGACTTCTGCACGATTAAATTCGGAACCGAGTTTCCTCAATTTGCAAAAATCGACGTCAACGGCGAAAACGCCGACCCTCTTTTTGCATTTCTCGCATCGGAAAAGCCTTTTGAAAGCTTCGGAAAGGGTCTGAAAAATATTGCTCTGAAAAAATTTGCGGACGCTAACAACAAGAAATTCGGAGATAAAGCGTATATCAAATGGAATTTTACGAAATTTCTCGTAAACAGAAAAGGCGAAGTCGTAGCAAGATTTGAACCCACGACGGACATGAAAGACGTTCTTTCCGCCGTTATCGAGGAGCTTGAGAAATAAGATATGAACGAGCAGATAAACCGCAACAAGACAATCGTCCGCACAAGCGTTGTCGGCATAACGGCAAACGTGTTTCTCGCGGCGTTCAAAGCTTTGGTAGGTATCACATCAAATTCTATCGCTATCGTAATGGACGCCGTAAACAACATTTCCGACGCCGCAAGCTCGGTCATAACCATCGTCGGAACGAAGCTTGCGGGAAAAGAAGCCGACAAAAAGCATCCTTTCGGTTACGGAAGAATCGAATATCTGAGCGCCATGGCAATATCGCTTCTCGTTCTGTACGCGGGAATTACCGCTTTTACGGAATCGGTGAAAAAAATCATTCATCCCGATACCCCGGACTATTCGACTGCCGCTTTGGTTATTGTTGCCGTTGCGGTTGCGGTTAAATTCATCCTCGGCAGATACGTTAAACGCGTCGGTGAAAAGGTAAATTCCGATTCACTCATAAATTCCGGAGCGGATGCGACTCTTGACTCGGTAATATCTCTTTCCACGCTGGCGGCGGCGGCAATATATCTTATATTTCACATTTCAACCGAGGCATGGCTCGGAGCGATAATTGCCGTTATAATAATAAAATCCGGCTTTGAAATGCTCGGCGACACCCTTTCGAAAATTCTCGGAGAACGTGCCGACGCGCGTCTTGCAAAAGATATCAAGAAAACAATATCGGAGTACCCCGAAATAAGAGGCGCATACGACCTTGTTTTGCATAATTACGGACCCGATTCTTTCAACGGCTCCGTTCATATTGAAGTTCCCGACACGTTTTCCGCCGACGAGCTGGATAAACTTATACGTAAGCTTATGGTTGACGTTTACCAAAAGCACAACGTTATTCTTACGGCTGTCGGTATCTATTCCTTCAACACAAAGGACCCGGACGCCGTGTCGGCCAGGGAAAAAATATCGAAAATCGCCATGTCCGAGCCTTACGTTCTTCAAATGCACGGTTTTTATATTGACAAAGAGGAAAAAAGCATAAGATTTGACATTATTATCAGTTTTGACGCGAAAAACCGCGATATAATCTATCAGAACGTTTACGAAAAGGTTCAGAAAGAGTTTCCCGACTATACTCTTCAGATAACCGTTGATACCGATTTTACCGAAGAAAGCGCAAAAGACTGATTATAAAGTCAACTGACTGAAAATAAAGTTTCCTTGGGTAAACTTTAAAAAAAGACCGAACCTTTACGGTTCGGTCTTTTTTTCAGAATTCAACTGTTTCGGGCGGCGCGGTAAACGAGGAGAACGTCGCTTTTGCGTTTTCGAAATACAAAACCTGTGTATTACCGTCGTTTTCGTTATACATTCCGCGAAGCTCGGGATACGCGTCGAGCATTGCTTTTTTCGCTTCCACCCTATCGTCCTCGATGAGTTTTCCCTCTACTCTTATCCATTTTCCGCCGGAAAACGCGCAGATTTCAACGTTGGGATTGGAAGCTATCTGTTTTGACACGTCCTTTTTCTTTCCGGTCTGTATATACAGCTTTCCGTCAAAAATATTTACCGTGCCGAACGGCCTTACCCGCGGCTTATCGCCGTCAACCGTCGCGAGAAAGTAAGTTCCCGCTTCTTTTAAGAAATCATACACTCTTTTCATGTTCCCTCTCCTTTTTAAATTTAATTTCCACACTCTATGCTTATGCTGTTGAAAAGTCCGAGCACGTCGTCGATTTCAAGCGCCTTTTTCTCTTCCCCCGCCTTATCGAGCACGATTTTTCCCTCGTGCATCATGACTATTCTGTCTCCGTATTCGAGCGCGTATCTGAGATTATGCGTTACCATAAGCGTGGTAATGCCCTTCCCCTTAACGATTCTGTCGGTAAACGCCATGATATTTTCGCTTGTTTTCGGGTCGAGCGCCGCGGTATGCTCGTCGAGCACGAGCAGTTTATTATCGGTCATATTTGCGATTACAAGTGCAAGCGCCTGTCTTTGTCCTCCCGAAAGGGAGCCGACCTTTACGTTCATTCTGTTTTCGAGTCCCATGCCGCACTCGCTTACAAGATGTTTATAATAATCTATGCGTTTTTTATTCACCGCAGGTGTAAATCCGTATCTTTTGCCCTTATTGTCGGCAAGCGCCATATTTTCGACTATGGTAAGTTCGGGACACGTTCCGTTTTTGGGGTCCTGATGTACTCTGCCTATCGTTTTGCTTCTTTTATATTCCGGGACAGCCGTATAATCCTTTCCGTCAAAGAGAATTTTTCCGCTGTCGGGCATAACCGAGCCGCACACGAGGTTCAAAAGCGTCGTTTTTCCGGAGCCGTTTGAGCCGATTATCGACACGAACGAGCCGGTTTCGACGTGGAAACTGAAATCTTCAAACAGTTTCGTTTCGTCGACGCTTCCGCGAAAGCTTTTATACACGTTTTCAAAATCAATCACGTTCGACACCTCTCTTCTTTTTGAGTTTTCCGCTGACTATCAGCGCCGCCGTGAACAGCGCCGCCATTATTATCTTATTATATACGGTCGGAACGCCGAGAAGCGCCGCAATTCCGAGGCTTGCCTGATATATTATCGAGCCGCCTATTACCATTGTGGTCGGTTTCATAAACTTTACCTTTCCGAACACCGAAAGTCCGATAATCAGCGAGGCAAGGCCTATTACCACCATACCTATGCCTATTCCCTGATTTACGTTTCCGCGGCTCTGCACGATAAGAGCTCCCGAAACCGCAGCATACGCGTTTCCTATCGCAAGTCCCAGAATTTTGCTTGTTCCCTGGTTTTTCGCAAGCATCGTTACGTAGTTCGGGTTATCTCCCGCAGCCCTTAACAGCAGTCCGCATTTGGTTTTCAAGAATACGTCGGTTATTATTTTGAAAATAAGCGCCATTGCAAAAAATACGGCGAGTTTTTTCATATTGAAGCCGTAAAAATCAGACGGCAGTTCGCTTGCAGGGAATATTCTCGTAAGCGTCGGGACGCTTCTTCCAAGGTCGATCGTCGAAAGTCCGTCGCCCTTGAAATCTCCGCCGTTGCCGACTATAGTGCAAACTAGGTTTACCGATATGAGCGCCGTCGACACGAGTATTCCGCAAAGAAGCGGTCTGATTTTGAGCTTCACGTTGAGTATTCCCGTAACTCCGCCGAAAAGGAAGCCTGCGGCAAACGCCGCAAGAACAGCAATATACGGATTTACCCCCGCCTTTACGAGCAGTCCGAACACCACGCCGCCCGAAAGCACGGTTCCCTCGACGGTAAGGTCGGGGAAATCGAGTATGGAATATGAAATGTAATATCCCATTGCGAGTATGGAATACATAAAGCCGTCTTGAAGCACCACGTCAAGAGAGTTAAGTATCGGTTGCATTTCTTGTTCTCCGTTTAAGTAAAATTTTGCCTTTATGCTCTTTTACCCGCCGTGAAATTTTTCACGGCGGGTGATGATTAATTTTGCGCTTTTTATCCTTATTTATTCGTGGTTACGGTTTCCGCGTCCTTATAGCCTTCCGGCATTTCAAGTCCGAACGCTTCGAGCACCTCGGTATTTACGACGGGCGTTGCGTCGGAAATAGTTTTTACCGCCGTTTCTTCGAGCTTTGCGCCTTCAAGAACGTCTGACACGATATTTCCGGTAACCTTTCCGAGCGCCACGTAATCTATTGATACGGAAGCGAGGCATCCGTTCTTAACCTGCTCTATTTCGGAGCCGTACACGGGGATTCCCGCTTCGTTTGCGGCGTCGAGCACTACCGCAAGGTTATTTACGACCTTGTTGTCGGTAAAGTTATTGATGCAGTCAACCTTCGACGCGAGCATTGTTGCCGCCGACGGGATATCCGCGTCGTTCTGGATACCTGCGGAAATAATGTTTATGCCGAACTTTTCAGCCGTTTCTTCGAGATTTTTGAGCTGTGTTATGGAATTTGCTTCGCTTGTCGTATAAACGACGCCTATGCTCTTTACGTCGGGCTGGAACGCTCTTATGAGATTTACCTGGGCATCCATATCAAGCACGTCCGACGTTCCCGAGCAGTTATATCCGGGTTTATCCATGTTGTTTACAAGGCCTGCCGCAACGGGGTCGGATACCGCGCAGAAAACTACGGGAATGTTTTTATCTTCCGCCGCCGCGAATGCCGACGTTGCCGCGGGGGTTGCTATCGGAACGATTACGTCATAATCCTGAGCCGCAAACTGCTTTGCGTAGGTTGCGCAGTCGGAGTCGGGCGACGAGTCGGAGCCTATCTGGCGTGTTATTTCAATATTTTCGCCGTATTTTTCATTCAGGGCCTCGGCTATACCCGTATAGCAGTTATCGAGCGACGGGTGGCTTACGTACTGTACCACGCCGACCTTGAATTTTTTATCGCCGTTATTTGTGCCGTTTCCGCATGACGCAAGTAAAAGTGCCATTGCCGTTATTGCAAGAATTACAGTTATTATCTTTTTCATGATTTTTATCTCCTTTTTACAATCATTTTTATTTTTTGATATTTTAAGTTTACGGTTTTAAGTCGGATTCAAGATTCAAAGCCGCCATCGATAATGATATTTTTCGTTTACGACCCTTTTTTCCTCAAAAGTCTTCATAATTTACCTCTTTTCAAAACAAAAAACCTGTCCCGAAATTCGGGACAGGTCTTATTTCCTGTGATACCACCCGAGTTTACGTTAATTATCCTAACGTACTCTCTTTTCTCATACGCGTTCACGTATGCACTCTTTTTAACGCAGTGTGTTCAGCGTCGACGGTACTGCAATTTTCACGCCGCCCTCCAAAGCCCATTCATAAATCCGCCGTTGTATCGGGATTCCACCGTCCCCGACTCTCTATGCCCGTTCGAATTTACTACTTACTCTTCTTCACAGGTTTAATTTTTAACTATCTTATCACGCATTTTTTGATTTGTCAAGTGTTTTTTTGAATTTTTTTAAATTATTTTTTCCGCCGCTTTACGGATTACTTGAACATATCCTTTAATTTATCAAACCAGTTTTTATTCTGGATATTGTTCTTTTCGCCGCACGAGTCGGAAAACGCCGCAAGCAGTTCCTTCTGTTTTGCCGAGAGGTTTCTCGGCACTTCGACGTTGACCTTGAAGCTCAAGTTTCCCCTTCTCGTTCCGCGAACCTCGACAACACCTCTGTTTTTAAGCGTAAACACCGTACCGGACTGCGTTCCCTCGGGAATCGTATAGTCTTCCCTGCCTTCGAGCGTGGGTATCTGTATTTTCGCGCCAAGAGTTGCCTGTGCAAAGGTTATCGGTATTTCATACGATATATTCATGCCGTCTCTCTTGAAAAGGTTATGTTTTGCGACGGACACCGTAATGTACAGATCGCCGTTGGGGCCGCCGTTTTGTCCGACGTCGCCCTGGCCTCTGAGCGTTATGCTTTGTCCGTTATCGATTCCGGCGGGAATATCTACTGTAAAGTTTTTCTGCTTTCTTACAAAGCCTTTACCCGAGCAGGTCTGACAAGGCGTATTGATTATTTTTCCGGTGCCGCGGCATCTGTCGCAGGTCTTTTGAGTCTGCATTACGCCGAAAATCGTTCTCTGCTGTGTTCTGACGCTTCCCGTACCCGAGCAGTCGGGGCAAGTCGTAGGACTTGTGCCCTTTGCCGCGCCCGTGCCTCCGCAGTCCTCGCATTTTTCTATTCTGTAGAATTTTATGTTCTTTTTACATCCGAAAACCGCTTCGTCAAACGTTAAATTTACCCTTACCTCGCGGTCCTCGCCCTGAATCGGCATATTTCTTCTCGAGCTTCCGCCAAAGCCCCCGCCGAAAAAGCTCGAAAATATATCGGACACGTCGAAATCCATACCGGAAAATCCGCCGTATCCCGCGCCGCCGCCCGCTCCGTAGCTCGGGTCCACGCCCGCGTGTCCGAATCTGTCGTATTTCGACTTTTTATCGGGGTCGGAGAGCACGCTGTACGCCTCGTTTACCTCTTTGAACTTCTGCTCGGCTTCCTTATCACCCGGATTTAAGTCCGGGTGATATTTTTTTGCCATCTGGCGGTACGCCTTTTTTATTTCGTCGTCGGAAGCGCCTTTATTTACGCCCAGCACTTCATAATAGTCTTTCTTTTCTGCCATAACCGTTTCCTTGTCAAACGATGAATTTGAATTTATCAGCCGTTATCGGTAAAATCTCCGTTCACCGTGCCGTCGGGATTTGTTCCCTGCGCGTTTCCGTTCGGAGCCTCTCCGTTCTGCTGAGTCTGCTTATAAAGTTTTTCACTTATTGCGTAAAACGCCTTCTGCAGTTCTTCGGTCGCAGCCTTTATCTGCTCGGTGGAGCCCGTCTTTACGACGTTTTTAAGATTTTCCATCTTTTCGTTGATGGGCGCTTTTTCTTCCGCCGTAACCTTATCGCCGAGTTCGTTTAACGTCTTTTCGGACTGGAATATGAGAGATTCCGCCTGATTCTTTGCGTCAACGGCCTCTTTCTGAGCCTTATCCTCCGCCGCGAACTTTTCCGCATCCTTTACTGCCTTTTCGATATCCTCTTTACTCATATTCGTTGAGGAGGTAATTGTGATATGCTGTTCCTTACCGGTTCCCTTATCTTTTGCGGAAACGTTTACTATTCCGTTTGCGTCGATATCGAACGTAACCTCTATCTGAGGCACGCCTCTGGGAGCCGCGGGGATTCCGTCGAGCGAGAACTTTCCGAGTGTTGTGTTGCCCGCCGCCATTTCACGTTCGCCCTGGAGCACGTGAATTTCAACGGAAGGCTGGTTATCAGCCGCCGTCGAGAATATCTGGCTCTTTTTTACGGGAATTGTCGTATTTCTCTCTATCATCTTTGTGCACACGCCGCCGAGCGTTTCAATTCCGAGCGACAGAGGCGTTACGTCAAGAAGCAGCACTCCTTTTACGTCGTTGCTGAGCACGCCGCCCTGTATTGCCGCGCCGATTGCGACGCATTCGTCGGGGTTGATGCCTTTGAACGGTTCTTTTCCGATAAATTTCTTTACTGCTTCCTGAACGGCAGGGATTCTTGTCGAGCCGCCGACGAGAAGCACTTTATCTATCTGCGACGCTGAAAGTCCCGAGTCTGCGAGCACCTGTTTTGTCGGGCCCATGGTCTTTTCGACGAGGTCTGCCGTGAGTTCGTCGAATTTTGCGCGCGTAAGCGTCATATCGAAGTGTTTCGGACCCGTTGCGTCCGCCGTGATGAACGGAAGATTGATATTCGTGCTTGCCATGCCGGAAAGCTCGATTTTTGCCTTTTCAGCCGCTTCTTTAAGTCTCTGGAGCGCCATTTTATCGTTTCTGAGGTCGATTCCGTCGCTCTTTAAGAAGGTTTCCGCCATATAATTCATTATTTTTTCATCGAAATCGTCGCCGCCGAGCCTGTTATTGCCCGCCGTTGCGAGAACTTCGATTACTCCGTCGGCGATATCGAGAAGCGATACGTCGAACGTTCCGCCGCCGAGGTCGAAAACGAGTATTTTCTGTGCGTTTTCCTTATCGACGCCGTATGCGAGCGCCGCCGCCGTCGGCTCGTTTATTATTCTCTTTACGTCAAGTCCCGCGATTTTGCCTGCGTCTTTGGTTGCCTGGCGCTGAGCGTCCGAAAAATATGCGGGCACGGTGATTACCGCTTCGTTTACCGTCGTGCCGAGGTAGCTTTCCGCGTCGGCTTTGAGCTTCTGCAGAATCATTGCGGATATTTCCTGCGGCGTGTAGGTTTTGTCGTCGATCGTAATTTTTCTGTTGGTACCCATATCTCTTTTTATGGAGATAATCGTTCTGTCGGGGTTGGTTATCGCCTGGCGCTTTGCCACCTGGCCTACCATTCTTTCGCCCGTCTTCGAAAAAGCAACGACGGAAGGAGTGGTTCTCGCTCCTTCGGGGTTTGCTATTACAACAGGTTCGCCGCCTTCGTAAACGGCAACGCATGAATTTGTTGTTCCTAAGTCAATTCCTATGATTTTTCCCATGATTAATACCTCCGTATATTGTTAAAATTTTTTAATTCATTACTTTTACGACAGAGTGTCTTATCACTTTATCGCCTATTTTATATCCTTTCAGAAAAACGTCGGATATGACGTTTTCTCCGTATTCCTCGTTATCCTCGTGCATAACCGCGTTATGAAATTCGGGATTGAACGTCTCTCCCAAAGACGGAATTTCGCTTACTCCGAGTTTTGCAAACGCTTCATCCGCCTGCGCAAGAATTTTCTTTACGCCGTCGGATACGCTTTTTGCCTCGGCGTTTTCCGTCTCAACCGCCGCCGCTCTTTCAAGATTATCGAGCACCGGAAGAAATTTTTCCACCGTTTCGGCAACGCCGTCGGAATAAATGCTTTCCTTTTCTTTTTGAACTCGCTTTCTGAAATTATCATATTCGGCAAGCATTCTTATATATGTGTCGTTCAGCTCATCTTTTTCCTTCGTGAGTTCTTCGACCTGCTTTTCCAAAAGCTTTACGGCCTTTTTATCCTTATTGTCCTTTTTTTCGGTCTTTTCCTTTTTTTCAATTTCCGGCTGCCCGTTTTTATTGTTTATCTTTTCTTCAGACACTTTTTCCGCCCTCCAAAATATTAATCTGTTTTACCGTCTTTTTCATCCGAAAAACCGCTGTTTTCCGCTATCGCCCTCGGCGCGTCTTCGTCTTTGGCAAGGCTTTGCAGAGTTTGCGAAAGTCTTTTTAACGCATTCGTCGCCTTTTTATAGTCCATTCTCTTTGGTCCGAGTATTCCGAATATTGTATTCCGGTTTCCTACCGGAAGCGAACAGAACACGATGCTTGTATCAGACAGCTTGGAATTTTCCTCGTCGCCTATATATACTTTAAGTCCGCTTTCATCGCTTTCAACCGGCAGAAAGTCCTTTATCGTATCTCCGTTCTGCTCGAAAAGTCCCAGAAGGTCTTTTACCTTTTCGACGTTCTTGAATTCGGGATAAGAGAGCAGGTTTGTGATTCCGTCAACCTCCACGCTCCTTCTCTCGCTTCCGACCGCCGCCTCGTATGCAATTCTGAGTATCGGGTTTACAAGCGCTTTCATATCCCCGAACTCTTCCTCGATGCTCATTATATCCGAAAGGGAAACGTCGTCGAGGGATCTGCCCGAAAGGTGCGCGTTGAGCGCGTTCTTTATTATTTGGGCGTCATTCGCGTCAAGAGCCGTTCCCGTGCTTAAATGCTTTGTGTTGACTCTGCCGTCCGGCATTATCATAACCAGAAGCATGCTTTCCGAATCGATTATCATAGTTTCAAATCTCGAAATGACCGCGCCCGGCAGGTTTTCCGACACCGTAATCGACGCGTAGTTTGTCATTTTCGACATTATTTTTCTTGCCTTCTCGACTATCTTGTCCTTTTCTTCCGTCTTGAATCTTGTGAGCTCCGACAAAAGATCGAGCTGTTCCGAGGAGGTTTTATATTCCTGCATGAGTTCTTCCACGTACAGTCTGTACGCGTTTCCCGACGGCACTCTTCCCGCGGAAGCGTGCGGTTTATCGAGATAGCCCATGTTTTCGAGGTCGCTCATCTCGTTGCGGATGGTTGCGGGAGACAGCGAAATGTTCCCGTACTCCATAAGGTGCTTTGAGCCTACGGGTTCGCCTCTGTCAATATATTCGTCTATTATCGACTTGAGTATTTTAAGCTTTCTTTCGCTGAGTTCCATTTATCTCACCTCTTTTTAGCACTCTTTTCAGTTGAGTGCTAAACTTCTATATTATTTTACCACCAATATATGAAAATTGAAGAACAATTATCATATATTTTGTTAACATTTGTTTAATATCGGCATCGATTGCTATTTTTAGAAGTTGCAAAAACGGTTTATTTGTTGTAATATATATTTAAGAATATAATGCGAGGTAAACTGATGGAAATATACGCACATTTTATGGGACTTCAACGGAACGATACTCGACGACGTACAGACGGGCATAAAAAGCATAAACACGCTTCTTGAAAGAAGAAATCTGCCTCTTATTCCCGACCAAAACCGCTACAAAGAGGTGTTCACGTTCCCGGTAATAGATTATTACCGGCGGCTCGGCTTTGACTTTGAAAAGGAGCCGTTTGACGTCATCGCGCACGAATGGGTAAAAGAATATATGACAAACGTAAAGGACGCGAAAGTAAACGACGGCGTAATACATCTGTTAAAGAGGGCGAAAGAACAAGGCGTAAAACAGTATATTCTTTCGGCAACGCAGCTTGAAATGCTGTCATTTCAGCTTGATCTGCTCGGAATAACCGACTATTTCGACGGCTTTTACGGGCTTGACAACATTTACGCCGAAAGCAAAACCGAACTCGGCAAAAAGATAATCCGAAAGCTTAATCCCGAAAGAGCACTTCTTATCGGCGACACGCCGCACGATTACAAAACCGCGCGCGAGATGGGAATCGACTGCGTTTTACACGCGTGCGGGCACATGAAAAAGGAAGACCTCGTCAAATGTTCCTGCTTTGTCTTTGACAGCATTAAAGACGTTGAAAATTTTATATTCGAGAGTTGAATTGTTGAAATTTTTCCGGATTTATGTTATAATAATTTGATCATTTCGTATTTAAAGTACGTTTTGATAAAAACTGAATATTCACACAGAG
>JAEEGH010008830.1_pt1 | contig 23692 bp, 10 predicted proteins | sample 9134181 | NCBI WGS metagenome assembly JAEEGH01 (sample SAMN16246544, study PRJNA631951) | gut metagenome | biome: gut microbiome; feature: rumen; material: DP-attached | host: Bos | place: Iran: Karaj | collected 2018-10
ACGCGATGCACGCGAATCATCGGCAGATTGTCATGGCGTCTGACCGTCCTCCGCAGGAGATCAACGGTCTTGAGAAACGGCTTGTTTCCCGCTTTGAATGCGGCGTGACGGCGGAGATACAGCCTCCAGATCTGGAGACGCGCATCGCCATCATCCGCAAGAAGCAGGAAGAGCAGTCTGTCAAACTGAGTGACGAAGTAATAAATTACCTTGCCGCGCACTTGAAGTCAAGCGTACGCAGGCTTGAAGGGGCTGTTTTCAATCTGGTTTCCCATGCGAGCCTGACGAAACAGACGGTGACCATCGAAGTGGCGGAAAAGGTTTTAAGCAACATTTTCGTGGAAGAAAGCGACACGCAGGTGACGGTGGAGCATATCCAGCGGTTGGTTGCCGAGCATTACGCCATCCGTTTTGCGGATATGACGAGCAAGCGTCGGCCGGCCAGCGTCGCGTGGCCGCGTCAGATTGCCATGTATTTCGCGCGGCGGTTGACGGATTTATCCTTCCCGGACATTGCGAATGAGTTCGAACGTACGCATGCGACGGTGTTGCATGCGGTGACGGCTGTAGAGAAGAAGCTCGCATCGGATCAGAACTTTAAACGTGAGATGATGTTGTTGGAACGCAAATTGAAGAGTTGAAGTCCTTCATAACAAATTAGTTGTAGATATTTTTCTAGCCCGACGGCTGATTGAAGCCGCCGGGCTTTTTTTGTGCTTGAAAAGTTCGTGGAATCATCGTGGAATTCCTATGAAATTGATATGACTTTATATGATTTATTATGATTATAGGAATAAAATAATATAAATTCATAATGAGTCATAAAAAGTCATTTAAAATACTATAAAGTCATTATGATATTTTTAAAATACTTTAAAAAGCATAAAATATCTAATAAAATTATTTTCAAGACTTGTTTGAAAATGAAAAACATTAGGGTATAATAATGAAATAACAAGAAAGACCAACGACGGAGTGCCGTGACACCACTAATGGAGCAAATTATGAAAAAGAGTATTGTAGTATTGTCGTTATGGATTGGTATCAGCCTATTTGGAATGGATGCGGCGTACCGTCGCGGTGTGGAGGCCATGGTGGCGAATGCGCATGGCGGCCATGACGTGTGGAGCGCGGAATACGGAGTTGGCGTGCTGCGACGGCATGGTGGCGCGGCCGGCGAGGCGGCTGCGTTGAAGTTGGCTGTGGAGATGTTGGGGGACGAAAAGACAGGTGATTTACTGGATGGATTGCGTGAGGCGGTATGTGGTGGTGGAATGGCCACATTGTCAAAACTTGAAGGTGCACAAGGCGGTTGGGCGGTGGAAATAGGCGGGCAGCCGGAACTGTGGGGGACGCTTTTGGCAATGGAATGTCTTTTGGAATTGGATGAACCGCCTGATGCATGTGGACGCGGGTGGAAGTGGTTGGTAGATCGTATGTTAGTAGCTGATGGAGAATTATCAGGTGACCATGACTGGCGGACGGTCGGGCAGTTTCTGGTTGTGGCGGGACTGGCCAGACGGCATGGTTGGGGGCTGGATGCCCGAAGTCGTGATGTTGTGGAGGAGGTCGTTGGATTGGCGGAAGAAGAGGGCATTTGCCATAATGATTCAGCGGATACTTCAATTTATGATTCTTCATTGATTTTGCGTAGTTTATGCCTTCTAGGAAGGCATTTGGAAGGTGAGCCGTTGGCGCGACGGCTTGTTGAAACGCAGATGGACGATGGTGGCTGGCATGATGGTTCGGTGGGGGATGAATGGCTGGTGACATGTGCGGCTGTGGAGGCGTTAGGCTGCTATCTGGCGGCGATGCGGCAAGACGATACGCTGACTGTTAAAATTCAGACTGTTGATGGTGGTGAGCCAAGTAGTTTTGGTGCAAGGGAATATGTGCAATTGGAATTGGACGGCGTGGCCGATGGGACAGTGGTGACGTTGGAGATTTTGAAGGATTCGGGAATCATTGATTTTCGTTACATCGGAGAGCCAACTGATGATGGTTGCAGTTGGTTTACAGGGACTTGTGTTCCTGGTGACTATGAATTGCGAGTCGTCTTCTGGGATGGTGATGAATTGTCATGGCTGGGGGAGGTCGGCTTGGAGTTAGAGATCAAGGCGGATGCATCTTGTCGTAATGTGACATGGGAGGAGCCTTTGCGCGACACGGTGTCGCATGGTGGTGATGATTGGTGCGCAACTTGGTGCATGGCATGGGATTATGACGGGAATGTAACAGAAATGGCAACGATGTCATGGCAGTTGACATTGGAGGGCGATGTCATTGAGACGGGTGAGATTTCCGTGGAATTGTCGCCATCCAGACATCATGGGAAGATGATTTTGAAAGATGGTCCGATGGTGACGCCTTCTGTTCCAGGAACTTATGAATTGACTGGGCAGTTGGTAACATCTAGCGGCGAATATACATGTAGGCGTAGCCTGAAGGTCGTGTCCGGAGCGGTCTATGCTGTTGAGAATGATGTGTCGCCACGTCAGATCACCTTGGGGGCGAGTCGGTTGCATCATACCTTGAGGATATTTTGCGTAGAAGGCGATGTGAAATTGGCGGCGGCGGGATTCACGGTGGCGACGGAGAACAGGGGGATCATTGACGAAACAGGAGAAAAGCTTGTAGTGGAATTGACGGATATCCATGGAATGGATGGTGGGCTGATGGAGGACGGATGGCTGGCTGTCCAGTCGCACTATGGTCGATGCGAAGGTGAATTGGATTTTGGGGCGTCACGCGTCGAAGGCTTTTTATGTGGAATTCACGTGGCAGAGGGTCGTGCGACGTTGATGATTGGAGCTGAAGGACATGGAAAAATAGGAACGACTGCAGTTTCCGTGTATCAGCTTCAGTCAGATGACGGAGAAATCGGTGGAAAATTGGGACAGTTTGAAATCCATTGGATGGAACGGAAATGATGGGGATGAATATGGTTAATTGGTTGAAAGCAATAGTATTAGGGCGCTTCTTGGCTTGTGCTCTGGTTGGGCAGGAGGTGATGCTGTTACCACAAGAAATGATTCTTGCTGGCGAGACAACGACATTGTGGGGCGTACTGGCGGGTGACCGATGGCATGACGCGACGTTGAGCAAGCAATGGGAGAAGCAGGATGACGATTTGCCTGTTTTGACAGAAGGGGAGGTTTGTTCGTATGTGTGGGAGTACGATTGCGGGGCGGGAGTAACGTTGGATGATGGTTGGGCGCAGGGGCTTGTCCGTCCATTGGCGGATAGCTGGCATCTATTTGATAATCAATGTTTTAAGCTTGAGGATGGATATACGGAAGGGGCAATTACCGTTCGGTTACGGTATTGGGATGATGTTGGAAAGGAATGGCTTGCGACGCGACAGTTGACTGTCGTGGAGCCACCTGAATGGAGCAGTCGCGATGGCGTGGATATTCGTCGTAAGATTGGAATTATCCGTGGTTTACATTACTTGCAGCGGCGTCAGCAGGAGGATGGTTTCTGGTGGGATGGCGGTGATACATGCTATCGTGCCGCGACGACGGGATGTGCGTTGTGGGCGTTTGGTAATCATGGCTATGGTCTTGGAAATCAGAAGGATAATCCATTTTTGTCATGTGTGGAGGCGGGAGTGCGATGGTTGGCGTGGCTGGGGGATGTCTGGCCACTGAATGGTCAGATAGGCCGTCAAGATGGCAACCGCAATGGCCGTGCCGTGCGGCTGGGTGAAGGCGGTGAGAATTCGAACTACGTCCATCCGATCTGTCTTTGTGGGATAATGGCGGCAGGCAGGCCAGATATCGATGTGGAGCTGTCTGGTGAGATTGGTCAGTTTGGCGGGATGCCGCCTGGTTCACCTATACCTTGTACATTAAAGGAATTGGTTGGTGATGGCATCGAGTATATTCTGATGCAATTAGCCGTTAACGGAAAGAACTCATGGGCATATGATTACATGACAGGGAATGATGGATATGATTTGTCCATTGCGGGGTGGAATTATCTGGCGTTGCTGGCGGGGGAAGGTTGGGGGATTGTTGTTGACGAAACGGCGCGACTGAAAATCCAGACGTTCATGGAGACTGTCTATCATGATGATTTACAATTCTTTACCTATACTCCTTCAAAACAATCATTCCATACGGAATCATTGGATGCGTCGGGAGTGATGGGGCTTTTGCTGATGTCAGTTCGTGGCTTGGGGGAGGATGATCTGCAACGATTTTCAGAAAGTGGAAATGGCATTGGAAGTGCCTTGATTGACGGAACTAACCAATTGTTCGATTGGGTTCGCAGAGCTTCCGGCTGGAGCGTCGGATACAGTTGGTGGAGCGTGGCGAAAGGTCTTGGCTTGTCTGGCGTGAACAGTCGGTTGTATGATGGCAAACAGTTTGACTGGCGATATGGCTGGACGGATGGTTCAGAGGGAGGATGGCGGAAAATACTGGAGTGCCAGGAGGCCGATGGGCGGTGGACGATTGAGGATGAGGCGTTTGAAAATGGTCTGACGCGGGTTGATTCCCGTCAGACCTGCATGGAGACGGCGATGATGACGTTGGCGTTGTCCGATGAGGTACTGCCAGAACTAAAGACAGAGATGAGTCCGATTTTTGTCCAGTTGCAACTTCCTGATACTGTGATGGAAGGAATTGAAAAATTGCCACCTGGTTCTGAAATTGTTTCAGATGTTGATGGCGTGTTGCTCTCATGGATGCATGCGGCGATGGCAAGCGGTGATGGTTGGGATTTGAGCTTCGACTATTGGCTGCCGACGGCGGAAGAGGAGGGAAAAGAAACGGTGCAAATTGGTGGGACGGTGGTCTGGGATGTGGCTGGAAATGAACGGAGCATTCCGTTGGGAGAACTTTCTGTGGCGCGTAGCGGGAGCGGCTATGGGCTGGAAGTGGAATGCGAAGAAACAGTCACGTGGGGGGAAGAGATGTTGATTGATGTACAGATGTTGTTGCCATTAGGAGACATGTCGCATGTCGTGCATGTGGGGGGCGGTGAGACGATGCTATGGGAGAGTTCTACCATGATGGCGTGGTTGGCGGCTGATGTGGGCGGTTTACGGAAGGATGATGTGACATTTGCATGTCTGCCGGACAAACGAATGCGATCATGGTTGGCGATGGATGTCGTGGAAGCGGACGGTGGTTTGTTGAAGTTCAAGGACGGTGTTTGTGGACAGCGTCTGAAGGCATCGTTAACGAATGATTTCGAAGGTGGAACGATTGTCGTATATGGCAATGAAGACGTGATTTATGCAAGTGTGTCCATCGAACAGACGGATGGCGGGAAGACATGGATGGTGGATGAATGGGAGGTGGCGACGGCTTCGTTCGGTGGTAGTGAGACCATTGAATTGTCGTTTGATAGCATGCATCTCCAGCCTGGGGCATATCGTTGCCATGCAATGATTTGGAAGCAAGGAAAAGTGTTAGCGGAAGCTGAATGCGGCATAGAGGTTCTTTTGCCAGAAAGCAGTGAAGACTGGTTAGTGGAACGTCGATCCGAACCGATTGTGGAATTGGAATTGGAGGAGGAAACGGAAATCGAACTAGAGGATCCAGAGGATCCAGAGGATCCAGAAGATCCAGAAGAACCAGAAGAGCCAGAAGAACCAGAAAATCCAGAAGAACCAGAAAATCCAGAAGAACCAGAAAATCCAGAAGATCCAGAAAATCCAGAAGATCCAGAAAATCCAGAAGATCCAGAAAATCCAGAAGATCCAGAAAATCCAGAAGATCCAGAAAATCCAGAAGAGCCTGCAAATCCAGAAGATCCAGAAAATCCAGAAGAGCTAGAAAATCCAGAAGAGCCTGAAAATCCAGAAGATCTAGAGAATCCAGAAGATCTAGAGAATCCAGAAGATCCACAAGATCCAGACAATCCAGACAATCCAGACAATCCAGAGGAGCCAGACAAGCCAGAAGAGCCTCCAAAAGAGCCAGAAAGGCATGGTGTGTTTTTTATGAAAAGATCACAGGCGGCTGATGCAAGGGCGGAGACAAATGACAACTCTTTGAAAGATGTTGTCAGGCCAGTAGAGAGGACATTACGTCAGGAAGAGGAGAGCCAACAGCTGCAAAACAGATTAGAAAATATACAACAACCAGAGAGAACAATACCGGGAGCTTGGGCCAATATTGGTGAAATGAATGGCTTGGGGCTTCGATGGGGACGGATTGTGACAAAGCGCGGGCCATATCCATGGGAATTGGACAGCAGGAAAATTCTAGTTGCTCCCAAACGACCATTGTGTTATCGTCCATTACCTGTTATCTGCAAGCATTGCAAGGAGTTGAGTATGATTGTTGGCTGGTGGTATCAGCCGGAAAAGGAATGTTGCATATATGGTATGATCAATAATAGAATGTGGAGGTCGAAATGAAAATGTTTCTTTGTATGTTGATTGTTTGCTCTAATATACTGATGGGTAGTATCTTGGACATGATATGCCAATTCCGTGATGGATTGGTTCATCGGCCGGGCTGTGGTTGGGGGCGGCAAGAGGCGACTGTTTGGCAGACAGGCGGTGGTAGTATGTTGGATTTGGTGATGACATTTCGGGAAAATGCTTTACGAGAAGGGATTGCAACTACAATTGTCTTAGGTCGAGTCATTTTAAGTGAAACACAAGTGAAAGCATGGTTACCATGGGGGGCAGGAACTACAGATGTCCAATTAGATGATTTTGGAGGTGGCGGAAATGGCGTTTTGACGGAAGATGGTCGGTATGAATTCGACATGGCGTGGCTTCGTTGCGAGGTCCACTATGCTCCAGAATTTGGCACATCTGAAGCATTGGAAGATTTTGGAAAGCAATGGATTGATGTATTTCCCGCTTTGATTGGCTGTGAAAAGACTCGAATTGTTGGCGAGTCGTTGACGATGGCGGAAATATTTGCTTGGCGACAGGAGATTGAAGCGGAAAGCCATTGTGAAAATGTTGATGGAAAGCAGGCTTGCACGGTGTTCCCATTTGAACATTTGCTGGAGAAACGGCAGAGGCTTGTAGCGCGATGGATGAACGCAGGCAACCGCTTTGAGGAGATAAGTGATGCCCAGATGATGCCTGGCTATGCAAGCCGTCGGATATTGGGGACACGACCTGTTGAAATACTGAAGGTGTATGGCGAATATGATGAACTGCCGTCGGAATATATGGCGCAGATTAGTGTGGAAATCGTTCGAAACAACAAAATTGTGTGCCAACTGATTGTGCCGCAAATGGATGCGAAGACAGTGACATTGACATGGTCCCGAACACGGGATGGAGCCACCTTGTCGTTGGAAAAAGGATTGCAATATTCTGGAATCAAGGCATTTCCGTGCTTGTCCTCAGGTGAGATGCATGTCACAGGGAAAGGGCCGTTTGTGTTTGGAGAGACAGTAATAATACGTTTTCAGCGACGGATGGGCGGCATGCTTCTTGAAGAAGTAACAGATTTTTTTAATGCTTGTGAAAACGTGAGTTATGGTGTTTCCATGGGGCATGGAGAATGTGATTGGGTTGTGGATGATTTGGCTGGTGGAGAGCGTTGTACAGCTTGGTTGCGGAGCCGTCATGATTCTATGCGGCGACAAGTCATGGGACTGTGGGATCGTCATGAGGAGGCAGGACTGTGTGTCAGCAAGATTGTTGAAGGTGTACGCGTGTTTGGAAATGACGGTATGGCCGTTAGTTACATTCATGGTGCAGGGGAGCTTGGTGAGAATCGTTTGCTTGAAAATAAATTGGATGGCGGATGGCGGTGGGTGATGAAGGCGGCAATGAATGATGTGTCGTCTGCGTTTCTGGAAACATTGATTGCAGGTAGAGCTACTGAGTCTCCATGGAAACATGTGGTGGATCTGACGTCAATGGGACAGTCCGTGTATGTTGAAAAAGGCGCAGAACTGTCTTTAGAAATGGATGTGTTTGGAAATGAAGAGGTTGTCATTTGTTGTAATGATTGTTGGGCGGGTTGCAATAGTGGTATGCGTAAACTTGATGGAACGGCTTTCGCTTGGCAGATGGCTGTTGCTGAACATGATGGAATTGAACAACTTGCAAATATAGAACTGCCACAGTTGGAACGTTTTGAAGATGATGTGACCATCCATGTTTTGGGAATGCTTCATGCTTTGGATGGAGACGACGGCTGGCTAGCCCAAAGTTTAACTGGGCGGTTGACGGCGTTGGCGCTTTTCAGCAATTTGTCGGAATTACGTGTTGTTTGTCCGCGAATCGAGAGCTTTTTGTTGGAAAACAACTATTTTAGGCATGGCACAGCTGTTGTGGAACTAAAAGGTTCCATTGGTGAGTCTTGGACGATTCAAGTAGTTGATTCCAAAGGAAATGCAATCCGTTCTTATAGTGGTGACGGTTGCAATGGAAGCATCTTGTGGGATGGCCGAAATGAACAGGGGACACTTTGTGGTGATGGCTGTTATCGATTCATTGGGAGTTTAATGAATGGTGAATTCCATGTTTCCCAAACTATCAGTGGTATGATGGACACACAAGCACCTTCCGTCCAGATTGTTGCATGGTTGGAAAAGAAAGAAAATGGTGATTGTGTTATACAGGCAGAATATCTGTTTGAAGAAGAGCATATCAAGCTGTTGAAGGCTGATTTGCAGGAGATTGTGTCAAATAAATTGCTTGATAGTCGGATATTGACAGACATACACGGTAAATTGTCGCTTCCAATTCGAGAGGAAGGAGACGGTGTTTATGAATGGACTGTTTATGTTGATGATTTGGCTGGAAATCAAGGATTTGCGACTTCATCTGTGAAATCTGGAGTTTATAATTCTGGAGATGTGTGGTCGATGCAGAAGCCAGGCAAGGAGGAATTGAAGGCGGATGGAGTTCAGGCGGAGCTGATTGAACCATTGGATGGAGCGGAAATCGATACGGAGATTGTGCGTGTCATGGGGACGGCAGATGCTACTGGTGAAATCCAGTATATGTTGCGGTTATGGGACATAAGTGGACAGCTTCTGCCATGCATGGCTGAGGAACGCGAGGCTGGTTGGTTGTTGAAATTTTACCAGAATACAAAAGATGATGAAAATTTGGCTTATAAGATTCCAAGACGGCAAGTAGCTGTTACGGAAGGACTTCTGGGAATCTTGGACATCAGTGGATTGGAGAATGGCCGTTATCGGCTGGAATTGGTTGTGATGGGTGGGAATGGTACTGCCAACTCATTGCGGGATATTTATTTGGAGAAACGTATTCGCAATGGCGTATTTGAATTCACGGAAACGGATGGTGCGGTAACCATTGGGGGGATGGAGATGAAGTTGAAAAGGTCGTATTCCAGTGGTGAACTTCGTGGTGGTGAATTTGGTTATGGCTGGACATGGAGCTTTTCTGCAACTGGTGGTGAAGTTGACGATGAAAGGGAGACGATGCTGGATGTTGTTGGTAATATGGTATCTGTGCGATGTGGCGGCAGTCGCGATGTCACATTGACACTCCCAGATGGACGGCGTTGCACGTATCGGTTTTCACTGGAAGAAGGCGGTGGCTGGTCATTTGCATATTATGGCAACTGGACGGCTCCTTCTGGTGTCAAAGCGTCATTACGACCGACAGTTTCAAACAAGTTGATGGTGTTGCCTGGCATGTCGCCATACTGGGAGGTGACTGGAGCGGAATGTGATTGGGAACTCTTTGATTTTCCGGGATTTGTGTTGAAAGAGGTCGATGGAACAGAATACGAATATGCGCGAGAGCCGTTAGGAGAGGCCGCGTTGGTTGGAGATGATGGTGGTTTCAGTCTGATGGAATGTTATGGCGATTTGAAGTTGTCATGTATTCGCAAACGAAATGGAGAAAGTTGGCAATTGAATGAACGGAACATTCTGCATATCAAGGCCAACGGCGATTCGGAAGAGGTTTTGCAGATGGAGCGTGACGAGGCTGGTCGTGTCACAAAACTATTGCAGAAAAACGGTCATGACACATTATATGAATATGATGACTTGGGGAATCTTTGCCGCGTGGTCAAGAAGAATGGCGAGGAGACGTTGTTCCGCCAGTATAAGTATGAAAATGAAGCATTTCCGCATCATTTGACAGGCGTGGTGGACGGTCGTGATATTTGCCTGATGATGATTGAATATGATACATTTGGCGGGTATTGCGGGATGCGCAATGCGGATGGCGCGAATGCGATGGCGATTCGTGATGCATTGGACGGATTTGAGTTGCAGACGGATTGCTATGGTCATGAAACGTTGTTCGGATTTGATGACAAAGGGCAGATGACATTGAAAATCGAAGCAGATGGGGGGCGGACGCAGTTTGCATACGATGAGGCCGGCCATGAAATCAAGCGGACGGATCCGTTAGGGCGGAGTACTACGCAAGCCTATGATTCTGAAGGGAATCTGACTAGTCGCAAGACTGCTGGTGGTGGTGTGACGCAGTATTCTTATAACGTAGACGGGCAATGCACACGGCTTGTGGATGCCGCAGGTCGCGTTCTGGAAGCAGAATATGATGCGAGTGGACATGCAAGCAAAATCGTGACACCGACAGGAAGCGTGCTGAAACGGCGCTTTTCCAAAGATGGCCTTCTGGAGGCGGATTTGGATGAAAATGGTGAGGAACTTGCTCTCTATGAACATGATAGGAATGGTCGAACATCAGCTGTGACAGATTATGTCGGTGGATCACGGCAGGAATTTTCCTACGATGGAAATGGAAAGTTGTCGCAGTTGGAGCAGCGCAGTTTCAATCCGGAGACTGGTGATGTGGAGACATACGGTTTGTTCTATGAGCGGGACGATGATGGAAATGTCATTTCCATGCATGATTCACTGGGGGAATGGACACAGATTATCCGAAATGCTTCAGGCCAGATGGCTGAAAAGCGGATGTCCAATGGGTTGCATCAGCGATATCGTTATGATGTGGCGGAACGTTGTGTAGAGGAGGTGGATATGACACGACAGATGGTGACGCGGATTGTGTATGATATTGGTGGCAGGGTAGTTGCACAAAGTTCTCCAGAACCTGTCATAATGGTTGGCGGCAAAGTTCCAGAGACCATTGTGTTTAGTACTGTGTTGATGTTCAGTTATGATGTTGTGGGGCGGCAAATAGGCAAAAGCCAACGGACGGATGTGTCAATAAGGTTGGTGAAGACGGCAGAGGATTGCTATTGCTGTGAAATTACAAAGAATGGCATCGTATTGTCAGAAGAACAGATAGAACACGATCTGGCCGGGCAAGTCACAAGAGAGGTATCCCCACTGGGTTACGAGACACGGTATCTTTATGACAGCAACGGAAATTGTACGGCTGTGATTGATCATTATGGCCATGTGCGTCGTCGTGAATTGGACAATTTGGGCAATGTCGTGTTGCAGGTTAATGGAGCAGGGCATGAGACGCGAATGGAATATGATGAGGCGGGGCGTTTGTACAAGACACATTTTCCTGATGGGAGCGAGTGGATGACTGTTCGCGACAAAGAAGGCAATCCCATCATTCAAACAGATGGAGAAGGAAGGACGACGACGATGGAATATGCCTTTGGCAACCGTCCTTTCAAAGTCATCCTGCCAGAAAGGAATGGTACAACTCCTACATATCAATATGGTTACGATAGTTGTGGTGGTTTTGTTTCCATGACGGATCCATTGGGGCGTGTTCGTCGATATGAACGGGACGTATTGGAACGTGTGTCGTCTGAAACATCGCCTGGCGGACGTGTAAAACGCTATCAGTATTTGGGGCGTGGAGGACAGATGACGTCTCAGACGGAGGGAGATGGCCGTCATAAAGAATGGCAGTATGATGAATTGGGGCGTATTACAAAGCAATACATGTGGATGGATTCACAAGATGTTGATCCAGATGGTATTGTCGATTATGTATATGATGATTATGGACGTCTGAAATCACTCGTTTCTGGGGAGGAAAAACGCACATTTATGTATGATGTTGATGGAAGAGTCATTGGAAAGATGGATGGTGATTCAGTATTGTGGGAAGTTGATTATAATACGGAAGGTGCTCTAGTTCAGTTGGTTGGGGAGATGACAGAAATTGGTTATACTCGTGGGCCGCATGGGCGATTGGATGGCATGACAGTTTCAGCAGCTAGTGGTGATGTTCTGCAAGAGCCATGGAGGATTGCATACAATTATGATGCCAACGGACAGGTGGTTCAAAGCACGACATCAGACGGATGGAACAAGGAATATGTATATGATGCCTGCGGACGTTGTGTCGGCCTGTCTGTCCGACAGGGGGAAGAGGAAGTCTATCATGTTCAATACACGTTAGATAGGAATGGGCGGAGAGTTTCGGCAACAGAGATGGATGGCGATGGTGATCGAAATTGTTTTTGGATGTATGACGAACTGGGGCGGTTGGTGGAGGAACGTATCGAAACGGCGGATGGAAAAGAGATTCGTGGCTGGACAGGCAGTTATGACATGGCGGGAAATCTTTTGGAAGAGCGATGGAGGACAAATGGAAGAAATTCCGTCACAAGGACTTGCCAAGTGGATGATGACGACTGTCTCATATCATCGATAGATGTGTCAACGAATGGTCGAAGCGAGACGCATTATGAATGGAACGGCAATGGAGAGCTTGTCAAGGCCGTGACAACTGGAAACAAGAGCGAAACACGGGAGTGGTCATGGAATGCCGATGGACGGTTGGCTGGCGTTGTCATTGTCACGCCATCTAGCCGTGTTGAGGTGACGTATGAATATGATTTAGAAGGAATTCTGAAAAGCCAACATGTTCGGCGACGGGAAGGTGTCCGTGATGAAACAGAGCATCGCGAATTCTGTTTTGAAACTGTGAGCCATGGTGGCATGGCGATGCTTCTGGAAATGACGGAGGAATGCAATGGTTTGCGCACGACATGGAGTTTTCTGCATGGTCATGAATTGGAAGGTTGGGTGGAGGATGGGCAGATCTGCCATGTATGGGCGGATGGTTCACATGGAATCCGTGGGATGAGACAAGATGCTGTCATCACGTCTTTTGCGACTGATGCATGGGGCGTTGAAGAAGTGCCGCATGATGGTTTCGGTTATGCGGGGGAATGGCAGGATGCTACTACTGGGCTGGTCTATTTGCGTGGTCGTTTTTATTGGCCGGAAATCCGCCGTTTCATTTCAGTGGATCGGCATCCGGCAGATATGGTAAATCCGCAAGGTTGGCATCGCTATGCATATTGCCTGAATGATCCTGTGAATAATCGTGATCCACTGGGAGAATTCGTCATGACTGCTACTATGCTTATGACGTTGAAACTAGTAGCGTTCTATACATGTTTCAGAATGCTTGCCAACGCATATTACGATGTCCAGCATGCGGAAATGATGGAAAACATGCTGAAAATACGGAAACGATATTATGAAAATGCGACTATCGTGGTTCATGGTGTGACAGAGCATGAAGTCAATTGGACTGAGAATTTTTCTGATACTTTGGAGAAATGCTCAGGTAATCAAGACATGTATGAATTTTTATGGAGTGGTTTTCAAGCTGGGGGATTTGTGTTGTTCTTTCCGCATCATCTTTCCCATACCATCGCATCGAAAAGTTTGGTTTACTGTTTGTGCGAACTTTATATGAAAGGATATGCAAACGTCAACGTGATTGCCCATAGCTGGGGGACTGTTTTGTCGCGGGATGCCATGAACAGTAGCGGGTTATCATTTGGGCTATGGGCCACGATGGGGTCACCGCTGGGAGAGACATTTCCAAAGTTTGGGTATCGAATGTGGCAGAATTTCTATTCAAGTGAGGATGGTGTGCCTTTACTGACGTGGCTACTCTTTTTGCTAGGCTATAGTGATAATTTGAAACCGCTGTTCATGCAGCGAATAAATGTACAGCAGCATAAAACGTATAGCGGAGGGCCGATTGATGCCCATTCAAGCTACTGGACTGATCCGACGGTGTTTAATGATATCTTGAGTGTGTTGAAATGGCAATGAGCATCATGCTTGTCAGCTTGAGAATGCAACAAGGCGAAGGGGACCATTTTCCTGACATTAGGAAAATGGTCAAGGATTGTAAATGATTCAAAAACAGATGGTTATATGTCTGATTGGAGGTGGGCGGCAACTAAAAATACAGAAAAAGGCGGCAAACGGGGACCATTTTCCTGACGTCAGGAAAATGGTCAAAGACTGTAACTTATTCAAGCACATGTAGTTATATGTCTAATTGGAGGCGGATGGCAATCAAAAACAACGAAAAAGGCGACAAAAAGGGACCATTTTCCTGACGTCAGGAAAATGGTCAAGGATTGTAAGTAATTCAAAAACAGATAGTTATATGACTTATTGGAGGCGGGCGGCAAGCAAAAACACTGAAAAAAGGGACCATTTTCCTGACGTCAGGAAAATGGTCAAGGATTGTAAATAATTCAAATACAAATTGTTATGGAACCAATGGATGGGAGACTATCTTGCTGTCATTGTTCAAGTGGCACGATGAGATCTGTGGCTGGTGTGATGTCTTCGTCATCAGGCATGATATGGAAGCCATGTACTTTGATGGAATCATCGTCATAACGGTTCTGCTTGATTTCCATGTCGCCATGTGCGTAGGCGAAAGGCTTCCCGTTGATGGAATCGACGGGAAGCTCTCCAAGCTCCTCCAAATTTTCAGGCAGTTTGCCGTCATGTTCATGCTTGTATTCCATAACCTGCCAGGCGAGCATGGCCATGGTCCGTAAATCTTTGATTTGATCATGTTTTTTGATGATTGCAAAATAGGTGCCTGGCAAAAGCATCATGGAGATGATGGCATATTGGCTAGTCGCCATTTTTGAAAATAATTCCTTTTGTTGCTGAAGTTCATTGAAATCATGTGGTTGGGCAAGCACAAACTGGATATTGGAAGCGCTGTATCGCCAACCGAGCAGTAGATCCCTATCCAGAAAACAACTCCATACTAGATAGGACACGCCCCAGTAATGCCATTTGCCATGTTGGTCTCCGCTCAACAGCATGTCTGTTTCATGTGCGTTTTTCAATAGGAAATCATGGATGCTTTCGTGGCTGAGTGCTTCATCCGCCAATGCGCAGGCACAATGGTAGTTCCAGTCGGGCATTTCACCAAGAAGTGCCTCCCATTCCTTTTTCGTATAACGGGCATGTCCCAATGTGTATCCGATGGCATCCAATCTGATGGCTTCTATGGAGTATGCAATTGTTTTTGAAATCAATGAGGGGGAACTTGTTTGGATCCAATTCCGTAAAATCATCATTTTTTGATTGCATAATGAAACGGTTTTTTTGTTGTCTGCATTGGCCTTGATTTCTAAAGCCAGATATTGCGCAGCTCGTCTGAAACCGCGCATTTCGGGCATTCGAATCTCGTAGGCCATTTCTTTCCATTCGTGTTGAATGGCTTGCGGCGGTAGTTTCGCCGTCTCATCAACCGCTTGGATGAAAGCTCCATGTTGTTCTTTGAATACCATCCATGCCTGTTTGATTTCGGCTTGCTTGCTGGTTGCGTCAAGTGTTGGCAACTGAATGTCATCGCTTCCCATGAGAGCCTTAAGAGGTTCGTTTTCAACGGATAATCCATTCTCCCATTTTTCGCGGAAGCCTTGCTGGGTAGCCGGATAACGAAGCAAGGCGGTCATCTGTTCTCTGATTTGCTCAAGCTCCTGATGGATTTCCATATTATGACGCCAGAGCAGAAACAGGAAACACAAGCCAAGGGATAAAGGAATGATGGAAACAACGATTTTTCTCGAAATTCGTTCATTCAGCAGAATCAGTCCGATGGCCGAAAAAACGTATTGCAACGTATATATGATGGAATTATATGGGTAGAGCCATACGCAGAACTTGAAACAGCTTAGACAATACAGGCATGTCATCAAAAACGCCATGACAAAGCACAAAAGCGGAAGGCGGCGTTTTCTGCCGTATGAAAGCCATAAAAAGGATAAGTTCCCGAACAGGAAGAAGATAACAACATTGAGACACCGCTTCCATTTATGAAGTGTCCGCCATTTGAGCAGATCATAGATTGCCAAATATTGGATAATCAGGATATAAATGCAAAAGGAAAGCGCGTTGATAAGCGGTTTGTAAAGTTTTTCAATGTCATCACCAAAACGGCAGAACATAAGCCATAGAATAAACGGATGATACATCCAGTTCAGCATTTTGGCAAAAAGAATCGCCGCAAAAGGTTCGTTCCTGAAGACAATGGCGTCCACAAGTTTATGCAACCATGTCCTCGGCTGTTCATCTTGTCTGATGGTGTCGTCTTGCATGTCTTCCTCCTGCCTCATTTCATGATGGAATATAGAATATATTCACAAAGTTAAATCATCAGAAAAATCAACTAGATACATAATATATATGTGATTTTTTTTTTCAAGACATAATGGCTCAAAAAACGCATGAGAGTTTTGAACTGAGTCTTGGATGTATGTATAGTAATTATCATAGAGTTTTGGCGGGGAGAATATGCGGCTATAGACGGGAAGTATGAATCATGAAGATCTGAAGTGCTTTCTCTATCAATATGTTTGCTCCATGCAGATGGCGGCGAAATTGGAGGAATACAAGTATGATCCATATCGATGAATCGAAGTGCCTGAAATGCAAGGCATGTGTGAAGGACTGTATTGTAAAGGTTCTGACCATGGGTGAGAACGGTTTCCCGCATGTGAGGCCAGAAGATGAACGGTTTTGCATCAATTGCCAGCACTGTTTGGTGGTGTGTCCCGTCGGGGCGGTGGAATGCCATGATGTTACGGCGGAGCAAGCGGTGCCTATCGGGCCGTTACCGACGGCGCAGACGATGATGAATCTGCTTTGCCAGCGGCGCAGCATCCGTCAATACAAGCAGGAGGATTTGGATTCGGAGACGATGGATACGCTGGTGAAATCGTTAGCCTGGACGCCAACAGGCTGCAATGACCATCGGCTGTTTTTCGCGGTCGTGCGGCATAGGAAGGAGATGGACTTCTTCCGCGACAAGATGGTTCATTTGATGCAATTCCTTGTCAAAACGGGTATTATGAGGCTTCTTTATCCGAATTTCAAACGCTACAAGGAAGAAATCATGGATGGCGAAGACATCATTTTCCGCAATGCGCCGCACATGGTCGTGGCCTGCACGCCGAAGAACGCGCCATGCAAGGAGGCAGATCCGTGGATTGCATTGAGCTATTTTGATGTGATGGCGCAGTCGTTGGGCGTGGGGACATGCTGGTGCGGTTTCGGCGTGTATGCCTTCAAGTTTGTGAAGGCGTTGCGCGAACGGATTGGCCTGCCGAAAGGATACAAAGTAGGGGCGGTGCTGTTATTCGGATGGCCTGACGTGGCATACAAACGCCAGACGGCACCGAAGCAATTCCAGATGAAGCTTCTGTAGTGAAATCACAGCCAGTTTGTGGAAATGAATTGCACAGTCTGAAAAGGCTTTTACATTAGGTATAGAAGATTTTTTTCTACAAACGTCATAAACATGGTGAAAAAATGAAAAATTATTCGAAATGGAAGTCGCTGCCGTTGGGGGCGATCAAGGCGGAAGGATGGCTGCGTGAACAGTTGGAGCGCAATCGCGACGGCATGGGCGGCCATCTGGGCGATTTGGAACCGCAGATGGTCTGGGACCCCTACACGACGAAAAAAACGGATGACAAATGGGGCCTCGTGAAGACTGGCTGGGGAGCGGAAATATCTGGTAATTATTGGTTTGGATTCATGGGATTGGCGTTCACGCTTGGCGATGAAGGACTGATCAAAAAAGCGACGGAATGGGTCGACACCGTTCTGAAAAACGTGGAGCCGGACGGCTATCTTGGCGCGTACAAGCCGGAGGACGACCGCACGGAGGACTACAACGCCTGGGGGACGGCCTGCGGCATGAAGGCGATGCTTTCCTTCTGGGAGGCGACGGGCCGTCGGGATGTCTTTGACGCCGTTTACAACTGCATGCTGTGGTTCTGCAAGAACTGGGCGGGCGACAACAAGTCGCGGTATGCGGGGGCGTACATCATCGATCCCATGATGACCTGCTACTATGAGACTGGCGATGAACGACTTCTGAATTTCTGTCTGGAATACGTGGATTTCTTGGAGCGTAACGATTTGTTCAGCAATTCGTTAAGCGCGTATCTGGCGCCGAAGCTCCAATACAATTCGAACCATACGGCCGCCTATGTCGCGCAGTTGCGCGGTCCCGCGATGATCTACTGCGCCACGGGCGATGAACGCTTCCTGCAAGCCAGCGTGAACGGCAGCGCGAAATTGCGCAAGTCCGGAACGCATTCGACGGGCGCTCCTGTGGCCAACAACGAATATCTCGCACCGGTCAGTCCCTACGCGGAGACGGAATATTGCGACATGGCTTTCCTGACAACGACTTACGGCATCTTGAGCCGCGTGACGGGCGACACGCTCTACGGCGACTACGTGGAGGAGATGATCTACAACGGAGCCGAAGGCGCGCGCAAAAAGGACGAGAAAGCCATCCAATACAACAGCACGCCGAACCAAATTTACATCTCCGACAATTCGTCGCACTTCGCGGCCGTGCATCATCTGTTCGCGCCGATCCATCCTGTCTCCTGCTGCGCGGTGACGTCGGTCGGAACGTTGCCGGAATTCATCCGCTTCGCGGCGTTGACGGATGATTCGGGCAATCTCCACATCAATGCGTATGCCCCGTATTCCATCCGCCATCACGGTGTCGTTATCGAGAGTCAGACGCTGTATCCATTTAGAAATACGATTCATTACGTCATCCATGCGGAACAGTCGCAGACGTTCGAAATCTTCCTCAAGAAGCCGTATTGGTGCGAAAAACTGAGCATTGCCGTGAATGGCGTCGAAGGCGCGAGCCTCAACCGTGCATGGGCAGACGGCGACACGATTGATGTCACATTGGAGATGAAGCCTCGTGTCTCACGCGTTAATGATTTGGCGAAAAACTACCCACTGACGCTCCAGTGGGGCGCGCTGACATTCTCGCTGCAGATTCCCGAACAGTGGATCAACATGGGTAACGGCCATGCGCGCACGCCGCTACCGGAAGGCTGGGCGTGGTACGGCGTCAATCCTATCATCAATGAGAAGCCGACGCGGCTATTTGAAAGCTTGGGATACCGCAAGCAGTTCATTTCGTGGAATGTAGCGTTGGATGAGAAGGATGTTCATGTGACGGTGGAGGAGACGGAGCCGAACGGCTATGTGTGGGAGAATCCGCCCGTGAAACTGCACGTCAACGCCTTCAAAGCACCGTTCGCCTATGCGCCGTATCCATGCAAGACGTCGGAAATCTATGAGGCGGAGTTGGATGTCACATATCCGCTGGATATCGAACTTGTTCCATATGGTTGCACGGCTCTGCGCATCACGTATTTCCCGCGGGCAAAGCGGTAGTGAAAAACGAGTAATTTCATCAAAAAAGGGCAGACCATTTTCCTGACGTCAGGAAAATGGTCTGGCTTTTGTAAGACTATGGTCTGTAATGATTTGAAGTGTGCTATTTTTGCTCCGGCATGTCTTCCGGTTTGAGGACATGCGTCGTGTTGCAGAACTGGCAGGTGATGCGCAGTTCGCCGTCCTTCTTGAAGGCTTCGTCCAGTTCCGCCTTGCTGAGGGAAGCCGCCGCCGCGATCATGTTTTCCTTCGTGCAGCTGCATTTGAACTGCGGCGAGACGGAATGCTCCATGGAGAAGGTCGGCTTCTCCACGATGCCGTCGGCAAGATATTTGACGATGATTTCAAACAGATTGTCCGTGACGACGGGCGGCGTCAGAAGTTGTTTGCATTCATCTGATTCCAACTTCTTGCGGACTTTCTCGAAAACGGTGAGATCGCAACCGGGCAGGGCTTGCAGCATGACGGCGCGGGCCGTGCGGATCGGACGGGACGGATCCGCGTTGAAGACGTTCTTGCAGACGATGGCGGTCTCGATCTGGTCGCTGATGGAGAAGAAGAAGGCGAGATCCTGCGCGAGATCGCGGAAGTTGGCTTCGACCGTTCCGGAGTTGAGGATTTGCGTCGTCGAAGACTTGATGACGGAGACGGAGCCTTCCTTCCCCCAGATGTCCGCTTCCTCTTTCGCGGAGTAGGCCAGATGCGGATTGGAGATGAGGGCGCGGACATGGCCTTGCGCGTCACAGTCTGCCATGACGAGCCCTAACTGTCCGTCACAACGCCACTTAAGGGTGTATTTCTCATCTTCCGTGAGCAACGACGAGACAAGTGCGGCGGATGAAATGGCGTTGGCGAAGATGGCGGCTGAGACTGGATCACAGTCGTGTTTGAGGATGATGTCGTTGACGGTCTGCTGGCAGTCCGCCAAGACGAATCGGATGTTGAGTTGGTCTATGATGCCACGATACAAAAGATCTTCCATGATGTAGCTCCTTTTATAATGTAAAACGACGGTCGCCTACGGGCAGTTCTTTCAGAAGATGCCGCGCGTCCGTGTCTGGATTGATTATGACAGCGGATTCCAGACATTGTTTCACAAGATTTTCTACATCCAAGACTTTCTCTTCGAAAAGAATGAATCCAAGCCGTGTGGAGGTGGCGGGATCGTCAGGAGCGAAGACCGTGCAGGAGTCCGGAACGTTTACCGCCGACAGGTTGAACGTGCCGATTTTCTCCGCGATGGCGACGGTCTCAAGCTTTTCGAACGTCAGCAACGGCCGCAGGACAAGCATCTCGGACGCGTTTTCGATGACGGACATGTTGTCCAACGTCTGGCTGGCCACCTGCCCGAGATTCTCCCCTGTGACGATGGCCTTCGAACCGAAAAGCTTCGCAAGGCGGTTGGCGATGCGCAGCATGAAACGGCGGTAGAGGATCGTGCGGTAACGGGAACGGCATTTGTCTCGAATCTCCTTCTGGGCTGGCAGAAGGTTGACGACTGCAAGACGCCCGCGCGGCTGATAGTTGTTGAGCTGACGTGCAATGGAGATGATTTTCTGGACGTATTCCGGCGGCGTGTACGGCTCACTGTGGAATGTGACATAATCAACGGAGCAGCCGCGCCGCATCATCTGGAAACAGGCTACGGGCGAGTCGAAACCGCCCGAAAGAAGCGCGAGAACACCGCCTGCCGTTCCGACGGGCAGACCGCCTGCCCCGTAGATGCGTTCAAAGGAGATAAATGCCTGATGGTAGCGGATTTCCACTTCCACTAGCAGGTTGGCCTTTTTCAAATCGATGGACAAGTCCGGATGCTTGCCGATGACCATTTTCGCGAAATAGCGTTCCATTTCATCAGTAGTCAACGGAAACTTCTTGTCCGCCCGCCTGGCCCGCATGGCATAGGTTGGAACAGGGCGGGGCGACTGCGCCATGAACGCTTCATAGACGGTGTCGAACCATTTGACCATGACAGCTTCGATGGCTCCCATGGTCGGTTCCGTGTAAAAGCCTGGCGACAAGGAAGATAAGCCTGGAACCGTCGGGAGGACGTCTCGCATGAGCTGTATGTCTTCCGCTGTGAACGTTTCTTTGTCTATCGGCAGGAGGAAAAGCCGTCCGTGCTCATTGATGATTTTCAATTGGCCGACGGCTGAAAGGACTCGTTGCAGCGATCCGCCGAGAGCCTCTTCGAAAGCGAGACGATTGCGGCCTTTCGTGCCGATTTCATTGTAGCGGACGATGAGTGCGTTGTATGGGAGAAACGGTTGCCAAATCATGAAAACAAGCGTCTTGGACGCAAAAAGTTGTCAAATGGATTACGGAAAATGATATACAATTAATATAATATTCCGTAGGAAAAAGGAAAGAAGGCGGCTATGTCCATTCGTGGTTCTCAGAAGCTCGGATGGAGGCCGTCCCAGACGATGCGGCGATAGTTCGCCTTGTCTGTGTCGCCTTCCGTGGAGATGCAAAGAATGCGGGACGAGGCATCCAGACGAAGCTGTGAACGAAGCCAGTCAAGACTTTCATTCTGAAGGAGTTCTGCGACAAGTCCCGTCGTGGATGCACCGCTTTCGCCGGAAATGACGCGCGGATCGTCCGTCAGCGGATTACCGAGAATGCGCATGCCTTTGGCCGCGACGTAGTCGGGCATGGAGATGAAATCGTCCGCGTAGTCATGAAGAATGTCCCATGCGATGGGAGATGGTTCGCCACAACAGAGACCTGCCATGATGGAATCCATCGGGCCTGTGACGGCGTGGAGGCGACCATCATTGGCATCGGCGGTGCGGTAGAAACAGTCCGCCTTGGTCGGTTCGACGATAACAACGACAGGACGTTGGTGTTTGCCGCAGTAGTTTGCGAAAAAGGCGGTTAGGGCACCGGCCATGGAACCGACGCCTGCCTGCAGGAAAACATGCGTCGGCAAATTCCAATTGAGTTGATGGATGGCTTCCAAGCCCATGGTCAGATAGCCTTCCATGATGTGGAGCGGAATCTCCTCATAACCGTCCCATGCAGTGTCCTGCACGAGAATCCAGCCGTTTTTCGCGGCGTTGTCACGGGCAAGACGGACGCAGTCGTCATAGCCAAAATCCATGATAGACGCGTCCGCGCCAAGCTTTCGGATGTTTTCAAGTCGTTCGCTTGCCGTTCCTTTCGGCATATAGACGACGCACTTCTGGCCAAGACGATTGGCGGTCCATGCGACGCCGCGGCCATGGTTGCCGTCAGTCGCCGTGACGAAGGTCAGTTCTCCAAGCTTCGCCTTGACATTAGAACTGGTCATTTTTTTGCAGGAAAGCTTTGAAATATCCATCCCGAGCGTCTTGGCGATATAGGTGCCGATGGCGTAGCTGCCACCGAGCACTTTGAACGCGTTCAGACCAAAGCGTTTGCTTTCGTCTTTGACGTGAATCGACTGAACGCCAAGCATTTGCGCAAGCCCTTTGAGCTCCGCCAACGGTGTCGCGGCGTATTCGGGAAAGCTCTTGTGAAACGCCATGGCCGATTCAGCCGTTTTCAGACCGAAACGGCTGATGTCGCAGAGCTTCCCGTCCTTTTCATGGGACAGATGGGCTGATTTAAAACATTCTTGCATAACTTAATCTACCGTCACTTCATACAACAATTGGGCGCCATGGGGGCCGCGGATGTCAAGCGGGATGCTGAGACCGTCGGCGGTGACGGCGGCGTCGAGCTTGCTGAGGCGTTCGCCGTCGGTGCGGAGTCGCCAGACGGTGGCGTTTTGCGGATTCTGCATCTTGACAATGACTTCCGCACGGCCGTTTTGGACGATGTGCGGCATGTGGCCCCATGCCTGGAGAACCTTGCGGCGGATGTCCGCGTATTTCATCTCTGTATTCTGCAAATCCGTCAAATGCGTGATGAGCAGGCGTTTGCTGGTGGAAATATTTTGATCGTCAACGGCTGAAATCCAGACGGTTGCGTCGGAATCAAGAATCTTGATCTGCGCGGCGTCCGTCGTGATGGATTTGCCTGCTGGAGCGAAGCCGCCAGCGGTTTTCGGCGTATTGAGGACGAGAATATTTTCCGTACCGTCGATGACGCATTGGCCGTTGGAAGACTGCGTGTAAGGCTTGCCCATATCGGTCGGATTGTCTGCTGACAACCAACCTTTTGCGCGGAAAAGATCAAGTAGTTTCTTGCCGTTGTCGCCACTCAATGGCGCTTTGCTGTCGATGACGGCGGCACCTTTGGGAGCATTGTCGGTGAAACCAAGCGACACATCCGCATCAGCCTTCGAGCCTTCTTTACCAATTAAATAACCGACCTGCGCGATGAGATTCAGCTT
>JAEEGH010008832.1_pt1 | contig 23690 bp, 19 predicted proteins | sample 9134181 | NCBI WGS metagenome assembly JAEEGH01 (sample SAMN16246544, study PRJNA631951) | gut metagenome | biome: gut microbiome; feature: rumen; material: DP-attached | host: Bos | place: Iran: Karaj | collected 2018-10
GCGGGATTTAAACCGAAAGACGCCGTTTTTGTCGCCGTGGTAACGGGCGCGGGGTCGTTTACGGGGATAAGGATAGGTCTTGCCACCGTAAAGGCAATGTGTTACGCGCATAAAAAGCCGTGTCTAAATATAACTTCTTTCGACACGATAGCATACAATAAAGATAGCGGGAAGGTTTTATCTCTGATAGACGCGGGGCACGGCGGATATTATATCTGCGGGTACGAAAACGGTAAGGTTACCGTTTCCCCGTCGTACGTTCTTGAAAAAGACCTTGAAAAATATCGGGACTATCGGTTTTTGGCGGCGGAAGGCGCGAAAATCGACGGGGCGGAAGAAGTTTCCGTCGTTACGGGACTAATGCGCGCAGTAGAATTAAAAAAGGATACGGCTGTTTGCGACCTTGAAAAGATAAACCCCCTGTACGTCAGAAAAAGTCAGGCGGAAGAAGGAAGATGACTTTTTTAAAGATTACCGAAAAAGACGCCGAGGTTATCGCTTCGGCAAAAGATTTCGGGTTTACCGACTGCTGGACGGAGAATATGGTGATTGAATCTCTCGAAAAGGGAAGACTTTCGGGAGAGATTGCGGTTGCGGGCGATAAAAAGGCGGGATATATCACTTACTCTTTTGCGCAGGACGTTGCCGACATAGACGCCGTTTTCGTTCTTCCGGAATACAGAAAGCAAGGGCTTGCTACGGCGCTTTTATCGCGGGTTTTATCGGCGTTAAAAGAGTGCGGGGTAAAGAAAGTTTTTCTGGAAGTCAGAAAGAGCAACCTGCCCGCGATAAACCTTTACTCGGCGTCGGGGTTTTTTAAAATATCCGAAAGAAAAAAATACTACGGCGACGGGGAAGACGCGCTGGTTTTTTCAAAGGAGATATGATATAGTAAAAGGCGCGGCTTATACCGAAGAAAATCGCGGCGCGATACTGTTTTTGCACGGGTATTTGTCTTCGGGGGCGAGTTTTTACCGCCAGATAAAATTTTTCGGGCGGGAGTTCGAAGTTTTCGCGCCCGACCTTAAAGGTTTCGGCGATAACGCCGATATGGAATATCCCTATTCTTTGAGCGACTATATAGAAGAAGTCAAAGAGTATATGTATAAAAAGGGGATAGTAAAGCCGTCGGTCATCGCCCACTCTTTCGGCGGAAGAATAGCGATAAAAGCGGCAAGCGGGGATAAAAACCTGTTCGGTAAACTCGTTCTTACGGGCGCGGCGGGGTTAAAACCTAAAAGGACTTTCAAAAAAACCGTTAAAAAAACCGTTTTTTCGGTCTTGAAAAAATTCGTCCCGAAAGAAAAATTGTCGGCGTTTTATTCCGAAGACTATAAAGCCTTATCCCCCGTGATGCGGGAAAGTTTTATAAGGATAGTAACAGAGTATCTGGACGACAGACTGCGGTTTATAGAAAACCCCACCCTTATAATAAACGGCGAAAAGGATAAGGAAACGCCGCCGTATACGGCTAAAAGATTAAAAGCGGGGATAAGAAACTCTGAACTCGTGTTCGTAAAAAACGCGGGGCACTTCTGTTTTATCGACGCCCCCGCAAAATTCAATTCGGAGGTGAGAGAGTTTTTACTCGAAGATTATGTTTCCGATAGGTATAGATAGTTTTTCCGAAATATTTTCCGGCGCGTCGCTTATCGTGCTTATAGGCATAAGCCTCGTAAACGGCGTGCTGTTGTTTCTCGCTTCGGTGAAATTCCTTCTCGTTCTGCAACAGAGCGGGTATCACGGCAAGCGGTATTTTAAGTGGCTTTTAAGCCCCGAAACGCCATACCTTTCCCGCCTTATGCTGCTATGTCTTCTGGGGTTTTTATTCTTCTGCGTACTCAACACCTGTTTTTCGTACGTCGGTAATCTCGCGGCGTCTTACGTCGGGTTCGCGTCGTATCTTATATTCGTTATCACCTATATAGATTCCGAAAAGCACGTCAACGCCAAGATACCCATAAAAAAGACCAAAAGACTCGTGCGGCTGTGCGTTACCTATATTTTAACGCTTGCCGCAGCGACTTTCGGACTTTTGGTGCTTTTAAATTACGTCGCCTTTATTATCGGCGACGAAATGGTGGGGATACTAAGGTATTCCGTTATATGCGCCATGCCGATAGTAAGCCCCTATCTTCTTTTTATCGCCTACTGCATGAACGAACCGACGGAAGAGATCATCCGCCGCCATTACGTCAATTTCGCAAAATACAAGATAAAGCACAGCGACGTTATAAAAATAGGCGTTACGGGCAGTTTCGGCAAGACCAGCGTAAAGGAAATATTAAAGACCATGCTTTCGCAAAAGTACAGGGTGCTGGCGACGCCGTCTTCATACAACACCCCTATGGGCATAACGCTTACGGCGAAAGATCTTGACGGCACGCACGACGTGTTTATCGCCGAAATGGGCGCGAGAAGTAAGGGCGAAATAAAAGAACTCTGCGACATAATAAAGCCCGATATAGGTATTATAACGGGCATAAACAACCAGCACCTGGAATCTTTCGGCTCGATAGAAAACATTAAAAAGACCAAGTACGAACTTATGGAGAGTCTGCCCGAAAACGGCAAAGGGTTCTTTTCTTCCGATTCCGAAGGGGCGATGGAACTGTTTAACGCCTTCAAAGGGGAAAAGTACTGCGCGGGCGCGGAAGGAAATGATAATCTCGTTTACGCGACCGATATCGTTACCGACAGCAAGGGTGTGGAATTCACCCTTAATATAAAGGGCGAAGAACCCGTTACCTGCCGCACGGTGCTTCTCGGTAAAAGCAACGTCAGCAACATCTGTCTGGCGGCGGCGGTGGCGTATAAGACGGGGCTTTCCGCCGAAGAGATAGCAAGGGGCGTGAACAGACTGCACTCGGTAAAACACCGTCTGGAACTCGTGCCCAACAACAAGAACGTAGTCATAATAGACGACAGTTACAATTCCAACGAAGACGGGGTGAAAGCCGCGTTGGAGATATTGGAGTGTTTCTCCGGCAGAAAGATAGTGGTAACTCCGGGGCTTGTGGAACTCGGCAAAATGGAAAACGTCGTGAACCTGCGTTTCGGCAAGATGCTGGCGGGCAAAGCCGATATCGTAATGGTGATAGGCAAGCACAACGCCGAAATGCTTATAAACGGACTTACCGAAGGCGGTATGACCACCGACAATATAATATTCGCGAAAAACCTGAACAAGGGCAACGAAATACTGAACGGCATACTTAAAGAAGGGGACGTGGTGCTGTTTGAAAACGACCTTCCCGACAACTACAATTAGGAAGCGTCCGAAAAAAATATAAAGACACCAAAGCGGAAAAATTTTGCGGAGGTGTTTTTTTATGAAAAATATAGCGGTTTTCTACGGCGGAAAGAGCGTGGAGCACGACGTTTCGGTGATAACGGGGGTAATGACGGTAAACTCTCTCGATAAGGAAAAGTTCAACGCCGTACCCGTTTACGTCGCCAAAAACGGCGGGTGGTACACAGGCGAAGTACTTAAAGACCCCGACGCCTATTCTTCTCTTTCCTTAAACAAACTTAAAAAACTCACCGTCGTTTCGGGAGAGAACGCCCTGTACGAGAAAAAGCGGGGAAGACTTAAACTTTTATGTAGCGTATATTGCGCGATAAACTGTATGCACGGCGAACGCGGGGAAGACGGAAGCCTTGCGGGGGTGCTTAATATGTGCGATATTCCCTGCGCTTCGCCCGATATAACTTCTTCCGCACTGGCTATGGATAAGGCGTTTACCAAAGCGGCTATGAAAGGCGCGGGGATAAAGGTACTGCCTTTCATGATCTACGGCGGCGGGAAGAGAACGGAAGAGCCCAAATTCGGCTACCCCGTGATAGTAAAGCCCGTAAAGGGCGGATCGAGCGTAGGGGTGGGCAAAGCGGAAAATAAAGAAGAATTTTTAAAAGCCCTTTCCTACGCCTTAAAATTCGGCGAAAAGGCGATAGCGGAACCGCTGTTAAAGGGTTTCACCGAAATAAACTGCGCGGCGTATAAAAGAAACGGCGAAATAAAGGTTTCCCTATGCGAACGCCCGATAGGGAGAACCGAGATTCTCACCTTTTCAGATAAATACGAAGACGGGAAAAGAGAGTTTCCCGCCAAAATAGACTTTAACGTCGCCGCGAAAATACGGACGCTTACCGAAAGGGCGTACAGGATATTCGGGTTTCGCGGGGTGATAAGGATAGACTATTTCGTAAAGGATAAAACGATATACTTGAACGAAATAAACTCCGTTCCGGGGTCGCTTGCCTACTATCTTTTTTACGACACCCTTTCGGGGTTTAAGACTATGCTTTCGGAAATTATAGAAGAAGGGGTAAAAGAGTTTTCGGAGCATAGTACCGAAATAAAAGAATTCGATTCGGGAATTTTATCTTTTTGCGGCGCGAAGGGGGTTAAACAGTTGTAAACGGGCGGGCAAATGTGTTAAAATATCGGTAAATAAACCAAGGATACGCTATGGAAAGAATAAAAATGAAAACGTCGCTCGTCGAAATGGACGGCGACGAAATGACTCGGATCATCTGGAAACTAATAAAAGAAAAACTTATTCTGCCTTTCGTTGATTTAAAGACGGAATACTACGATCTGGGACTTCCCGAAAGGGACAGAACGGAAGATTCGGTAACGACGGCGGCGGCACTCGCCAACAAAAAGTACGGCGTCGCGGTCAAGTGCGCCACCATTACTCCCAACCGCGCAAGGGTGGAAGAGTATAACTTAAAGGAAATGTGGAAAAGTCCAAACGGCACGATAAGGGCGGTTTTAGACGGCACGGTGTTTCGCGCACCTATTTTAGTTGACGGCGTTACGCCGTATATTCCGAGTTGGACGCAGCCCATAGTGATAGCCCGTCACGCCTACGGCGATATCTATAAGGCGGTGGACGGCAAGGCGACAAAAGGCGTCGCAGAACTTAAATTTACCGACGATAATGGCAAAGAAAAAACGCTTACCGTTTTCGATTTCAAAGAAGACGGCGTGGTACTCGCCATGCACAACACGGTGAAAAGTATAGAAAGTTTTGCCCGTTCCTGCTTTAATTACGCGCTGGATAAAAAAATGCCGCTGATGTTTTCGACGAAAGACACCATAAGTAAAATCTACGACGGGGAATTCAAGCGGATATTCAACGAAATTTACGAAAACGAGTATAAGGAAAAATTCGAAAAGGCGGGGATAGAGTATATCTATACCCTTATAGACGACGCTGTCGCAAGGATAGTAAGGGGCGGCGGCGGTATAGTCTGGGCGTGCAAAAACTACGACGGCGACGTAATGAGCGATATGGTGGCTACGGCTTACGGCAGCCTTGCCATGATGACTTCGGTTCTCGTGTCGCCCGACGGCGTCTACGAGTACGAAGCGGCGCACGGCACGGTTACCCGCCACTACTATAAATATCTTAAAGGCGAAGAAACTTCCACCAACCCCGTGGCGACGATATTCGCCTGGACGGGCGCGCTTAAAAAGCGCGGGGAGTTGGACGGATTAAAGGATCTGTCGGCGTTTGCCGAAAAACTCGAAAAGGCGACGATCTCCACGATTGAAATCGGCAAGATGACGGGCGACCTTACGGGGTTATTCAAAAAAGACGGCGTTACGCCTATAAAACTTTCCACCGAAGGGTTCTTGGACGCCGTGGCGGAAACCCTTAAAGCGTTGTAAACCTAAAACGGAATAAAAAACGCCCCCGAAACGGTAGGTTTCGGGGGCGTTTGCCGTAATTAAATTACAGCGGGATATCTTTACTTAGAACTTCGTTCTCCTTATCGGCTTTTTTCTTTAAGGTCGTGAATATAAAGCCGACGATTATAAAGGCGTAGAAACTTAAAAATCTCCACACGACCATAGCGGAGAAGGCAAGACCTGCCATGAGCTTCACCTGAAACAGCGCGTAAAAGGAAAGATCCGCCGCGCCGGAGTTGCCGGGCGTAGGGATAAAGGATATCGCGGCGTAAAGGATAAGACACAGTTCGGTTATTTGCAACCACTCCATCATACCGCCGACTTCCGTCATATCGAACCCGAAAAACCGCAGCGTGAAATACGCTATGGAACAGGTCGCGCACCACTCGGCGACGCTTAATAAAAAGGAAAGCATAAAGGTCAAGGGTGCGGCGGCGAATTTCTTTACGCAGCGGGAATTATGGATAACCGTTTTCATGGTCTTGAAAGTGACCTTGTCGGGGTTTCTCACTATTTTAAGTTTTCCGCCTAAGCATATGACGGCGTGGACTATTTTAGAGCCCAATCTCGGCATAAGCGAGAAAGTTAAGACCAGGGTAGGCATGAAAAGACAGCAGACAAGTCCCACTATCGCCATTACCGAGATGACGGGCGGGAATATCGAAGTAAATTCCGCGGAAACGTTCAACGTGTTGTGTTTAAAAAACGCCAAAGAAATTATGCCCATCACGACGAAAGCGAGTTGGTTCATAAAGAACGCTATTATGGGCATGGAAGACGCAACGCCGCCGTGTACGCCGTGCTTTGAAAGGTGATATATCTCGAAAGGCTGTCCGCCCACGGCAAGCGGGGTAATGTTGTTGTAATAGTAGCCGATTATTCCCGTTTCAACGCAGGTTTTAAAGTGCCATTTTTTGGTCATGGAGCGGCACACTACCGAAAGTTTCGCCCCCTTTATAAGGAAACAGAACCCCAAAGACAGGAGCGCGAATATAAGGTAGTACCAGCAGGAAGAAAATATTCCCCAAAGAGCGGCGGCGTCCACCGCGTCGCCGGCTTTGCCCGAAAAGAAATCCCTGTAAAAGGTGAACGCCAGAACGCCCACCACGAATACCACGAATATCGCCGTAAACAGGCGTTTAAAAAACTTCTGGCGTTTGTTTATGAATTTCTCGTCTTCGTCGATGCCGAGAAGTCTCGTCATGACGAGTTGTCGTCCTATACTTTTCTTTTTTTGCGAAGGTTTTTCGGGTTTGACCGCGGGTTTTTCCGTCGCGGCGTCCGAAACGGACACTTCTACTATTTTAGGCTCCAAGTCTTCGCCCACTTCTATCTGCGAAAGACTTATCCGTTCTTTTTTCTTTCTCATATATGCATTATATTATATAAGATAAAACGGCAAATGTCAACGGAAAAGCCGACCGATTTTCCGTGGGGAAAAGCGTTTGACTTAAATTTCGACAAGTAGTATAATGGTAAAGCAACTACTTTTTGCGGAGATCAAAGTGAAAAACAAACGACCTAAAATTATCTTCACCTTTACGGAAGCCGGTATGGGGCATATAACCCCCATGGCGGGTATGGCGAAAGCATTTTCCCTTAAATACGGCGACAAATGCGACGTTAAGGAAAGTTACGTCTTTTCCGACAGCAAAGAAAAGAAAGTGCGCAAAATGGGCGACACGCAGGTAAAGTTTATAAAACTTCTGTCGAAAAGCTGGCTTTACAGGAAGATAGAAGGGTTTTCCTACCGTTTTTCTTCGCGTTTTACGCTTAAAATAATAGACTTCTTTTTCCGCGGCGGAAGAAAGAAGTTTTTCAAGGAGTTCGAAAAAGAGAAACCCGACCTGTTGGTATCCAGTTTTTACCAGCCCGCGCACCTTGCGAGAGAAGCCAACGACAGGGGAATATCCGACACGCTTATAGCGATCTATTCGCCCGACCCTTATATCTATCCCGCGTGGGACAGAAGGTGCGATATGCTGATGGTCAACAACGAAGCCGCGGAAAAATGCGCTATCGCCAAAGGGTTTAAAAAAGAGCAGGTAAAACGCGTGCCCTTTATATTCAGCGACAAGGTAGTGGCGAACAAAAAGACGAGAGAAGAAGCCCGTGCGGAGCTGGGACTTCCCGAAAAAGGGGTTACGGTCCTTATCACCAGCGGGGCGTACGGCGCGGCGAGGAACAAACAACTCGTTCGCCGACTGTTTGCTTCGGACCTTAATATGAACGTGGTTTTCGTTTTCGGCAAAAGCGAAAGCGAGATACCCAAGTTTATGAAACTTGCCGAAAAGAAAAAGGACGGCGTTAAGTTTTTCCCCGTGGGCTTTACCGATAAACTTTCCGACTATATGATAGCGTCGGACATAATAATCGGCAAAACGGGGTCCAACACGGTGGCGGAAGCGGCGCATTTCGGAAGGCCTATGATACTCAACGCCACGGCGGGTAAACTCGAAGAGATAACGGCGGAGTATTACGAAAAGATAGGCGTGGCGGTAAGGATGGAATCGGTAAAGAAGATCGCCAACGTTATAGAAATGGAGATAAGGACGGGCAACGGCTTTATGAAAGAAAGCGAAAAGTGCGCGCCCTATAAGGACTGTACGGGCGCGGAAAAGGCGGCGGACCTTCTTTTCGGACTGTTAAAGACGCGCTATCCCGACCTGTAAGCAGATAAACCCGAAAATATTTAAAAATGATTCCGCCCCCTTTGACCGTCGGTCAAAGGGGGCGGATAATTTTATCGTTTCAATCAGTCTTTTTTGTTTTTAAGTCTTATAACGGCTACGACGCCCGCAGCCAGGATAAGCGACGCAGTCAGGCAAACGCCGACGCTGCCGTTTATCGAAGAGCCGCAACCGCCCGAACCCGACAAAACGTCCATCCACATGGTGTTTATCCTTTCGTTTTCTTCCGCGTCGAAATAACTCATTACCGCACAGCGGTCGATAACATCCGCGGACGGGTACTGCGCCGCAAGCTGACGGAGCGAAGAAGAAGTCTTTATAACGTATTCGTTATCGTCTTCCGCGCCGCTCTTAAAGAAATACGAAAGGTCGAACTCTATATCGCCGTCTTCTTCGTCGTAGGATTCTACCACGTAGTCGAATACTTCTTCGCCCGCTATACAGCTGACGTAACCGATATAGTCCATATTCTTTACGACGTTTTCGGGCATGGAGATATAATCCATAAACGCAACCGCAAGGTCTGCGTTTTTAGAATTTTTCGCAACGCACCAGCCGTCGAACCAGATATTACTGCCTTCTTCCGGAACGGAGTAGTTAAGGGTAATGCCTTCTTCGTCGGCTTCGTCCATAGCGTAAACGGCGTCGCCGCTCCAAGCGAAGTAAATGTCTATCTTGCCGGTAACGATGTCGCTTTTACCGCTGTCGACTTCCATACCCGCGCATTTGGATTTAAGATCGGAAAGCGCGGATTTTACCTTATCCACCGTGTCTTTATCGGTGCGGTTGAATATCTCGGAAAGTTTCCCGTTATAGTCGGCGGCGTTCTTATCGAGGGCTTTCAGTTCTTCTTCGTAGACTTTCGCAAGGGTGATAAAGTACGAATCCCTTACACTGTCCTTTATGGTAAATCTTCCGTCGAACCTGCCGCTCCAAAGACTGCTCCAGGAGGTCATATCGTCGTCCGAAACTTTGTCGGCGTTATAAACGAGTCCCAAAGTTCCCCACATATATCCCGCGGCGTACTGCGCAAGGTTTTCGTTGCCCCAGGAAATGTTTTCGAAAGTGTCCTTTATAAACGGCGAAACGTAAGTATTGTAAGCGCCCGTTTCGCTTAAATTTATCTTCTGCAACATACCTTCTCTCGCCATTTTCTCTATCATATAGTCGGAAGGGCACATAACGTCGTAGACAGAAGGATCTATCTTCATATTGTTATACAGGTCTTCGGGGGTGCTGAAAGTGGAATATTCCACCTTTATTCTTTCGCCGTAAGTTTCGTAGTAGTAGTCGGCGAAAGTGTCCGCCAAACTCGTTTCGGTGTCTTCGTCTACGAAAATGTAGTCTTCGCAGTTGGCGATTTTAAGCGTTCTTTCGCCCGCGGCGAGCGCTTTTGCGCTCGGGCGGAAAAGTCCCGCCGACGTAACGAGCATCACGGTGCATATAACCGCGATAAGTACCGTCTTTAAAGTCTTCGTTTTCATTTTTCTTCTCCTTTTCGTTGAGTGTTATATATTGTTCTGCGCCTTTACTTTTTTAGCGGCGAAGGCGTTTCTTACGATCACGAATATTACCATAATAAAGAATATCACGGCGGACAAAGCCCTTAAAGCGGGCAGGTCGCTTCTTTTCTGATTTTTGACCGCCGAATAAACGTAGGTACTTATGGTGTCGAAAGTAGTGGGTTTAGTGTACGCCGATATCATATAGTCGTCCAAAGACAGCGTTACGGCGAGTAAAAACCCCGAAACGATCCCAGGAAGTATCTCCGGTATCACGACCTTTATAAGCGCCTGGAAGGGCGACGCGCCGAGATCCAGCGCGGCTTCGTACAAACTGCCGTCCAGCTGTTTTAATTTCGGTATTACGGAAAGTATAACGAAGGGCGTGCAAAGGACCATATGTCCCATAAGCAACGCGAAATAACTTCTGCCGATATTAAGGAACGCGAATACTAAGGCGAGCGATATGGCGGTAACTATTTCGGCGTTTATTACGGGGATATGGTTGGCGCTTTTAACGAATTTTCCCAGCCACTTTTTATTATAGAATATACCTATCGCGCCCACCGTGCCGAGAATAGTGGAAAGTCCCGCGGCGAGAAGGGCGAGAAAAAGAGTATTGACGATAGTCGTTCTTATTCTCGTGCCGGTAAAGAGTTGTTCGTAAAGTTCGAGCGAAAATCCCGTCCACTTTCCTATTATCGTCGACCCCGTGAAACTGTAAAGCACGAGTATGAGTATCGGAAGGTATATAAACGCAAGGATAAGGGCAAGGTACAGCCAGAAGGCGAATTTTTTCACAGCGTAGTCCCCCTTGCGCCCTTATCTTCGTTGAATCTGCCTTCTACAAGCGTCGAAACAAACATTATGACGAGCAGGACCACCGCTATCACCGAACCGTAATGCCAGTTGTCGCCGCCGCCGAACCAGTGTTCTATGAGTTTGCCTATTATAGTTACCTTGAAATTAGAAAAAGTATCGCTTATGACGTAGCAGGTCATAGTCGGCATAAACACCATGGTTATCCCGCTTATTATCCCCGGCAGGGAAAGGGGCAGGGTAACCGAAGTGAACACCTTTATCCTGTTCGCGCCGAGATCCGCCGCCGCTTCTTCTAAACTTCTGTCCATTTTGATGAGCGTAGAATAAAGCGGAAGAATCATAAAGGGCAGGTAATCGTACACCATACCTATCACGGTGTTGAGATAGTTATATTTTCCGAGCAGTCCCAAAAGGTCCAGCACTTCTCTCATGGCGAGAGCGCGCAGTACGAAATTGATCCACATGGGCGCGATGAAAAGTAGCATAAGTATTCCGCGTTTCTTTTCCGAAAGGCGCGAAAGTATATACGCCACGGGATAGCCGATAAGCAGGCACGAAACGGTTGTCGCAAGCCCTATAAGGATACTTATTCCGAGATTTTGCAGCATACTCGCGCTCTGAAAGAACCACGCGACGTTGCCGAAAGTGAATTTCCCGTTTCTCGCCGTGAAAGCGTAATATATTATCAGCATTAAAGGAAGCACCACGAAAAGCGCAAGAAACAGCGCGTAGGGGATACATAATTGTCCCCTGTTGAACCGCCGCTTTTTCGGAGATCTTTCCCTTTCGTTTGCGGATACTGCCGTCATTTCTTTTCCTCCACGGGCAAGGAAAGAATTATCTTATCCTTGGGGATAATGACCGACACCCTGTCGTTTTCGTTCCAGGTGTCTTCTGTGTCGAAGACGAAGTCTTCTTCGTTTTCGTCGGTGCGCACGATAAGTTGGTAATGGTCGCCCTTATATATCATCGAAACGATGTTTCCGACCGCGCCGCCGGCGTCTTCGTCGTCGGATATTTCGATATCTTTAAGTCCCACTTCCACCTTTACGTCGGTGTCGGTAAGGTCTAACTTGTTGCCGTCTGCGGTAATGAGATACCCTTCTTCGTCCAGAAAAGAACCGGGGTACAACTGCGTAACGTCGCACTCGAACTCCCCGTCGCCGAAACACACGGTGTTTTTCTTCGTAATATACCCGTCGTAACGGTTGACGGAAAACTCCTTCGCCATAATGTGTATGGAATCGGGCGCGATGGATATCGAAACTTTTTCGCCCGCCTTTCTTTCGACGGTGTCCTGTATGACTATTTCGGTCTTGCCGACCAGCATTACCATTTCGTAATGCACGCCTTTAAATATCGAACTTATTATCCTGCCGTTGACCTGCCCTTCTTCGTAGTCTTTAAGCACCACGTCTTCGGGGCGGACGACTACGTCCACCTTTTCGTTTATCGCAAAGTCGTCCACGCAGTCGAAAACCTTGCCGATAAAACGCACTTTTCTGTTGCCGAGATAAGTCCCGCTGAAAATATTGCTTTCCCCGATAAAATCGGCGACGAAGGCGTTTTTCGGTTCGTTATATATATCCGTAGGCGTTCCCACCTGCTGGATAACGCCGTCTTTCATAACGACTATGGTATCCGACATGGTGAGCGCTTCTTCCTGATCGTGGGTAACGTAAATAAAGGTTATGCCGAGTTTTTTGTGCATATCTTTAAGTTCCAGCTGCATATCCTTTCGCATTTTAAGGTCCAACGCCCCCAAGGGTTCGTCTAAAAGCAGGATTTCCGGTTCGTTGACGATGGCGCGCGCTATCGCCACCCTTTGCTGCTGTCCGCCGGACAACGTAGAAACGCTACGCTTTTCAAAACCTTCGAGATCCACCATTTTAAGGGCTTTTTCCACCTTTTCCGTTATCACGGATTTGGAAAGTTTCCGTTTTTTGACCTTTATCGCGCCGTTTTCGCCCTTAATTTCGTTTTCGGTCTTTTTGAGTTTCAGTCCGAAAGCGATATTCTCGTAAACGTTAAGGTGCGGGAAAAGCGCGTAACGCTGAAAAACCGTGTTTATGGGGCGCTTGTTGGGCGGCAAAAGACTTATATCCTTGCCGTTTAAAAGTATTTTTCCGCCCGACGGGACGTCGAATCCCGCTATCATACGGAGAGTCGTCGTTTTTCCGCAGCCGGAAGGTCCCAAAAAAGTTATGAATTCGCCCTTTCTGACGTAAAGGTTTACGTTGTCCACGGCGACCGTTCCGTCTTCGAACTTTCTCGAAAGGTCGATAAGTTCGATTATTTTTTCCTTGTCTTTCATTAGTTTCTCCCGTTAAAAAGACGGCGGGGAAGATACCCAGATAAATTCCGCGTCCTGTTCTTTGACGTTTTCTATTCCGTGCACGGCGTTTGCCGTAAAGTAAAAACTTTCGCCCTTTTTTACCTTTATCCTTCTCTTGCCGAGTTTGAGTACTATTTCGCCCTTTATCACGAACCCGAACTCTTCCCCTTCGTGCGGGAAATCGTCGTCGGTGGACTTGCCGCCTTTTAGTACCATATGCACGGGTTCCATGGCGTTTTTCTGGGCGTTGGGCACCAGCCAGTTTAAAACGTACCCGTCCGTAACCTTTTCTATAAACTCGTTCTTGTTAAAACTTACCTTTTCTTCTTCGTCCGCCTGCGAGAAAAACTCCTTTAAGTCGGTTCCGAGCGCGGAAAGAATATCTATTAACGTTGCGATCGACGGACTCGTAAGATCGTTTTCGAGCTGCGAAATATAGCCTTTGGTAAGTTCGCACCTGTCGGCAAGTTCTTCCTGCGTCAAAGCGCAGGCGAGCCGCAGTTCTTTTATTTTTTCGCCGAGAACCATATTTCCCCCCTTGGTTTAGAGATTATTAACAAAAAGTTTAATAAAACTAAACCGCAACAATGGGAATATTATATAACATACGGGGCGTCGTGTCAACGATTTTAAGGGCGTTTTTTTGGTGTTTTAAAAATTTTTTTATGCGCGGAGAAAAGCCTAAAAGGTTTGCAAAAAAAACGAATATAATGTACAATGGTAGAGAAGATAAATTTCGGGGGTCTTTATGGCTGAAAACAGATACGGAAAGACGACGAAGAGAGTCTCCGCGGCACGGGGCGGCAATTCTTCCGCGAAAAGCACGGCGAAAAAGGCGGCGGGAATAGGCGCGGCGGTCGTTACGGCGAAAGCGATAACGAGGGCGCACCCCAAGACGGTGGCGGCGGTTATAATAACGTTTATACTGTCGTTGGCGTTGGGCGTGGGGGCGTGTTTCTTTTTAAACCGCAACGACGAGTTCGAGATGCTTGGCGAAGAATACGTTACGCTGGAGATAGGCGAAGGGTACGCCGACGAAGGGGTAAAGATAGTCGAATTCGGCAGGGATATAAGCGACAAGGCGCAGGTAGAAACTTCAATGCGTTACGAAAACGGCAAGTATTACGCCGAAGGGGAAGAGACCGCTTATTACATAAGTTATACCGTGAACACCCTTAAATTCGGCAAGATATATCCCGTAAAGAAAATAAGGATAGTTACGTTCGTCGAACCGACGGAAGAAGACGCTATCGCGGCGGCGGGGGATTAAGTTATGAGCAGAAAGAAATTTTCCTTGGTAAAGACGGTCATATTATCGGTGATAGCCGCGGCAGTCGGACTTGCAGGCGGGTTTATCGCCCCGCTGTTTATAGCGGAAGACCGCTTTACGGCAAACATCACGACCGACGAACTTACCGAAGCGCACGGATACTACTATTCGGGCGATATTTCGGACAGCGTTATATCGGTGGAAGACGCCGACCTTTCGGTACACTTTATCGAACTCGGCAACAAGTACACGGGCGATTGCACCCTTATAAAGACGGGTGATACCGAAGTGCTTATCGACTGCGGTTCGCGGGAGCAGAGCGTACCTTTCGTCAAAAGTTATCTCGACAACTACGTGGAAGACGGCGTTATAGAATACGTTATAGTAACGCACGCGCATCAGGACCATTACGCGGGGTTCGCCACCGCCGAAAACAAGGATTCAATATTCGACCTTTTCGAGTGCGGCACGGTCATAACCTTTTCAAACACCAACCAGAAACCCACCGCAAAACTCTACAACAATTTTAAGCGCGAGATAGAAGAGGTAAAGGCGAGGGGCGCGGAAGTTTACGACGCGTTATCCTGCGTGAACAATACGGGCGGCGCGCAGGACGTTTACCAACTTTCGGGCGGCGTGAATTTAGAGATACTGTACCACGCGTTTTACAACGAGGGCGCGCATGCGGAGAGCGAAAACGACTATTCGGTGTGCTGTATGATAAACTGCGGCGAAAAGAAACTGCTGTTTACCGGCGACCTTGAAAAAGACGGCGAAGAATCGCTTGCCGACAACTATAAGACGAAACACGGTCTTAATGCGGGCGACTTCGTGGAAGTGGAACTGTATAAGGCGGGACATCACGGCAGTAAGACCAGTTCTTCGGAATATTTTTTGAGCGTGTTTCAGCCCAAGATATGCTGCGTGTGCTGCTGCGCGGGCAGTACGGAATATACCAAAAACGCCAACAACACCTTCCCCACGCAGGCGTTCATAAACAACATATCTAAGTACACCGACAAAGTTTACGTTACCACGCTGTGTATAGACTACGAAAAAGGGGAATTTAAGAGTTTCAACGGCAATATCGTCGTGGCGTTAAAGGACGGGGCGGTATCGGTAAACTGTTCGGACAACAACGAGATACTGAAAAATACCGAGTGGTATAAAGAAAACAGGACTTCCGCATAATGGGACGCCGCGTAGCGACAAAAGAAAAAACGGACGAAGTAAAAGAACGGACGGAGAGTTACTCTTCGTCCGTTTTTACGCATCTGCCGGTTACGGCGTCCTGAAACATTATAAAAAACCCGTCGCCCTTTAATTTGAATATCGATCTCGGCACGAAAGAAGAGTAGCCTTTAAGGGGTTCGGGCGGGTGTTCCGCGTAGTGGGAAGGCACTCCGTAGCAGACGTATTTTTCGACGCCCGCTTCCTTTACGAGCCCCACGACGTAATATTTGTCTCCCGAATAGTTGATTTTCGCCCACCTGCTTTCGGGTATCACCTTTTTAAGCGACGGTTCTTCGGGGAACTTGGAAAAAATTTTATCGAGTTCCGCCTTTACCTTTAAGTAATAGGCGGCGTTTTCGCCGTTTTCGCTTTTATAAGCGTCCGTTTCATCTTCATAAGTTTTAAGGACTTCTTGGTCTTTTGCCGTTTGCGTCTGGCTTCCGAAAGAAGCAGCGTCATTTTCAGTTCGTAGGCTTTCAATTTCGTTTCTTTCCTTTTGGTCGTAATAATTTACGGCGGCGACCGCCTGGTCGTCGTAAGAGACGGAAGGTCTTTTCACGGTCTTTTCGCGCCCTATGAAACTTTCGTACACCGCGCTTTTGAATTCCTTGACCGTTTTACCGAAGTTTTCGGTCTTGCGGTAGGCGACGAGTATAGGGATATCGTCTTCTATAAAGAACAATCCTGCGCCGAACCCTTTTTCGAGAGAAAGAGCGGGGCTGAAACTTTCCGTTACCGATTTCGGCTGACTGCCGAGCCGTACGCGACAAAGTTTACCGTCGCCGCATAGAATAAAAAGGGAGTATTCGCCGCGCGGCGACGCGGCGACGCCGATAAAGGATAAAAACGCGGTAGATACTTCGTCTTCGGTCTCTATCCTGCATATTCCGCACAGCGGCTTATCGGTGGAAGAATAGCCTTCCGCCGTCTGTTTAAGTACCACGACTTTTTTTTCGAACACCATATAAATCCCACACGTTTTTCGGGTTATAACTATTTTATATGTCAGGGAACAGCGAAAAATAATCTTTTTCGGCAAAAAAAGTCGGAATAAGGCGAAAATAAAGAAAACGGGGTAAAAGAAATAATTATAGTTTTAAGCGGTCAATAAGTTTACTTTTTACGCGAAAAATGTTATAATGTAAAAAATTTCGTTTTTTATATGAAAGCGGAAAAAATCCGCTTTCGGGGAGAATATGTTATGGATATAAAAAACAGGAAACTCGCGGCTTTTATAGAAGAAGCGAAAGAACTCTGTCAGCCCGATAAAGTGGTGTTTATCGACGGCGGCGAAGCGCAGCTCGAAAGTTTAAGAGAACAGGCGGTAAAGGAAAAGATCCTGATAAAATTAAATCAGGATAAACTCCCCGGTTGTTATCTTCACCGTACCACGGTGAACGACGTGGCAAGGGTGGAAGGTAGGACGTTTATCTGTTCCAAGAATAAAGACGATTCCGCGCCGATAAACAACTGGATGGAAACGGAAGAAGCGTACAAACTCTTAAAAGGGCTTTTCAAGGGAGTTATGAAAGGCAGGACCATGTACGTTATCCCCTATTCGATGGGTGCGGTAGGCAGCAAGTTTTCCAAAATCGGCATAGAACTCACCGACTCTATCTACGTCGTCTTAAATATGGCGATAATGACGAGAGTGGGAAACAAAGTGCTCGAAGCGTTGGGCGACGGGGATTTCGTAAAGGGACTCCACTCCTACGCGGAACTTTCGGAAGAAAAGCGGTATATCTGCCATTTCCCCGAAGACGACACCATAATGTCCATAAACTCCAACTACGGCGGCAACGTGCTTTTGGGCAAGAAATGTTTCGCGCTCCGCATAGCGTCGTATCTCGGCAAGACCGAAGGCTGGATGGCGGAACACATGCTTATTTTAGGTATCGAAAACCCGAAAGGCGAGATAAAATACGTTGCGGCGGCGTTCCCGTCGGCTTGCGGAAAGACTAATCTCGCCATGATAATCCCGCCTGAAATTTACAAGAAGAAAGGCTATAAATGCTGGTGCGTGGGCGACGATATCGCCTGGATAAGAGTGGGCGAAGACGGAAGGCTTTGGGCGGTCAATCCCGAAAACGGATTTTTCGGCGTCGCGCCGGGCACGAGTATGAAGTCCAACCCCAACGCGCTGTTATCCACCAAAAAAGGCACTATCTTTACCAACGTCGTGGAAAATCTGGACGACGAAACGGTGTGGTGGGAAGGTCTCGATAAAAATCCGCCGAAAAACGCTTTGGACTGGAAAGGGAACCCCTGGAACGGCGATATGAAAGATCAAGACGGCAAGCCGATAAAGGGCGCGCACCCCAACAGCAGGTTCACCGCACCTACGGCAAACTGTCCGTGTCTTTCCGATAAGTTCGAAGCGCCCGACGGCGTTCCGCTTTCGGCGATAATATTCGGCGGAAGAAGGGCAAAGACCGCACCGCTCGTTTATCAGAGTAAAGACTGGAACAACGGCGTGTTCGTCGGCAGTATTATGGCGAGCGAAACCACGGCGGCGGCTACGGGTGCCGTCGGCGTCGTAAGGCGCGATCCCATGGCGATGAGACCGTTCGTCGGATACAATATGGGCGACTATTTTGCGCACTGGATAGAAATGGGCAAGAAGATAAAGAATCAGCCCAAGATATTCAACGTAAACTGGTTCAGGACCGACGACGACGGCAACTTTATCTGGCCGGGGTTCGGCGAAAATCTCCGCGTTATCGACTGGATATTAGAGCGTTGCGAAGATAAGGTGGACGCAAAAGAAACGGCGATAGGCTACGTTCCTTATGCAAAGGACATCAACGTAGAAGGGCTCGACGGCATTACCGAAAAGACGGTGGAAGATCTTCTTTCCGTCGATAAGGAAAGCTGGGTAAAGGAAACCGAAGGGATAGAAAGTTTCTACAAGGAACTCGGCGAAAGAGTACCGAAGGAACTTTACGACGAACTCGGCAAATTGAAAGCGAACCTTAATAAATAAGACAAAACGCGATACATAAAAAGATACGGGGACGGCGAATTTTCGCCGTCCCCGTAGTTTTTTGATTTTTTTCAAGTGTTTTTTAATGTGCCGACGGGACTACACCGGTCTTTCTTCGTTGGAAAGGAAGGCGTAAGCCACGGTGTCGGGTCCCAAATGCGAACCGATAACCGGTCCTATTATCCTTATTTCGGGAGTAACGCCGTAGTTTTCTTTCAACGTATCGCTTAACAGTTCGGCGTAAGAAAGATTGTCGGTATGTCCGACGAAAATCAAGGGGTAGTCTTTATTGAGCGTGTAGTTTCCGAACTCGTCCGCGATAGCGCGTATGGTCTTTTTCAAGCCGCGTTCTCTTTTATAATTGACGAGTTTTCCTTCCTTGTTGAACACTATAATAGGCTTTACGTTGAGCATACCGCCGATAAAAGCCTTCGCCGCCGAAAGTCTGCCGCCGCGAACCAGAAAGTTAAGGTTGTCCACGACTATAAAATGCTGTATTTTGTGCTTTATCTCTTCGACGTAGTCGAACACTTCCCGCGCGGTCTTGCCCTTTTCCCGCATATCGACGGCGATTTTAACGAGCAAGCCCTGACCTACCGTCGTGGTGTTGCACTCCACGCAAAGGCAATTAAAGCTGGGGAATTCTTTTTTAACTTCTTCTACGGCTTCCCGCGCGACGTCCACGGTGCGGCAAAGCCCGTAACTTATGGTAAAATGGACGGCGTCCTTTACCCCCGCTTCCGCCATCTTTTTAAAATGCTGATAATGTACGTCGGGATTATTCATACTGGTACGGCTTAAAATCCCCGCGCGCAGTTTATCGTAGTATTCCGAATATTCCGAAAGATCGGAAAATTCGTCGGAATATTCCGTAACGACGCCTTTATCTTCCAGCGTAAATTTCAAAGGCAGGAAGAAAAGATTATTTTCTTCTATTTCGCTCTTATAAAAATCACAGGTGGAATCGGTTGAAATGTCGAACAGTTTCACGGCTCGCTCCTTTTGTACACGATATAAATAATATATCACATATTTTTACATAAATCAACATAACAGCGGAATTTTTCCGACGGAAAAGCAAATTAAAAGAAAACCCCCGTCGCGAAAATTTTCGCGACGGGGGTTTCTTATATAAATCAATTCTCCAAGTTACAAAGATTTACTCTTCTATTTCTCCCGCCATGGGGTTAACGTATCCGTCGAAAGACGAGGGGAGTTTGACGTCGGCAACGCCGAGCGCAATATCCGCCGTACCCTTAACGTTCAGTTCAGCGGTCTTGCCGAAAACGTTTGCCGTAGCGTTTACGTTTACGTTAAGCGCCGCACCCGTTAAGTAACCTTCGGCGTCAAAGGCAACGTAAATTTCAAGGTCGAGTTTATTGATACTGATTTCGTTCACGGGAGCGTTCACGCCGATAGAAGAAGCGATGATCGTCGTTATCAGAGTCTTCGCTTCCGCGGTGGTCGCTAATTTGATTTTAAGACCGTCGGAACCGTTGTCTATGTAGAGTTTTAATCCGTAATTTACGAGAAGACCGTTCACGGCTTCGAAATCGAGATCGGACATACCGCCTATCACGGCGCCCGCACCTTCGGTCATACCGCCATCAAGACCGCCTAATAAATCGACGTCCTGTAAAAGCGCTAAAATCATTTCCTGCGGGAAAGCGTATTTGAAACCGTCTTCCAGGATCTTTATGACGTCCGCCGCTTCTTCGCCTGCGCTCGCCGTGGCAAGCGCTTTAAGTTTGTCGGAAATACCCTTTACGTTACCGTCAACGTAAACGTTGCCGGCGGAAACGTAAGCGTTGGCTTTCGCCGTAACGTCTACTTTACCGATATCGGGAATCGGGTTTTCTTCTTCCGCGGCGGCGTCAGCGTCGGCTTCGGCTTCGGCGTTCATAGCCGCGGCGACGGCGTTATAGATGGTGTCTATAAACTTGTCGTCCATTTTCAGTTTGAGTTCGACTTTCGCGGCGGCAGTCACGTCTGCGTTTTCCATGTTCACGGAAACGTCCAAAGTTTCGTTTTCGCTTACGGAAGCCGATTTGCCGTCGAATTTAACCGACGCTTCGAAATCGGATTTTACGGAAAGACCGAAAGACGTTGCGTCTTCTTTAACGAGTTTGGGTTCGGCAACGACTTCCATAGCCGCGGCATAGGATTCCGCGTCAGCCTCTTTGTAATTGCCCTTTATGGTGCCGTTAGAGCTGCCGCCGCAGGCGGAAAGCGCGAACAACATTACCGCTAAGCATAAAGAACAAAGCACTGTTATAAGTTTCTTCATTGTTTTGTCTCCTTTTACAACATTTTTCTTCATTATATGCCAAGAAAACCTATTTGTCAAGCAAAAAAGAGAATTTGCGCCCGATATAACGATATAATATATTATGCGGTCGGCAAAAAAAATTCCCCGCGAAGTGTCGCGGGGAATAAAATCCGCTTATTGTTCCGTTCAGGAAACGAGTGTTTCGTCTGCGGGGGGAACGGTGTCGTTATCTTCCGCGGGATCGACGTAGTCGTCGAAGGACGGAAAATCTATCTTCGGCATAGAAAAGCTTAAAGTCGCATTGCCCGAAAGCCTTGCCGTTACCGACGTTTCTCCCGCCGAAAAAGACAGCGCAATGTCCCCGTTCACGGCTATTTTCACGAGTTTTCCGTACCCGTCGAAGGAAAGGTACAAAGTAACGTCGAGATTGTTTACCGAAACCGTTTCGAAAAAGTCTTTCAAATCGCCTTCTTCTTCGTTCGCCCAAGCCCGTAACTTTTCCGCGGTGGTCTCAAAAGTAGTAAGTCTCACGGTAAATCCGTCGTCCTTTTCGTCGATATCGAAACCGATATCGAACAGCGTCGCATAGTCGTTTACCGTCTGATAATCCAAGGTCTTTACCTTTGCTATTGCTTCCGAAACGAAGCCTACCGCGCCCCAAACCGTTTCAAGGGCGGTCTCTTTTACGTCGGTATCGGTAAAACGGTACTTTATGCCGCTTTCTATCCCGAGTTCGTCCACGTCGAAACCTGCTTCTCTTAAAAGTTCTTTCTGCCTTTCGGTAAGTCCCGTTATTTTGGCGTTAAGGTAGGTCACGGTGTCGTCCAAAAATGCCGAAACGTTGCCCGTGGCGTTTATTTCGCCGATATCCGTCGAAGTTTCTTCGCTGCTATTCCCCGAAAAAAGCCCCGCGATCATACCGATTAAGGCGTCGGGAAAGGTCTCGTCCGCGCTCACCGTAACGCCGCCCGTTAAGGACGCTTTTAAAAGTTCGTTAAGGTATTGCAGTTTCAGCGTTTCCGTTCCGCTTATCCTTGCCGAACTTTCGCCGATGGTAAAATCTGCGATAAGGTCCGAAGAAAGCGTGCCGCCGAAAGCCGTTTCCGACCCCGCGACGGGGTTTTCGCCGTCCATAAGACCAACGATTCTCTCGTAGGACTCTTCGGTAACGGGAACGTAGTTGCCGTCTATCGCGCCGTTTTCTTTATTTTCGCAACCGTAAAAGGAAACCGTCGAAAATAAAGATACGGCTATACAAATAAAAATCAAAAATTTCTTCATGTTTTTTCTCCCGAAATTAAGTTTTTGCCGAATAAAAATAATTATGCGCGTTAAAAACGATTTTATTTTGCCGACTTTTCGCCGCGCTTAAATTCCGCGCGGTTTTAAATGTTTAAAAATAACTTTAAAAAACTATTGTAAATTTTCGGGAATTTTGCTATAATTTACATACTGGAAATTTTCGAGGTTTATTTTGAACGGACAGAGAAAAAACGACAGAGCCGATAAAAAACAGACTGTTTTCACCAAAGAAACTTTCGGCGTGGTAACCGTGCTGTTTTCCACGCTGTGCCTTATATGCCTTATAACGGGCGATAAAGTGTTTTCCGTACCCGGAAAAGCAGTGGCCGCGTTCCTTGCGGGGATGTTCGGCTGGTTTTCCTATGCGGTAACGATTTTTCTTATCGCCGTGGGCGTCGTGCTTATAACGGGCAAAAAACCCGAACTTTCGGCAAAAAGAAAGGCGTTTATCTGGGGAATAACGGTCTGCGTTATACTGTTTTCTCACGTTTTGAGTATGGGAAACGGGTATTCTTCTTACGGCGAATACCTTAAAGAGTCCTATAACCGCGGAGCGGAAGGCGTGCTTTACGCCTCGGCGGGCGGCATAACCGCAGGGCTTATGGCGTTTATCTTCTTTAAACTTCTTACCGTAGTCGGCAGTTGCGTCGTGCTGGGAACGGCAGCCGCCACGCTTACTTATTTCCTTATAGCGGGCATAGTCAAAGAAAACCGCAGGGTAAAGCCGGATCCCGAACTGTTCAGGAGTTCTTTCGTAAAGGAAGAACCGCCCGAAAACGTTACCGTACAGGGCGAAAGGGAATACCCCGTGCCCGACGCCGTTCCCGTTGCGAAACCGTCGCAGAAACTTTTCGTAGCCGATTTTTCGGGGTTCGATTTCAAGACGAGAAAAGAATTGAAAGCGGAAGAAACGGGGGAAAAGCCGAGAGAAGTTTCTTCCTATTCCGACGAATACAGCGAAGAAATGCGCAAAAAGATAGCGTATATAAAGACGCCGGCAAAGATAGACCTTTCGGACATGAGAAAGGCGGAGCCCGTCGTTAAGCGGGAAGAAGAAGGCACGAGAGTTTCGGAAGTCATACCGAAACGCGCCGAAGAAACTTCTATCCCCATGATAGAGCACGACGAGACGGAAACGCTTTTTTCTGACGACGCGAGATTTCGCGCCGAAGAGTTCGGCAGGCGTTACGCGTCGGAACCCGCCGAAGAAAATAAGGCGGAGACAGAAGAAACGCCGATAGAAGAAGAGATACCGGAAATTACCGAAGAATACGCTCCCGAAACGGAAGAAACTTTCGAAGAAGAGATCGCGCCCCCGCCGCCCTCTCGGCAGGAGAACGCCGAAAGCGGCAGGTTAAGGTTCGGTTTCGGCAAGGAAGAAGAACCGCCGGCGTATATAAGCAGGGCGGAAAAGGACGACAACGTGGGGCGCAGGATACGGTTTACCGCCCCGAAGGAAGAACCCGAGGAAGAAGAACCGAAAAAGGAAGAAAAACCGCCCGTTCCCATAAACAGGGAATATTTCCGTCCGCCTCTCGACCTTCTGGAAGATTATCCGCCGCCCGCCGACGCGCCGAGAGAGA
>JAEEGH010008834.1_pt1 | contig 23683 bp, 18 predicted proteins | sample 9134181 | NCBI WGS metagenome assembly JAEEGH01 (sample SAMN16246544, study PRJNA631951) | gut metagenome | biome: gut microbiome; feature: rumen; material: DP-attached | host: Bos | place: Iran: Karaj | collected 2018-10
CCCCCACCCATGCTATCCGCTCCCTTGATCAATACTCCCACCATATGCACTCCGCCAGTTGTCTGCATCGTGCAGGGCAATACGCTGATTGAAATAAGTGGCCCACTGTACATGAGTCGCCGGATTATGATTCATATCGAAATCATTATCCTTGGTCCCGCACGGATACAGGCCAATCGGCGTCGGCGAGGCATAGGCATCGCCAGTGACACAATCGCCCTCGGCAACCGCTTCGCCGTACCAATAGTAGGTTACGTGCTGCGCGCTAATATCGACGACAATCAGGTCCTGGTAGTTTTCCAGGAAATGCTCCACGATGTCGGACCGATTCGCGGTCAACATGCTTTCATGCATGTACTGATTCTCGCCAATCTGGCACCATTCGCCGGTTTTACTCGTAACAGTGACGATTTCGCCAGCCTGACGCATCTCGATGCGATTTCCTTCGGTAGCACTCGGCTGCGAGCGCACCCAAACATGATCCCCCAGGACATACATTTGCTGTGGCGTTACCGCCTCTGCGGTTTGCATAATCGGAAGAACATCGCCCATGATAGGCACTGCTTCCAGAATTTCTTCTACCTCTGTGGTAGGCTCAGCTTCCGGCGCGTTAGATTCCGCGTAAGCCGCCACGATTTTCGGCGACATCACAAGGATGATAAACGCGATAAAAACCAAAATTGCCATACCCCAATAACCGATTTTTGCTTTATTCAAGAGAACACCCCCATATTTTTCTGTTCAGACTTTAATGTGCTTCATTTCCCGCCCAAACGATATTATGACTCCATTATACCACACTTGCTCATTTTTGTCAAGTATGCTTATGCTTATACCTCTGTTATTTACGCCCGCAATTGCCATATTTCAGCTTATTTTGTTATACTAATATTAATCGAGTCATGCTTCGGCCCCTGACTCAGATTCATATTTATCCGACGCCAATATTGCGTCAAATACATCTTATAAACGCTAATTCGCAGAGGATTTTTATGAATCAAAACTTACATGAAATTATCGACGTCGATGCCACCTTCTCTAGGGATATTTTGGGGCATTGCCGGCCGCTGGCTTTTCGCACCTCAAGCGGCAGAGAAGTGCAAATCGCCCAAATTGGCCTCGTGCATCCTAAATATGATGGGCTTAAGACTACTTTTGCTTTTGATGTTACCGATGGCGCCACCGATTATCGCCTAGCTTTCGATACGGAAGCGCTTAACTGGTATCTCGAATTCGAGGGCGATCATTATGAATGATATCTTATACATCGATCTCAATTCTTGCTTTGCCACTATTGAGCAGCAAGCTCGCCCCATGCTACGCGGGCGCCCTGTTGCCATTACTAATCGTATTACGCCAAATGCCTGTATTATTGCCGCCAGCTATGAAGCAAAAGCACGCGGAGTTAAGGTTGGTATGCGCCGCATGGAGGCCGAGGCACTCTGTAAAAATCTGATTTTTGCCGAGACCGAGCCAGACAAATACATTTTTGTGCACGAAAAACTCAAACGCATCATGCAGGACTATTCCGCCAATGTTGTCATGAAGTCTATCGACGAAGGTATTATCGATCTTGCCGAGGCGCCGCCGCATATTAAAGAGCGAAATCGTTATGAGATTGGCTACGAAATCAAGCAGCGCCTCCTCACCGAAGTCGGCGATTGGATGCGTTGTAATGTCGGCATTGCCAGCAATCGCTTTCTCGCTAAGCTCGCCGGCGAGCTCCATAAACCGGATGGCCTCGATGAAATCACGCCCAAAAATCAACGCGACATATTCGCCACCCTTAAACTCACCGATCTGCCAGGCATTAATGTGCGCATGGAGCGTCGTCTCAACGCCGTCAGTATCTATACGCCACTTCAATTTCTTGACGCAGACGAAGAAACTCTCATTAAACTCGTTTGCAAAAGTATCGACGGCAGCAAATGGTATCGCCGCCTTCGAGGCATCGAAGTCGACGACGTCCTCTACGGTATCAAATCCGTCGGGCGCCAATATGTACTTGAAAGCAAACTCCTCACTCGCGAAGAGACTTCCGCGCGCATTTTCCATCTCGCCGAAGATGTTGGCTACCGTTTGCGCAGCAAAGAACTTTATGCACGTGGCGTCTTTGTCTGGACCTATGGCTACGACGATATTTACTCGCATAAGTCTATTATTCTCAAGAATGTCATTAATACCGACGCAGATATTTGCCGCGTCGTAATGCAACTTTTTGACGCGCTGCCATCACCGGTACGTATTATCGGTGTTACTTTGTATAAGCTCCAAAACCACCCGGAAGCACAACTCTGCTTCGAGCAAGAAAGAATTGAGCGCGCCCAAAATATCTGCACTGCCATCGATAAAATAAATCTTCGTTTCGGCGCACGCACTGTTCATTCTGCTCGCAGCATGGGCACCGACCATGTCAAAACTAAAATTCCTTTTGGTTCCGTTCGCTATCTCGACCATTCCATTACATAATGCTCATGCTTGCTTAAGACAGAAAAAGCTGTTAAGATAACACTCTACCTTCGCTCGCGGGAGAGCGAGGTCGAACCTTCGGATTATCTAGCAAGATATCTGAAAGACTAGCAGAAAAGGAGGAACTATATGCTAGAAATTAAAGATATTTTAATGGGCGCAAATAGCGATTCGCCCGCGCTAAACGATTTTGCGAGATTGGTGGCTCAATTACTGCCTTACCGCGATCTGGCCGCCGCCGATATGGCCCAGATCATCCTCAACGCCACTTTCGACGTTCGTAATCGCGTCGACGATTACGCCGAGGAATACCCTAATCTCTACAATTTCGTTCGCAAGGATAGTGGCAAACATATGTGCCAGCTTGCAGCAAGCATCTCTACAATCCTCACCGAAAGAGCAACCGACGAGACGTCGTCTTTTATTCAGGCCTACCAGGTCGAAAGCATCCGCTTCTTCGGTGAACCCGTAGCTTATAGATAATCAACAAAAAGGCCGTCGCAAACCAGCGCCGGCCTACTTTTTTATCCAATAAAACGCTTCGTATGATTATAGGTCAATGCGCCAATCAAGAACGCCATGCCGAAGCCAAAGGAAATCATCGCCTCTGTACGCGCCTGCATCAACAAAGTAATAGCCGGCCCATCTGGACAACTCTCAAGACCACAGCTTGTTCGAATTTCGTATGCGCGAATACCAAAGTATACCAAAAACGCCACCGCCATCAATGCCATTATAATCGTGTGATACCAAATCACCACATTTTTACTAAATTTTGGACCATCGCTTTTCTTCTTCATACTTTAAATATATAAACATAAGCAAAAAAATGCAAAGTTTAAGAGATGCTCTACTATTTTTATGGACGAACGCGAAAATCTGACAATCATCGACGGCAAAAGCGTATTTTATCGTGGTTACTATGCCATGGGGCACCTGTCGCTCCCAGACGGCACACCAACGGGTGGTGTTTATGGCTTCGCTAGCATGCTCATAGAAATTATTGAGAAATTACAGCCAGAATACATCGCCGTAGCATGGGACAAGTCTAAAACCAACATCCGCCGTCGTCGCGAAATTTATCCGGACTATAAGGCCAATCGCAAACCCGCTCCGCCAGATTTTTACGCCCAAATTCCTTACCTCATGGAACTTCTTGAAGCTTTCCATATTCCACTTTACGAATTCGACGATTACGAAGCCGATGATATTATTGGTACGCTTGCTCGCAAAGCTCAGGCGGCCGGCGTGCGCGCCGAAATTATTTCCGGCGACCTCGACATGCTCCAAATCGTAGACGAGCACATCAAAATGTACCAACTTAAACGCGGCTTTTCTGATGTTTCGCAATTCGACATCGCAGCCATAGAGAAAAAGTACGGTCTAAAGCAGGCTCAATTTCTCGATCTTAAAGCACTTAAAGGCGACTCTTCCGATAATATTCCCGGCGTACCGGGAATAGGCGAAAAGGGAGCCGTTAAGCTACTCCAAGAATACGGCACCCTCGAAGGCGTGTATGAACATATCGACGAAATAACTGGCGCAACCGGACGCAAACTCATTGACGGCAGAGAATTAGCCTTCATTAGTAAGCGGCTCGCCCAAATTCAATTTGACGCACCACTAGAATTCGACCCGCAGGCCACCAAGTTAGCAGATTTTAACGCCCAAAAAGTTGTCGACGAACTCAAGAAACTTCAGTTTAATTCGTTATTACGTAAGTTCATTAAACTATTCCCGCAAGAGAAGCTACAGAAACCGCAGAATGTTGTAGAAAATACAACAATAACCGAGCCGGAATCTCAACATGTTGTAAAAAACACAACAGAAATCAAGATACCAGACAATCTTTATATTGGCCACAACGTCAAAAGTGACATGCATGACCACCCAAAGCTTGCACAAGAGATTCTGAGCGGTCGTCCATTTTGGGATTTAGACCAAGTTGAATTTTTACTCAACCCGCTCGCCAGACGTACGGCGCAGCTCAGTTTGGTCGACCTTAGCGACACTAAAGGCGATTATATAGACCAGCAGCAACGCTTAATGAGCACCCCGAAGCTTGCAAAGGTCGCCGAAGAACTCGATCTACCACTAATTCCAGTTTTATACAAAATGGAAGAAACCGGGGTCAAGATCGATCACGCACGCTTTGCCGTGCTTGCCAAGGAATTCTCGACCGAGACCCAACAAATCGAACAAGAAATATATCAGCTCGCCGGCGAAATATTTAATATTAACTCGCCAATTCAACTTTCCACTATTCTTTTTGAAAAACTCCAACTGCCAACGAAGGGAATTAAGAAAACCCAACGCGCTTATTCAACCGGCGCCAAAGAACTCGATAAACTGCGCGAGCTTCATCCGATTATTGCCAAAATCGAACGCTACCGCGAAATCAATAAGCTTCTTACTACCTATGTCACGCCATTGCCAGCCCTTGCCGACAAACATAATCGCATCCACACAACTTACACTCAAGATGTTACGGCTACGGGACGCCTTTCTAGCCTCAGCCCAAATCTCCAAAACATTCCAGTGCGTTCCGACGATGGCAAGCGTATTCGTAATTGTTTCGTATCTGAAAAGGGCCGCAGTTTTGTCTCTGCCGACTACGCCCAGTTCGAGCTTCGCCTTGCCGCCGCACTAGCTGGAGATCAAAAGCTTATCGACGATTTTAATGCTGGCCTCGACATCCACACCAAGACAGCCTCGGACGCTTTTCACGTTCCAATGGAGGAAGTCACCAAAGCGCAACGTCGCGCCGCTAAAGTAATTAATTTTGGCGTACTTTACGGCATGAGTCCGAAAGGCCTTGCCGATGCCGCCGGTATGACCTTCTATGAAGCTAAAAAATTCATCGAAAGCTACTTTGAACTGCGCGCGCCTATTCGTAAATATCTAGATCAGACCCTCGAAAAGGGTCGCAAAAATGGATACGTTGAGACGCTCTTTGGTCGCCGTCGCCCATGCCCGGATTTATCTGCCCCAAATTATCTTGTCCGTGCCGCCGCCGAACGCGCCGCCGCCAACATGCCAATTCAGGGTACCGAAGCCGACCTCATGAAAAAAGCCATGCTCGCCGTTGACAAGGCTCTGCCAGACGGCGCTAAAATTATCCTCCAGATTCATGATTCGCTAATTATCGAATGTTTCGACCAGCAGGTCGAAGAAGTAAAGCAACTCCTCGTCGAAAAGATGGAGAGTGTTGCGCCAGAATTACCAGTCAAGCTTGCCGTAGACGCTACGACAGGGAAAGACTGGGGCGTGTTATAATAAGCATATGCAGAATGTATTGATTGTGGGCAACGTCACGAAGGACGTCTACTTGCGCTATGACAACCGCAAGAATAACTTCGAAACCGACCAAAATAACACCAAATGGCTCGACATCGCCTTTGATGGGTCAGCATATAAATATTATTCCCGTGTCGCTATCTACGGCGGCGCCAGCATTTCGCTCGAAGTTTTTTCACGCTTCGGCCTCAATGCTAGCATTTCTAATACACCAGCCACTTTCCTCGATGGCCAATTTATCGCCAAGGAAATCGACACCACTTATCGCTACATTCTCTGTCAAGACGAAAACGTCGCATATTTAACCCCAAGCGAAAAAGCCCGCACGACTTGGAAAATCCCAGATCACAATCCAGACTGGATTTATATTGATCGTTCTGCCATTATTAGCCCACAAGTCGCCGAAGAAATTCTCGGCTTCGTCAATCTTAGTCAAAACACTCGCCTTGCCTTATTTATCGGCGAACACAGCAATCAATACAGCAACCACATGCGCGACCTAATTGAGCGCGCCGACATCATTATTACCGATGTCGACTTCGACCAGAAAGCCCGCGACATTATTCGTATCGGCGAAGATTATATCGAATTTCATAACAAACGTGTGCCGTGGACGCTCGATTCGCGCCAAGACATCGTTACGCGTCTCAGCTCACACTTAACAATTGCCGCCACAGTTCTAGCCGCCCGCATGATCGGTAAGCCATCCGCCGAAGCTCTTTTGATGGCGCGTGCTAATGTCCAGGATAGCAACCTCGGCAGTACAAGTAGTCTCCAAAAACTCGAACGCAGCATCGCGGACGATTATTATCTCATACAAAAATTTAATGACAGAGGACCAAAAATGCTCGAAGTAGAAAACAACGCAAAACTATTAATGGCACCAGGCAAAGGCATTCTTGCCGCCGATGAATCCGGTGGTTCCATCCATAAGAAATTCGAAAGCATGAATATTCCAGACGATGAACAGCATCGTCGCGATTATCGCAATATCTTCTTTACCACTCCAGATCTCGAGAAATATGTCAACGGCGTCATTTTATTCGACGAAACCGCCCGTCAGCTCGCTGATGACGGACAAGACTTCATTAGTTTCCTTGCCAGTCGCGGTGTTATGAGCGGTATTAAAGTAGATCAAGGCCTGGTTGAATTTGAAGGCTCCGACGAAAAATACACACAGGGGCTCGAAGGACTCCCAGAGAGACTCGCTGAGTACTATCATATGGGTGCCCGTTTTGCCAAATGGCGTGCCGCCTTTGAAGTAACTGATCATAGCCCAAGCGAAATGGCCATGCAACGCAATGCTGAAATTCTCGCTCAATACGCCTCCGACTGTCAACACGCTGGCATCGTGCCAATTGTCGAGCCAGAGCTAGTTTACGACGGAGATTACACTATCGAGCAGAACATTGAATACACTGGTCGTATTCTCGATAAGCTCTTTGCCGAGCTCAAGAAAAAAGATGTTAGCCTACCGGGCTGCATACTCAAAGTTAATATGGTGCTTGCCGGCAAAAAGCAGGAAAAACAATCCACGCCAGAAGAAGTCGGCAACGCTACCGCGCAAGTACTTCGCATGCATGTACCAAGTGAATTAGCTGGCGTAGTCTTTCTTTCGGGTGGCCAGAGCGTTGAGCAAGCAACCGAGAATCTCCAGGCCGTTACCAACGAAGGTCCATTCCCGTGGCCAGTTACATTCTCTTACGCCCGTGCGCTCCAGGATCCAGCTCTCAAGGCCTGGCAAGGCAACAACGATAATGCCGATGCCGCCCGCGAAGCATTCCGCCTCCGCCTCGTCGCTAACGCCGATGCGCTTAAGAAAAAATAGAATTCAACAAAAAATCTCCCCGAAAGGGGAGATTTTTGATAAGCAGAGTTACTCAGCTTTTTCTTCTTCAGCAGCTTCAGTAGGAGCTTCAGCGGCAGCTTCAGCTTCGGCGGCACGAGCTTCTTCGGCAGCCTTGTCAGCTTCGGCTTCAGCTTCGCGCTCAGCAGCTTCTTGGGCTGGATCATAAACATTGGCAATAGCGAGTTCTGGATCGAGCTCTTTGTCGGCAAGTTCGACACCTTTTGGAAGCTTAAGATCGGCAATCTTGATGCTATCTTCGGCAGTCTTCAAGCCAGATGCATCGACAATGATAGCTTCTGGAAGATCGGCTGGCTTAGCTTTAACATCAATCTCTTCCATGACTTGGAGAATAGTGAGATGCGCCTTATTAGCATCGGACTGCTCAAAGTTGATAATCTCAATTGGAGCCGTAGCTTCAACGACCTGATCAGCCGAAATAGCCTGGAACTCAACGTTCATAATCGTGCGCTTTACTGGATCAAGATGAACGGTCTTGACTAGAGCCATTTGCTTTTTTCCATCAATATCAAGATCGATAGGGGAGTGGTAGCCGGCACTAAGAAGAACTTTCTCAGTAGCAACATATTCGGACTGAGCCAAAATTGGATCACCCTTACCGCCAAAGATAACAGATGGAATTAAGCCTTGCTCGCGCAAACTCTTAACTTTTTTACCAGTCAACTCGCGCTTTGCGAGAGACAATTTATCTTCGCTCATAAATTATAATTTTCCTATTTTTAGACTTAACCTATATTTTAAGATAAGCACAAGATAAAATCAAGCGTAAGCGTAAATAATAAGCTAGAATGCGCTCGCAATCGCATTCATTAGCATCGGAATCGCTGCACCAGCAGCGGCGCCACCAACAATTTCGGCTGTTTTTACAAATACTTTCAGGGCCGCTTTGCCAAATTTCTGCTTGCGTTCTTCCTTGAGTTGTTCCGGAGATTTACCTTCGTCACCTAAGGCTTTTTCAATAGCCTCCATCTCTTTTTTCATAGCCTCAACCTTAGCCTGCATCAACTCGCGCTGCGTGCCATTCATTCCTTCTTGCGATGCCGCATCACCTTCAGTATCATGGGATGCCGCCTCTCCTACGTTTGTGCTTATCTTCGAGACATCACCTTTCATATCCGCAGCGCGAAGTGTCCGCGTTGGGCGATCGTCATAATCTTCAACGGTATCATATTCGCCAGTTTCTTTATCTTGATAAACTCTAGCTACCAGTTTTCCCGGCATATTCGGATTCTTTGTCTGAATAATACGTCTGCGACGTTCTTCTGGAGAGAGGGAAGACAATGGCGTTACTACAGCACGCTCGCGTGGCTGAACACTTGCATCTTCGCCACTACCATTCACGGAAAAAGCCATAAATTGCGCTTCAAACTTCGGCGCATCGCTCATCGTAGCTGCCCAGACATCACCCTCATCAACACTATATGTCGATTCGCCCGAGCCTTCGTGCTTATTCTTACTCATTAAACTTATTATAATACATTTTATTTTTTAAAAAAGTTATATTAAGATAAGGTTAAGATATGAATGATTTCAGCGTCAAAGCCATCGACCGCAACATCCTCGAAAATCTCGACACCGACCAAGTAATCGCTTTTACTTACGCCGAAAAAGATGCTAGACGTTTTAGTGGCATGATTGATATTGCCGTCTTCGACGGACAAAATTTCACTTTTTATTTTGATAATTACCTCGACAGTCAACTAAAAATCGATGATTACGCCAAAGTGCTTCTTCCACTTATGCGTTCTATGCGTCTAGAAAGCCACTTCAAAAAACTCCAGAAAGATTACGGCGACGAACGCATTACCTCTTTTGACGGCATCAACTTCAGCCTTGGCGCCTTTAGCCACAACTGGATGCATTACCTTATTGGCGACCACCGCCATCTCTTTATTAATCGCAAACAGGATATCTATATCGAAGAACTTGCCGCCGCTATTTCTGAAAATATCGCCCAAGTCAATATTGTCCCAACCATCAAAACCCAACTTGGGCATATCGATAAATACTGGCCACAAGCCATCGCTGACATTTTTGAAATTGAGGCAAACAAGTATTCTAAGCCGAATCACGCCGAACAACGCCATCTTACTGCCAAACGCATCCAATTTCTTTACTGCGACACTACCGAAGTTAAAGTCATCAATGAATCCAACCACAGTTATCGCGCCTACGAAATAACTACAGACCTACTCGCGCCAAGCGCCCAACAGCTTCTAAGCGCTGGTGCTGCTGGTAATCAGAGCAGCCTCGTTGGCGCCGCCGGTATTGAGTTGGATTATTTCTTTCATTCCGAATATTTCCACTTCATCGACATCGACTGGATTCATATCTCGCTCGGCGAGGGGCGTTTCATATTAATTCGACGCGAATATTTCGACCAAGCCATGCGTCTTTGCAGTTATTATCGTCGCCAAGACCTTTATGAAGCTATCGTCGACGGCAAAGGCATGCGCGACGATAACCTACGCCACTTGTTTGATTACTATTGGCGCATTTGCGCTCTCCGCCTCGCTCCGAACAGTGAACCATACGTAAAATCATTCCAGGAACATCTCGACCAGTTACCACTCACTCAACACGCCTATAATATGACGCAGCTTGAATCGACTATGAATCAAAAAATCAATCTGCGCAAAATCGTCGACTTCGTAAACTCAGTTAACACTTATATTGACGACATTCCTGCGATTCCAGAGATTCGCAAAACCTATCGTCGCCGTGACACTATTCTTGCCGCCAGTTTACTATCACAACTCCCGCAGCATAAATATGAAGAAATTTGCGAGATTTACGGTAGTTCAGTAGGCGATATTGTCTCAGTCGTACGCAAATTTAAGCGCGAAAAACCAGAAAGCTTGACGCTTAGCGAAAGTCTAATCCTTACGGCCAACATTTTACGCAACCTCAAAGATGATTTTGCTAATCTCGACATCGCAGACTTTTATCGAAAATCTGTGCTCAAATCATACTTGGAACAAATTGAGTTTATTATTTCCGATCGTGAGAAATTGCCATATTCCGAAGAAGGCGAATACGCCAACCATAACGCACTCTGGTTTAGCCAGTTGCAAATTCTACAAATGCGCCTCGATTATCTCCTAGACAACTAAAGAATCTGCTTCAAATACTTACCCGTGTCGGAGTTCGGATTTTTTGCAACATCTTCTGGCGTACCAGTTGCGATAACTTTACCGCCACCTTGACCACCTTCTGGGCCCATATCAATAATCCAGTCCGCACTTTTTATCACATCAAGATTATGCTCGATAATAATCATCGAGTTACCGCCCTCAACTAGGCGTTGCAAGATCGAAAGTAAACGCTTTACATCATCCGAGTGAAGACCAGTCGTCGGCTCATCGAGAATATAAAGAGTTTTACCAGTTGAACGACGTGCCAATTCTGTCGCAAGCTTAATACGTTGCGCTTCGCCGCCAGAGAAAGTTGTAGCTGGCTGACCAAGACGGATATAGCCCAAACCAACTTCCTGCAAAGTTTTGAGTTTACCAGCAATCAAAGGCAAATTCTCAAAGAATTCCACCGCCTCATCGACTGTCATATCGAGCACATCGGAAATCGTCTTGTTTTTATACTTAACTTCCAGCGCCTCACGGTTATATCGTTTGCCATGACAGACATCACAAGTTACGAAAACATCTGGCAAGAAATGCATTTCAATCTTTATTACGCCATCACCCTGACAATTCTCGCATCGACCACCTTTCACATTGAAAGAGAAGCGACCAGCCTTATAGCCGCGTACTTGCGCCTCTGGCTGATTTGCAAATAACTCGCGGATGTTATTAAAGATACCAGTATAGGTAGCCGGGTTAGAGCGCGGCGTACGCCCAATCGGCGACTGATCAATCACGATAACTTTATTCAAATTCTCTATACCATCTATACGCTCATGCGCGCCCGGTACAGTTTGCGCACGGTTAAGGCGCGCCAAAAGTTCATTGGCAAGAATTTCATTTACTAGCGTAGATTTGCCAGAGCCAGACACGCCCGAAACTACCGTCATTACGCCAAGCGGAAACTTTACATCGATATTTTTAAGATTATTCTCGTGAGCGCCAATTACTTCTAGGCATTTATTTGTCACCTTACGGCGCTTGCGTGGCGTATCAATCTTAGCAGCACCACTTAAGTAGCGTCCTGTGATAGAATTTGGATCTTTCGCCACCTCGTCTGGCGTGCCAACCGAAACCACTTTACCGCCATTTACGCCTGCGCCTGGGCCAATATCCACCAAATAATCCGCCTGCTTAATCGTATCAATATCGTGCTCAACTACAATCACAGTATTTTTCAAATCGCGCAAATGTTTCAGGGTCGCAATTAGGCGATCGTTATCACGTTGATGCAAGCCAATTGACGGCTCATCGAGCACATACAAAACCCCTTGCAAGCCAGAGCCAATCTGCGTCGCCAGACGAATACGCTGCGCCTCGCCACCAGACAGTGTTGCTGCCGAACGGCCAAGCTCTAGATAATTAAGACCAACATCTTTCATAAAGCCCACGCGCGCCTTTATTTCCTTCAAAATTGGGCCAGCAATCATCTGCTCATTTTCAGTCAAACCCAAATCAGAATTAAGTACATTTAAGGTTTGTTCGACGTCCATTGCGCACATGTCCATAATATTTAAATCATGAATTGTTATCGCCAGCACAACTGGCTTTAAGCGCGCACCATGACAAGTCTGGCAAACACGCTCGCGCATGAAACGCTCAATATCTTTGCGTACAAAATCCGATTCGGTCTCCTTATAACGCTTTTCGAGATTCGAAATTACACCCTCATAAACCGCATCGTATTCATAGCCATTCGAGAGGCGTACATGATATTTTTCATCGCCCGTACCATAAAGAATAATTTGGACTGCGTCATCGGATAGTTCGCGAATCGGCGTGCGCACCGAAAAACCATGACGCTCACCTACAGCCGTCAGTCGCTTCAGCCACCATGAATCCTGGTTAATACGGTTATATGGGCGAATACCACCTTCAGCAATAGTAAGATTTGGATTTAAAACTAAGTTCGGGTCAATCTCCATTCGCGTACCCAAACCAGTACAAGTTGGACAGGCACCCTGAGGCGCATTGAAAGAGAAGAGACGCGGCTCCAATTCCGGAATAAGTTCATCTGGGTGATTCGGACAAGCATAGCGCTGCGAGTAAGTTACAACTTCGGCGCCAGCCGTATTGATATTATTTTGACCAATCGCCGTCGAATTATCCTTAATGCACAGAATCTTCATAATACCATCGCCAAGCTCAAGCGCCTGTTCCACCGCCTGCGATACGCGACTTTCCAAATCTGGCGCCATCACAAAACGATCCACGATAATCTCGATATCGTGGCGCAGATTCTTATCTAACTCTGGCCATTCATCAAGCGCGTAAATAATACCGTCTACGCGAGCGCGCGCAAAACCCTTAGCGAGGTACTGCTCGCCAATATGCGAGAAAGAACCTTTTTTCTGCACCACAATCGGCGCCAATACCATCAATTTTGAGGCCGTTGGCCAGGTCATTACCTGGTCAATAATATCCTGTACGGTCCGACGCGCCACCTCAGAATGGCAAATTGGACAATGCGGGACACCAATGCGCGCGAATAATAGACGCAGATAATCATAAATCTCCGTCACAGTCGCCACGGTTGAGCGCGGATTACGTGAAGTAGACTTTTGATCTATCGAAATCGCCGGCGAAAGACCAGTAATCATATCTACGTCCGGCTTATCCATCACGCCCAGGAACATGCGCGCATAAGACGAAAGCGACTCTACATAGCGACGCTGACCTTCGGCATAAATCGTATCAAAAGCCAGGGAAGATTTACCTGAACCAGAAAGACCAGTAATCACGACTAACTTGTCGCGCGGAATATCAATATCAATATTTTTGAGATTATTAGCCCGTGCGCCACGAATTTTAATCATATTTTGGTCATCAAAAGAAGGAGAAGTTGCCATCTTCTAATTATACCAAATTTTCTTGAAAAAGTCAATATGCTCATGTTATATATAAGGTATGGGATATAGCGAGGAACAAAAACGGGAAATACTCAGCAAAACTTTGCGCATCGTGATTAGTCTCGCTAAAAAAGTTGGCAAAACCGGCTTCGCGCCGGACATCTTAATTGAACCCACTATGCATCAGGCGCAAGAATTCATCGAAAAATATCAAGACCAACCAGATATCGACATTTGGCGCAACGCTCGACTTGATTACTATACGCAGCACCTTGTCCGAAAATTAATAATCGAAAATCTTTACGACTATGAGCTGTCCGAAGAAAATTTCGAGGCCGTCGACGCACTTATCGAAGCCGAAGAAATGCTGGGCGACCACGACAGCGACGAAGAACTCGAGGAACTATTCGACTACACTCCAGAAGAACTCACGCGCCTGCGCATCATAGCCAAATACTTCGACGGCATCGACAGAGAAGCCGTTTATCGCGAATTTAGCAAAAAATACGGTTTATAGCTATAATGAACTTATGATTAGTAGCACGCAAGATAATCTATTCTATCGCAACAAATATCCAGAATTTGTTTTCGACTCCTATGAAATTAAATATGAGCCAGAAGCAATCATCGTTACCTATACTTACACTTTAGGCGAACACACTTTTACGCCAACCGTTCACATCCCAACTGCCGATACGCGCAACGACGAAATAGACGAAGAATTCCTTGATTATCTTTTCTTTAACTTCGGTATTATTAATGCGATTAACTACTATAAACTAACTATCGCACCAAAATTTGTCGTCAAAGCGGGCTACCTCGACGATTACCAAAAAACCTTTTTCAAAAAATTATTCTTCTACGGCCTTGGCGAATTCCTATACATAAATAACCTCCCATTTGACTACAGTAACCTTATGGAAATCGAAACCGCCGAGCTTGATGCAGACAAGGCACCAGAGTTCGAGGTCGGCGAAGGTTATTCGGGCAACCTTATTTGTGTTGGTGGCGGTAAAGATTCGGTCGTTACACTAGAAGCGCTCCGCTCCATGCACGACGAAAACATTTGCCTCCAATATAACCGCGATATTTATCCAGCCAACCGCGCCGCTCTAGACTGTATTAAAGAAGCCGGCTACGGTACTGATTTGATCGCAGATTTCAACCTTACACTCGACCCACACATGCTCGAGTTAAACAAAGAAGGCTATTACAACGGGCATATTCCTTTTTCTTCTTGTCTAGCTTTTGCATCATATATCATGGCTTATCTCAATAAAAAGGCCTATATCGTCCTCTCAAACGAAGCTTCCGCCAACGAGGGCAATATTGCCGGCACATCCATCAATCATCAATATTCCAAGAGCTTTGAATTTGAGTATGATTTTCGTAATTATGTTAGCCGTTATTTCACCGACCAGATTCAGTACTTTAGTCTTCTACGTTGCCTAAATGAGTTCCAGATTGTGCAGCGCTTCCTGCATTACCCAATGTATCTCAATCTTTTCCGCAGCTGTAATGTCGGCACACACGAGAATAAATGGTGCGGCCACTGCGCCAAATGTCTATACGTGTTTATTATGCTTTATCCGTTCGTACCAATCGAAAAACTAATCAAGATATTCGGCGCCGATCTTTTTGCTGACCAAAGCTTATTTAATGTCTTTGTAGGTCTGCTTAATCCAGATACTACCAAACCATTTGAATGCGTTGGTACTAGAGAAGAAATCAATTATTGCCTCAAACTAGCCGTCGAAAAGACCGAAGGCGAACCGCCAGCCCTACTAAAGTGGTACAAGGATAATTTCTATAATCCGAATATCGTATTTAATGTCGCGAACTACTATAACCCACAACATTACATTCCAGAAAACTATCTACAATTAATCCTAAACGCATAAAATGAAGCAAGACATTATCGATTTTCTCAAAGACAAACGCATCCTAATTCTTGGCTACGGCCGTGAAGGTAAAAGCGCACTGGAATTCATCCAGAAGAACCTGCCGAATGCCGACTTCGCTATAGCCGATCAGCAAGAATTGGAACTAGATGGCATAAAAACGATTTGCGGCGAGAATTATCTTGAAGCTGTCCAAGAGTACGACATTGTTATTAAATCGCCAGGCGTCGTCATTAAAGATTACCTCGACGACGAGCAAAAGGCTAAAATTACTTCGCTAACTGACCTCTTTTTGCGCTTCACGAAAAATACCATCATTGGTATAACTGGAACCAAGGGGAAGAGCACAACTTCGTCTCTGATATATCATATCCTGCATAATTGTGGCAAAGATGCCATCTTGGTTGGCAACATCGGCAAAGCATGTTTTGACGTCATCGACGACATCAAGTCAGAAACTATTATCGTCTTTGAAATGTCCAGCCATCAGTTAGAATTCATTCAAGCCAGCCCGCATATTGCTATCTTGCTCAATATCTATCAGGAACATCTCGATCATTATGTTGACGCTGAAGGGTATTACAATGCCAAGAAAAATATCTTTCGTCATCAGGGAGCCAAAGACATCCTTATTTATGGCGATATTTTCCAGCACGCCAGCCATGAAGAGCTCGACGCATATCCGATGCAGAAAATAGATATATATCACGATATTAATATTCCACGCGAGTTTATTAAGACAAATCTCATCGGTGAACATAACTACTATGATATATTAGCCGCCACTGCTGCTTGCGAAGCTTGCGGTGTAGCCGAAGATGACATTCTTAACGCTGTCGCCACCTTTAATGGTTTGCCACATCGTCTAGAATATGTTGGCAAATTTAAAGGCATTAAGTTTTATAACGATTCCATCGCTACCGCTCAGGAAGCCGTCATCAGTGCCGTCAAGGCACTTGGCGATGTCGACACACTGATTCTTGGCGGCATGGATCGCGGCCTCGATTATCATATTTTGGTCGAATTTTTACGCACCAGCTCCGTCCGAAACATTATCTTGCTTCCGAACACCATTGAGTCATTCGAACGCATTTTTAACGAAGCTCCGCACTCCCAACTCCTTATCCCTGTGGAAAACATGGCCCAAGCTGTGGAAAAGTCCTACGAACTGACTGCGGAAGGGCATACTTGTTTATTGTCGCCAGCTGCCGCTAGCTATGGCTTTTACAAGAATTTTGAAGAACGCGGAAAAGATTTCTGTAATTTAGTTAAAAATATTGTACAATAAGCTTAAGAACAACTATAAAAGGAGCAATAATGCTAAATCACTTAATGAGTTATAGTTACTACTATGACTACGGCTACGATGATTACAGTAGCAGCTATTCAAGCGCTGGCGCCGGCTTGGCTATTGGCGTAATACTTTTAATATGGCTATTCACCATCTTGGGTGTCTACCTTCTTACGGCTATCCCAATGTACAAGATCTTCAAGAAGGCCGGCAAAAAGGGCTGGGAAGCCTTTGTGCCAATCTACAACCTCGTTGTCGAACTTCAAATCGTCAACATTAATCCAATTTGGATTCTATTAGTCCTCGTACCAGGCGTAGGCAGCCTTTGTATGACTGCTATCAATATCTTTGCAGCAATTCGCCTCTGTAAAGGCTTCGGTAAGGATACCGGTTTCATCGTAGGCTACGTCCTTCTTACGCTTATTTTCCAATTTATCCTTGCTTTCGACAGCAGCACCTGGGATGCTTCCCGCATCGATATGAACAGCCTGTCATTCCTCAATAAGGATAAGGCTCCAGCACCAGCTGCCGCCAATGGCGCCCCAGAACAGCCAACCGCTGCCGCTAACGCTACTACAACCCCTGAAGATCCATGGGTATCCGGTAACGATCAGCCACAAGCTTAAAAATACAATCAGCTCACCCGCAAGGGTGAGCTTTTTGATGGTAAAATAGAAGAGAAATGAACTTCAAGCTGCATAGCAAATATCAGCCAACGGGCGACCAGCCTCAAGCCATCGAAACCCTCATGAATGGGCTTCGTCAAGGTTGCCGCGAGCAAACTTTGCTTGGCGTAACCGGTTCCGGTAAAACCTTTACGATGGCCAACATCGTTGAACAATATAATCGCCCAACCCTAGTGCTCGCTCACAACAAAACCCTGGCCGCACAGCTTTACTCCGAATTTCGTGAATTCTTCCCAGAAAATGAAGTTCACTATTTTGTATCTTATTTCGACTATTACCAGCCAGAAGCATACATTGCCAGCACGGATACATACATCGAGAAGGACAGCGCCATCAACGAAGAGATTGACCGCCTCCGTCACGGCGCCACTGAGGCTCTCCTCACGCGCCGCGATACTTTAATTGTCGCTTCCGTCTCTTGTATTTACGGCATCGGTTCGCCAGAACATTACAAAGCTATGGCAATCCGACTAGTCCGCGGCGAACAACGCGACATGTCGCAATTTATTCATCTACTCACCGAAATTCAATACCACCGCAACGACCTCGCTTTTGAGCGTGGCAATTTTCGTGTCCGCGGTGATACGATTGACGTTTTCCCAGCCTCCGGCGACCGTGCGTACAGACTCGAATTTGGGTTCGACCAGCTTGAACGCATCAAAATCATAGACCCGCTTACCGCCGAAGTACTCGCCGAACCAGAAGAAATCGGTATTTTTCCAAACACCCATTACGCTACGCCAAAGGATTCGCTCGATCTCGCCATTGATAAAATTCGTGCCGAGTATAAGGAACGCTTAGATTTCTTTAATCGCGAACATAAGTATCTTGAGGCACAACGCCTAAGCCAACGCATTAAGTACGACCTTGAGATGCTTGAGCAGACCGGCTTTGTAAAGGGAATCGAAAATTATTCGCGTCATCTTGATGGCCGCGTTCAGGGCCAACCGCCGGCTACTCTATTAGACTTTTTCCCGGACGATTTCTTGATGTTAATTGATGAGTCGCACATGACCTTACCGCAAGTTCGTGGCATGTACAACGGCGATCATGCCCGCAAAGAGACGTTAGTCGAGTATGGCTTCCGTCTGCCGAGTGCTCTCGACAACCGTCCACTCACCTTCGCTGAATTCGATCGCCACATCAATCAAGTTATTTATGTTTCCGCCACACCTGGCGAATATGAGCTACAGCATTCACCAAAGCCAGCCGAACAAGTAATTCGCCCAACTGGCTTACTTGATCCAGAAATCGAAGTTCGACCAAGCGATAATCAGATAAATAATCTTGTCGACGAAATCAATGAGCGCATCGCCAAAGGCCAACGCGTGCTTGTCACTACGCTTACCAAACGCATGGCCGAAGACCTCTCTGAGCATCTGATAGAACTCGGCGTCAAAACAGCCTATATTCATAGCGACATCGATACGCTTGAGCGCGGCGACATCCTGCGTGACCTTCGCAATGGCACTTATGATGTCCTTGTTGGTATCAACCTTCTTCGCGAAGGTCTCGACTTACCAGAAGTCTCGCTCGTAGCTATCCTCGACGCCGACAAAGAAGGTTTCTTGCGCTCTGAATCTGCCCTAATCCAAACTATTGGCCGCGCCGCTCGCCACGTCGAAGGTAAAGTCATTATGTACGCCGACAACATGACCGACAGTATGCAACACGCCATCGAAGAAACCTACCGCCGTCGCGAAATTCAGCAGAAATACAACGAAGAGCACAACATCACGCCAAAGTCTGTCGCTAAGGAAATTAGCGCCGGACTTCGCGCCATCATTCCAGAAAAAGAGAAGAGCTATAAACTTGATCTTCGCAAAATCCCGCGCGAAGAATATCCGCAAATCATTAAAGAGCTTACATCGCAAATGCAATTCGCCGCCGCTAATCTCGAATTTGAGCGCGCTGCCGAGTTGCGTGATCAAATCGAAGATATAAAATCGGCATTAGACCATAAAAAATAAGGAGATTTATGGAAAAATTTATCAACAGTTTACCAATCGAGCTCGAAACCATCATTTCGTCGCTCATCGTTATTTTAGTCGCCATTCTGATTTATCAGATTTTCCGCTGGCCAATTAAACGCGTACTCGGCATCAATAAGAGCAAAAAGGGCAATACCGTCCTTTCCATGATGTCCAGCTTTATTCGTCTAGCGTATATTGTCATTGTCGTTTTAATTCTTCTCCAAATAAACGGAATCGACGTATCTAGTCTTATCGCTGCAGCCGGAATTGCATCCGTGGTTGTAGGTCTTGCTGTCCAAGACACGCTTAAAGACATCATTCGCGGCATCAGTATTGTTTCCGACGATTATTATAAAGTTGGCGAAACCGTTACTATTGGCGACACTACCGGCAAAATTCTCTCCGTTGGCATCCGTTCCACCAAACTCCAAGACCAGGGTACTGGCAATGTGATTACAATTGCTAACCGCAACATTGAGCGTGCCGAAGTAGTTGGCTCTAAGTTTGGTATCGATATTCCGCTTCCATACGAGCTTAAACTTGAAAAAGCCGAAGAAATCATGCGCGAAATCGCCGAAGAAGCCCAAAAAGACGAAGATATTGACGAGCTCAAATATGTCGGCGTCAGCGAACTTGGCGATTCGGCTATCCTTTATAAACTATTCGGTACCGCTTTGCCAAAGCGTCGCATTCACGCCAAACGCGTCACACTCCACACGGCACTTGAAGTTCTCGAAAAGCACAAGGTTAGCGTACCTTATCCGCAAATCGATATTCATAATAAATAGGAGGTTTTATGCTAACCGCAGACCCAGAAATCATCGTTGACGACGAAATTACTTTAAAGCGCTTCGCGCACAATATTGACGAGCTCAAATATGAGATGATTCTTAAGAATCATGACCACCTTTTGCCATGGCTACCATGGGCAGACAAATACCACCAGTTTGAGGATATGCTCAATTTTACCGAAGACCAAATCAAGGCCTTCGACGCCGGCACTTTATTCGGCTACGACATCTTCTACCACGGCGAACTTGCCGGCTCTATCGATATCCATGATATCGCCGAAGATTACCATCACTGCGACCTTGGCTACTGGCTCGACCAAGATTTTACCGGCAAGGGTATCATGACTCGCGTCGCCGCCAAACTCACCGACTACGCTTTCGAGCATCTCGGCATGCATCGCGTCGTCATCAAAGCTGCACCGGAAAATAACGCTTCCGTCGCTGTTGCTGAGCGCATCGGCTTTGAGCGTGAAGCACTCCTAAAAGATGAGCAGTTCCTAGACAACCGCTACTACGATACTATTGTTTATGTAAAATTTGAAGAAAACTAACTATATCTATATATTATAGTATACTCTTCGCAAAAAGTCAAGCGTAAGCACTCTCTGAATCAATAATCCGCTTTCATGGAACATAGTTTTTTATCTTTAACATCTCGCCTATATAGCGGGGATGCGCAGGTCACGACCGAGCCTGAGCACGGCTCGCCCGTAACGACGGGCCAAGCCGATGCGCCCCGATAATGTAAGCGAGATGTTAAGAGATAATTATGTTATAATATGTTCCATGAAAGCAGTTACTCGTTTTGCGCCGTCGCCGACCGGCTATATTCACATTGGTAACGTACGTTCGGCAATTTATCCATACCTAGTCGCTAAGCAACAGGGCGAAGAGGGCACTTTTATCTTGCGCATCGAGGATACTGATCAAGCTCGCTATGTCGAGGGTGCCACCGATCTTATTAAAGACACGCTTATCTGGCTCGGCCTCGATTGGGATGAAGGTCCAGACAAGGGTGGCGACCACGGTCCATATTACCAAACCCAAAGAAAAGAAATCTATTACGAATGGGCTAAGAAGCTCATTGCTAAAGGTCGCGCCTATGCCGACCCGACTCCACCCGAAACAGTTGCGAAATACCGCGAAGAAGCCAATAAGAATAAGCAAGCTTTTCTTTACCGCAACTACCGTCCAGACAATACTCCAGAATGGAAAGTCGGCATGCCACTTCGCCTCAAGAGCCAACCGAAAGCCTACGATTATCATGACGAAGTTTACGGCGACCTCCATATGGGCCCAGAAACTCAAGACGATATTATTCTCATTAAAGCTGACGGTTTGCCAACTTATAACTTTGCACACATCGTTGACGACGCCACGATGGGTGTTACGCACGTTATGCGCGGCCAAGAATATTTGCCAAGCATGGGCAACTATCTAGAGCTTTACGAAGCTTTCGGTCTCGAACGTCCAAAGTTCGTCCATCTCCCGCATATTCTCGCCCCAAGCGGTAACAAGAAGCTGGGGAAGCGCGATGGCGCTAAGTCTGCTAACGATTACCGCAAAGATGGCATCTTACCAGAAGCGATGCTCAACTTCCTCGCCTGTCTTGGCTGGAACGACGGCACCGAGCAAGAAATCTACAGTAAGGAAGAACTCGTCGAAAAGTTCGACCTCGCTCGCATTCAGCGCGCCGGTGCTCGCTATGACGAGCAAAAGCTTCTTTGGCTCAACGGCCAATGGATTCGCCGCCTCTTCGAAGAAGACGCACACGCGCTTTACGAACGCAGCAAAGATTTCTGGCCAGAGACCGCGGCCAGCTTTGATGATGATTATAAATTCAAGATTTTCAGCATTATTTATGACCGCCTCAAAACTCTCGGCGATCTCAAGACTATGACGACTTATTTCTTTGAAGATCCAAAAGTCGACATGGATATGATTACAGCCAATAAGGCCCTCAAAAAACTTTCCGAGCATGAAGTTTGCGATTTACTCCGTAAATCTGTCACTAAACTCAGCACGATAGAAGATTGGACAGCCGAAAATCTCCAGACCGCCCTCAATGAACTTCTTGAAGAAACCGCCCAAAAGCCAATGATGCTCTTTGGCCTGATTCGCTTATCTATTAGCTTTGCGCCATTTAGCCCAGCGCTGCACGATACGCTCGCCGTCATCGGCAAGAACGCCAGTCTCGCCCGCATGAATGCGGTCATTACAGCCTTCGCGCGTGATTAGTTTACACGCTTATGCTATAATGATTTTATGGATGGTTTTAAGAAGCCTTATAGAGGCACCCGAGTTTACGTGCGCGATAAAAAGCACGAAGATCAAACGCTCGTGAATCTCTATAAACAGAGCGAATATACCAAAGAAAACTCCGTTTCAAAGGATACTAAAACCAAGTCTAAAAACGATGATTTAGACGACGATATTAGCGCTTTCATTAACGACGCCGAAGATACCGTCCAGACCGATATTCCTGAAAAAGCAGCCGCAAAAAAGGCTCGCAAAAAAGCCGCCAAAAAAGAGAAGCGTAAATCATCTATCAAAAAAACGATTATTATCCTACTTTTAATTGCCATTCTTACAGCTGGCATTGTTATGGGGGCACTTTGGCTATTCACGCCAAGCATCGCTAAAAACATCATTGGTCAAGGCCGCGGCGAAGATACGCCGGCCGACAATATCTACTACTCAGCCTTAACCGGCCTGGAAATTAGTGAAAACGTCCCAGCTAACGCCGCAGTTACCTGCGTCATGATTGAAAACAGCACCGACGCTCGTCCACAATCCGGCCTTCGCGCTGCTGGTGTCGTCTATGAAGCCATTGCGGAAGGCGGTATTTCGCGCTTTATGGCCGTCTATCAAGATAACAAACCAGAATATCTTGGCCCAATTCGCTCCGCGCGTCTTACTTTTGTTCAGCTTGCCAAACCATACCAATGTAGCTACGTCCACATGGGCGGCGCCACTAATGCTATTAATGAATTAAGAAACGGTTATCGTGATTTTAACGCCGGTTTTTACGAAGAAAAATATGTCTCCCGTAAAATCAGTCGCGGTCGTTATGCGCCACATAATGTATATTCACGTTTTTCATGGATAGACCAGTTCAATTATTCTAAAGGTTTCACTAGCTCGAGCTACACGCCATTCTCGCGCATTCAACCAGATACTAGAAACGAAGTTGAAACGCGTGATGCCACGAACATTACGATTAAACTTTCTGGCGATAATTCTTATAATCCAGGATTCACTTATGATGCCGCCTCGAACACTTATTTGCGCTATCATCAGCGCGGCGGCGCCCACATGGACAAGGCTGAAAATGGCTCTCTGACACAGATTGCGCCAACCGTCGTCGTAGCTATGAAGGTGCACGTCATTAATCGTGCTGGTTACGTTAATGGCTACAAATA
>JAEEGH010008842.1_pt1 | contig 23678 bp, 13 predicted proteins | sample 9134181 | NCBI WGS metagenome assembly JAEEGH01 (sample SAMN16246544, study PRJNA631951) | gut metagenome | biome: gut microbiome; feature: rumen; material: DP-attached | host: Bos | place: Iran: Karaj | collected 2018-10
TATCGAGCGTATACTACATTTGTGGTTGCCGCCGCGGAATGCACCGGAGGGCAGCATATCGTCGCAATAGAGGTCATGGTCATGCGAATAATAATCCCACCAACCGTCATAGTATCGTATATGCTTCAACCGTACATCTTTTAGGTTCAAGTGGCGCAACTCCGGCATCTCCTCGCGCAGCAGTGCGAAGTCTTCCTCGGTCAGCTCGCCCGTCACCTTCAGGTTCTGTATGTTGTTATAGTCATAGCCTGCCTGGGCAATGCTCTCCTTCAGCTTGCCCAGCTCGGCACAGTTGACGATGACGTAATTCATGGTCGTGAACAGGTGGCTTGACTCATCGTTTACCCACGGCGTGATCCCGTCGTCCGCAACGCTGACCTCATAGTCGCCCGTCGTCTCGCTTTTATTGACCTTCATGGTGAAGTTGTGCAGCTTGCCCGCTTCATAGACCATCGCAGATGACAACTTATGAGCGAATGTCGTGCCGTCAATGGTAATGCTCAACAATACTTTCCCGGCACTGACAGCCTGCGGAATGATGACGGCACGATAGCCGTCGTTGCTCTGCGGAGCCATGCGGATAGCCTTGACGTCAGTAGGAGTCCCGCCAGCGCTCAACATTCCTGCCTGAAGATTGATATTAGCCTGGAGACAGGTATTCTCTACCTGAACAATTTTGTCAAGCTTCTGCCATTCCGTATCGCTGATGCCCGTTCCTTTCAACAACTGGACCCTTACACCCGCGAGAATATGGTGAAATTTCACCACAATCCGTTCTGCCGTCGGAGCCACATTCTCCGCCTTGCCCCACAACAGGTCACTCTGTTCGTAACTTGAGAGGTTGCCATCGCGTGCCTCAATGCTTTGATCTGCCTGCACCTCGAAGGGGAACTTCTCAGGAGTAGAAATGTAGTTAACACCAGGATAATAGCCGTAAACATCAATGGGAGTCTCCTTGTCACGCCAATAGACAGCTGTGGGTGCTGTCCATTTATAGTCTTCACTATTGAACGTATAAATCATGTTCTGGGCACGATTATCTTTAGCTCCTACTACACCAGTTTCACCGTTCACACGGTCTACAATATAGATACCCATGCGGTCACCCGTCACAAAACCCTGTTCGTTGGCACGCGTCACATTCTGCTGCGCTATCGTTCCTGATAGTTCTATACGTTGCATACCCAGCTGTGGCTCTGTCCGTTCAAACTGGTCACTACAACCTGTCAGACACCCCACCAATACTAGCCACAAAAAAACTCTTTTCATTGGCAAGCCGTAAAAAGTAAAGGCCTGTCGACACCCCGGATTCAGCCACATCCTAAATATACTTACTCATCCTTACAATACAAAAAAGGCGTAGGTGTCTGTTTCTCTGCCCATCCAGGGTTCGTAGGCCTTCGCATTGCCCTCATCACACAGGATAGACAATGTACTTAGCCCACGCCAGCACGAACTATATAATAAGGTATATAGAAACGCACCACGTAGACGTCTCGTTGTCATCTGCCTGTTGTAGAGATGGAAGTTGCGAAGTTCACGAACCACAACGACAGACGTCCGAAAACGTCTTTCTCATATATAAGGCCGCCCGCCACCCACGAGTGAGCTTTGTGGCGACGGTGCAAAGATAAAGAAAAAAATCCGAACCGCCAAGCGATTCGGAAATTATTTTTCAGATACCAAGAGCCTGCGCCTTAACAGCAAGAAACTCACATTATTACTATAGATTCTCAATATCTTGAATGGATAGGCCTGTATATAGGCTAATCTGTTCAGCCGGTACACTGTTATCCTTCATAATGCGAGCAACTTCTTGTTTTCCTTCGGCTCTTCCCTTTTCCTCACCTTCCAAGTATTGGCCTTCCATCACAACAAGTGTATCCCTGTATTGACGCAGACTTTCGTCATAGAGCTGGCGTTCCTGTTTGCTCAGCGATGCCACTTCGGCTATGCTTGCCAGCTTTTGGAAAACGGAATCCTGTGCCGCCCAAGGCATTCTATTAAGTATATCCATATTCTTCAATACATAAATGAGTCGTTCAAATACATTTTCACATTCATCAGCCTCTTTCTCAAAGTAAGGCAACTGCAAGTAGATTAACCTCAGCTTGTCTGAAAACAACTCCTTTGTTTTCAAATCCGTCAAGGCAACGTCTGTCCTGAATTCAGGAACTTGACATCGACAATCGTCCTTTCCCCAACAAGCAGACTGTTTAGGAAACCAATCAGCACTGGTTTCGAAATCTCCTGTCCGAAGATGCGTTTGAAGCCCACGTCCGTAAACGGATTGATGAATTTGCTCATATATTACTATTTCATTGAAAGCGACGGTGCAAAGATACGAATAAGTGAGCAAAGAACAAAATAAAAAGGCACTTTTTTTGTTTTTACTTTCGTTGCAATCGTTCAAGAGGTCCGACGATGAGCCATATTTCTTTGTTATTCTTTTTCCATATACGATCAAACAAAACAAAAACCTTGCTGCCCTTGCTGCTTTCTTTGTATCACGCTGATATATAGTGTAGTATCGGCAGCATAGTTGGAACAAAACCATGCTGCAACCCTGCTGCAACATTGCTGCTTTTGGGGGTAAGGATTGAATACTAAGTAGTAAGGAGCGTTGTTGAGAGATGACTAAGGAAAGGGATGCTGGTGACGATGTATAGGAACACAGGTGCCGGTATAGCGGGAGTTACCCTATGGGTGAGTACCGTTTGCGTACACCCAAACAACCGTGCGGCTATACGCAAAAGACCGTGCGGCTATACCCAAAATAAAGGACTATAAAACTATCTGATGCAAGGTAAGAGCAGGGTTGAAGCATGGTTTTTGCCAACCTTGCTGCCGACAACATTCTTAATATCAGCAAGATACAAGGAAAGCAGCAGGGGCAGCAAGGTTTTTATGAAAAACATCAAGTTGGAGACACAAATAAGTAAGCAAAGAATCAAATAAACGCGAAGAAATTTGGCGTTCTCGTTATTTTGCAGTACTTTTGCAGTTATGAAACAAAAGATTGCGATTTATACGCTTACCTCGGAACTGCACGACGAGAGGGCGGTGGATGCCGTCACTAAGGAATTCTTAGGGAGCATCGGCATGGAGTATGAATTGAAGGGCAGCGACTACGCCGACTATGGCGAGTATTGCCTCAGCATGATTTATGTACGAACGGGAGGCACCGAGGGCATCTTCAAACGGTTGCTGCCCACGCTGCAGCAGAAGAGCTGCAGGCCGTTCTACCTGCTTACTTCAGGCAAAAGCAATTCGCTGGCGGCCTCGATGGAGATACTGGCGTATCTGAACCAGCACGGCATCAAGGGCGAGATTATTCATGGTAGTGCGGAATACATAGCCAAGCGGATTCAACTGCTGGCCAGCATCGAAGATGCGCAAAGAAAAATCTACGGGACCAGGCTCGGCATCATTGGCAAGCCCTCCGACTGGCTCATTGCCAGCCATGCTGACAAGGAAAAGGTGAAGGAACAGTTGGGCATAGAACTCATAGACATTCCGATGCAGGAACTGCTCGACACCATTGCCGAGAAAGGCGACATCTACGATGCGCTGAAGGACGTTATCGGCAAATACCAACTGCAGGGATTCACCCTGCGCTGCTTCGACTTGCTGACGACGGTGAAGGACACGGGGTGCATGCCGTTGGCAAGGCTGAATGCAGAGGGCTTTGTAGCTGGCTGCGAAGGTGACGTGCCGGCCATGCTGTCGATGATGATTGTCCGTTCGCTGACAGGAGTCTCAGGCTTCCAAGCCAATCCGGCCAGCATCAATCCGGAAACAGGGGAACTACTCTTTGCCCATTGCACCATACCCCTTGACATGGTTGAACGCTACGAACTCGACACCCACTTTGAATCAGGTATCGGGGTGGGTATCAGAGGCTTCATGAAGGAAGGCCCCGTTACCATCTTCAAGGTTTCGGGCGACCTCTCACGACGCTTCATTGCCGAAGGCTACCTCGTGGAGAACCAGTCGAAACCTGACCTCTGCCGTACCCAACAGCTGATACGCCTCTCAGACAAGAGTCAGGCCGCCTATTTCCTGACCAACCCTATAGGCAACCACCACATCATCATGCCAGGACACCTGAAGGGACTACTGGAAAGCATCTTTTAAGCAACATGAGGCTGAAGTTACTGATCCTGATGGCATTGGCGGGACTGCAGATGCGGGCACAAGTGGTAGACGACTGCCTGCAATATGTGCCAGCAGCAGCGGCCGTAGGGCTGGACTTCTGCGGAGTGGAGGCTCGTCACGAGCTACGCGAACGGATAGCCCTGACGGCAACGGCATATACGGCGCTGACAATTGCGGCAGGTTCGCTGAAGCTGGTCATTAGTGAGCGGCGGCCCGACGGCAGCGACTATAAATCCTTCCCCTCCGGCCACGCGGCCAGGGCTTTCATGGGTGCCGAACTGGTACGCTCGGAGTATGGTTGGCAATGGGGAGTCGGGGCCTACGCGGTGGCGACGGGTGTTGCCGCCCTGAGGGTGACTGGCGACCATCACTACCTGCACGACGTTGCCGCCGGAGCAGCTATCGGCGTACTCTCGGCCCGCCTTGCCTATTGGCTGTTGCCCTACGAACGGCGGCTGATGGGATGGGACAAAAGCGACGTGACCGTCAGCGCTCTACCAACCTACGATTACGGCACTCGCACCATAGGCGTTGCCCTAACGGCCACGCTACCATAGAAGAATTTGAATTTATTTGCAAGTTGTCGGCAAATTATTTCGGAGTTTCAGCATTATTTCGTAACTTTGCGGGCGCAAACGTTAACTTATGGTTGAGATACGCAAAGTTACTACGAAACGTGAACTAAAACAGTTCATTCAGTTTTACTACGACCTCTATCGCGGCAGCGAACAGGCCGTGCCTTATTTGTTCTTTGACGAGATGGCCACGCTGCGGCGCGACAAGAACCCGTCGTTCGAGTGTTGCGAGGCCGACTATTTCCTGGCTTTGCGTGACAATAAGGTAGTAGGCCGTGTGGCCGCCATCATCAACCGCCGTGCCAACGAACAATGGAAGGTGAAGCTGGTGCGCTTCGGATGGCTGGATTTCATCGACGACCTGGAAGTGAGCACCGCCCTGCTTAATGCTGTGGAACAATGGGGACGCGAACGCGGCATGACCGAGATGGCTGGTCCGCTGGGCTTTATCGATACCGACCGCGAAGGCATGCTCATCGAGGGCTTCGATGAACTGTCGACCATGTACGTGAACTACAACTACCCCTACTACGCCAAGCATATAGAGCAGTTGACGGGCTTTAAGAAGGACAACGACTACGTGGAGCTTCGTGTAAAGGTGCCTACGGACGACAACTTCAAGTTCCACAAGATAGCTGAGATGGTGAAGAAGCGCTACGGCCTGAGCGTCCATAAGTTTACACGCGACGAACTGCTCAATCAGGGCATGGGCCGCGAAGTGTTCCACCTGCTGAACGAGACCTATAAGGATTTGTACGGTTTCAGCCAATTGTCGACACAGCAGATTGACAAACTGGTGAACGACTACATCAAGATAGCCGACCTGAACCTGGTGACGGCCATCATGGACGGCGACCGCATGATAGGTTTCGGCATTACCTTCTCCTCCTTCAGCCGTGCCTTGCAGAAGACGCGCGACGGCCGCTTGTTCCCCTTCGGCTGGTGGCACCTGCTGCAAATCCTGAAGCGCCACAAGACCGATACCGTGGACCTGCTCCTTATCGGCGTGCTGCCCAACTACCGCTCAAAGGGTGCCAACGCCCTGATATTCGACGACCTGATTCACCAATTCCAGCGCTACGGCTTCGACTGGGCTGTGACAGGCCCGCAGATGGAGAGCAACGAGGGCGTGCTGGCACAGTGGCAGTATCTTGAAAGCACACCCGTGCGCCGTCACCGCTGTTTCCGCAAGCAGTTATAAGTCGAGCAGGTGCGACAGCAGTACCTTCACACCAATAAAGATCAGCACCAGACCGCCTATCAACTCTGGCTTTAGCCGCCGTGCAATCATGCGGCCAAAGCGCACCCCTAACCAATAGCCTACCAAACTGAACAACAACGACACCACCCCAATCATGAGCAGCGGCACGGCGAGTTGCGAGAGATGATTGTAGCCCAGACAAGCCATCGAAATGCCGACGGCCAGCGCATCGATGCTGGTGGCTACGGCCAGTAACACCTGCGACCGCAACTGCAGGGGATTGAACGATTGATGTTCCTCGTCATCGTCGAACGACTCTTTCACCATCTTTCCTCCGATAAACGCCAACAGGGCGAAGGCTATCCAATGGTCAACTGATTCGATATACTGGCTGAAGTGGGCCGTGCCAAGCCACCCCAAGAGGGGCATGGCAGCCTGGAACAAGCAGAAGAGCACCGCCATGCGCAGGATGGACATGCCGAGAGGACGGCGCAGGATGACACCACTCATAATGCTCACCGTAAAACAATCCATGGCCAGCGCCACAGACAGCAGCAGAAGATCAAACAGACTTATCATATCTCACAACGATTAAATAGACACAAACAAGGACAACATACACCATAGCCGTCTGCACCGCCGAGGGATGCAACCCCTCAATACTGGCACAGGGCAGACTGACGGCAATAAACGTCAGGGCACGATTCAGCCACCCGACAACCCAGAGTAGCAACGTGCCCGCCAACGGCAGCAGCAATGCGGTCAACGCCAGATAGAGTATCAGCGTGGCGGCGGGAATAGCGATGAAGTTGGTCAGCAGGAACCAGGTGGAGAAACGGCCGAAATAGTAGGCAATAAGTGGTGCTACTCCTACTTGGGCAGCTACCGACACCGTCGTAAGTCCCCACAACCATCGCACCACAGGATGCTCGAACAGCCACTCACGCCGTATCAGCCTTTCCAACAACGGCTGTAGCAGGAGGATGGCCAGCATGGCGAGGAACGACAACTGGAAACCAACGTCGAAAAGGCTGTCGGGACTCACCAGCAGGATGCAGAAGGCAGCTAACGACAGGGCATTGACCGACATGCGACCCCGACCGGCTATCGACAACAGGGCGTAGGTGCTAATCATCAATGCCGAGCGCACCACGCTGGCTGGCAAGCCCACCAGCAGGGCAAAGGCCCAGATGGAAAGCACGATAACCACCTGTGTCACGGCACGAAAGCGGCGACCCACCACCAACAGCGACAACAGCATATAGATAATACCCAGGTGCAAGCCGCTGAGCGCCAATACATGAGAGGCTCCGCTGACGGCATAGACCTCGCGCAGTTCCTTGGTCATGGCCGACTTGTCGCCCAACGTCATAGCGGCCAACACGGCATACTGCTCAGGTTCAGCCCCTAACTGTCGGTAACGCTCCAACAACGTATGACGGTAACAAAGGAAGCGGAGCCTCATCTGCTGCCAAAAGGAAAGTCCCTGCCACGAAGGCTCCATCAACTGCCAGTCAGAGGCACGAACAAACGTCTGCCCCGAAAACCCGTGTACCTCCAAATAACGGCGGTAATCGAACGACCCCTGCCGCCATCCACCGTTGGCCTCAATCTTCGAGCACAACTGCAGCCGGTCACCAATCTTCACGCCTTGGCTGCGTCCGTCCTTGGCAATATAGCACTTCAGCCGCTGGCCATGCTGGGCGATGACGATGTCCATGCCGACGGTCTTTGGTTTCTGCACAGGCTCCGAGACAACAACAGCCTCATAGCTGAAGTTGACGCTACCTTCCGGCCACACCACGTCGTCGTGGGACTGTCTTGCCATCGAACCGCGCACACCGCCCAACGCCACCATACATAGCAGGATGGCAGCCGACTGCAGACGTGGCCACCGGTGCGACAGCAGAGCTACTGCCGCCACAACAGCTAACGACAGCCACCACCACGGACAGCCGCCCAAGCGGTCGCCCGCCACAATGCCGACAACAAAGGCAACGGCTGGCACAAAAAGCGGGGCAGACTGGGACAGTTTGTTCATAGGCACGATACAACGACAACGACACCTTCGGCCACACGGAACCTGACATCCCGGCCAGCGTAGGGCATGCCGTATACACGTTCCGGGTCGTCGTGATAGCGGGGACGTGGATCCTGAGCCAGCACTTCCTTCAGGGCAGAAAGCTCGTCGGCAGTAAACAGACGGGCCACCTCGTCGGGCACCTCCACATTGAGGGGCTTCCATCCCCGCTGGTCTACAAAGCCTGAACGGGCTTCTGGGTGGGCATCGGCGTAGGCCACGTAGGGTTTAAGGTCGTAAATGGGGGTGCCGTCCATCAGGTCGGCTCCCCTGACGTGAATCACGGGTCCTTCGTTGGTCGTCAGTTCCACCTTATCTATATATACGCAGGAAAGTCCCAGATTGTTGGGTCTGAACGGAGAACGCGAGGCAAACACCCCCACCCGCTCGTTACCGCCAAGCCGCGGCGGACGCACGGTCAGCGACTTCTCGCTGGTCCTGTTGGCTGAAAACTCCCAGATAATCCACAGATAGTCAAAGCCTTCCAGGCCACGCACAGCCTCGGCACGACGGTATTCGGGCGTAAAGACGATGCGTCCCGTCAGTCCTGCAGCCAGTCCACTTTGGCGCGGAATACCGAACTTCGATGTGAGTGGAGAGTGGAAAAATGCAATAGGTTCTATATTCATGGCGGCAAAAATACAAAAAATATTTGGAGAAAACAAAAATTATTTGTACTTTTGCAGGCAATATATCAACAGACTATTAACCGCTATAGATATGACACGTACCATACTGGTCATTATACTGCTTTTGGGCATCGGTAGCGCCCATGCCGACAACGACTACAAAACATCGCCTGAGTATCAGGCGTTGCAAGATTCAATGCGCCACGCTTTCAACGCCTCCGACAGTGCCCGCTTCTTCCCTGCCCTGTCACGCTTAGAGGACTATCTGCTGAAACAGAACGACCTGCACGCCTACTACACCCAGCGTTGCAACGAGATAGTGTTCCAGATGAACCGTCAGCGCATCTTCGAAGCCTACAAACTGGCCCGCCAGCTGTCCAGAGAGCTGCAGGAGCGCAAACTCGACAGCGAGATGTACATGGCTTACAACATGCTGGGTCACCTGAACCGCTACTGCGGCAACAAGGAAGCCGCCAAGCGCAACTTCAAGATGGTGATTGAGATGATGGAGAAAGCAGGCTACTACGAGAGTATGCCGCCCATCTACATGAACATGGTCAATGTGGAATTGAGCGACGACCCGGAAGAGGCACAGCGGCTGCTCGACCGTGCTGCCGAGATAGCTGCCCAGTATGCTCCCGAACGGGTGTTCGACATTGAGACCCGCAAGACCCTGAGCTACTTCAACGGCGGCGACATTCCCAAGTTCATGGAGGGATACAAGAAATACCGCGAAGGCGTGGCCGAGGGCAAGAGTTCTGTCCACGGCCGCAGCATGGATGTCTATTATGAGGCCTGTCAGGGAAACATCGACAAGGCCATTGACATGGCGAATGCGGAGTTTGGCGACGAACGGTCGGAAGTGATTACCAAAATCTATGAGATGGCAGGGCGTTGGAAGGAGGCTTTTGAGTCGCTGAAGAAAGAGAATGCTGCCAACGACTCCATCAACAACGTCGTGCTGAGCAACTCGATGGAAGAGTATCGCTACGAGCTGCGGGTTTACGATGTGGAGCGCCAGGCTGCCAAGGCCCGTATCATCACGCTGGCCATCATCATCATACTGCTCCTGCTGCTGATCCTCGCCCTGGGCTACATCATGATTATGCACCGCCGCCACATGAAGGAACTGAAGAAAGCCTATGAACGTGCATTGGACTCCGACAAGATGAAGACGGCCTTCATCAGGAACATGAGCCACGAGATACGCACCCCGTTGAACGTCATCTCAGGATTCTCGCAGGTACTGGCCAACCCCGATCTGGATGTGGACTCCACACGGCGTAAGGAGATGGCCCAGATGATGATAGAGAACACCAACATCATCACCACCCAGATTGACGACATCTTGGCACTGTCGCAGAACGAGGCTATCATCTCGCCCCCCAAGGACGACACGGTCTTCGTCGACAAGCTGCTGACCAGTTTGCGCGACAGCAACAAGACCAAGGTCGCCCCTGGCGTCAACTTCTACATAGAAAACAAACTGGCAGATGATTTCAGCTTCAAGACCCACAAGACCATGCTGAGACGGGCACTCAACGCCCTCATCGACAATGCCGCCAAGAACACCCAGCATGGCAGCATCACGCTCAGGGCGGCTGCTATGGACGACAACCACATCAGTTTCACGGTGGAGGATACGGGCAGCGGCATTCCCCCCAATGAGGCCGAGCACATCTTTGAACGCTTCGTCAAGCTCGACTCCTTCAAGACGGGACTCGGTTTGGGACTGCCCCTATGCCGCATGATTGTCACACGGTTGGGTGGTGTCATCCGTCTCGACACCCACTACCAAAACGGTGCCCGCTTCGTCATCACGCTGAACCTTGAAGAAGAATAGCCCTTAACGTATTTGAGTCGAACTTGGCGCGTAGTTCGTTGCCGGGCTTAGGGGTATCGGTGCAGGTGCGAGTGACATTCCAGCATCGTATTGGCAACGGACGAACGCGGACGAATACGGAAAGAAAAGTCTGAGAAAGTCCGTGTCAGTCCGATGCTCACATTCACCCAGGAATCGAAGGGACTACCGATCATTTTCAAATAAAGAAGAAACAGAAGAGAAAACAATGAAGAAAGTATTTATTTTAGCTACATTCGTAATTGCAGCAATGCCTTCAATGGCGCAGGTAAAGTATGCCGTCAGCGGAACATTTGCTGAAAACGGCAAAACGGTCTATCTACTGGACCAGTTGACGGATAAAGCTATCGATAGCACGGTTGTTGCCGACGGCAAGTTCTCATTCACGGGCACAGCCGCTCAGGATGCCCTGCTGGCCGTCCAAGCTAAGAAGAAAAACTGGATGACGCAATTCTTCAATGACGGTACTCCCGTGATCATCAACCTCAACGACAGCACGCTGAAAGGTTCGCCGCAGAACGAGCGTCTGACGAAGCTTGTGGTTGAGATGGACTTGCCACGAAGGCAGATGTATAAGAAGACAGCCAACATGAACCAGGCAGACATCAAAGCGCATCAGGACGAGCTGATGGACGAGATAAACAACGTGATTAGCGCAGAGCTTGCCTTTGCCAACAAAGTGTTCAAGGAGGAACGCAATTCGCTGATACCTGTGGCTTTCAGCGGCTATTACTTCTTGGACCAAGGCGTGGAGGCATACGATGAACTGGTCAAGGAGGGGGTGGTGTTTGCCAACCATCCCTATCTGAAGTACACCAAAGACGAAGTAGAAGCCGCGCTGAAACCTAAGGACAGCCCGAAGATGGCCTTTATCGGCCAGCAGTACACCGACCTGGAGATGGCCGACCCCGACGGCAAGATACACAAGATCAGCGAGCTCGTGGGCGAGGGCAAATATGTACTCGTAGACTTCTGGGCCTCCTGGTGCGGTCCCTGCCGTGCTGAAATGCCCAACGTGCTCGAGGCCTACAACAAATTCCACGCCAAGGGCTTCGAGGTGATTGGTGTATCGTTCGATCAGAAGAAGGAGGCTTGGGTCAAGGCCGTCGAACAGCTTCAGATGCCGTGGTTGCAGATTTCCGACCTGAAAGGCTGGCAGTGTGCCGCTGCCCCCATCTATAAAATTGATGGCATCCCAGACAATATCCTCATCGACCCGCAGGGCAAGATTATCGACCGCGGCCTTCGTGGTAAGGCGCTGCACACTCGTCTGCAGCATCTTTTAGGAGAATAAAAGCCATCACTTGCATAGTAGTTCCCGAAAGTTCCCCCTGTGGGAACTGCCAATTCCCCTTGAGGGAACTAACAGTTCCCACAGGGGGAACTTTCGGTTACACCTACTGACGCATGCTGATTAAATAGTGATGGCTCCGTTTTTAAGCCATTTCAATGAAAAAATCAGGCGGGACGGTGTTATTCGCTGAACACGAAGTCCTGGAGGATGCAGAGCGACTTTTCCTTGGTTTCCGACTGGAAGGTGAAGTAGAGGGCGTGCTTGCCCGTCAGTTCGGAAAGTGCGGGCAGTTCGACTGATACTTCGGTAGACTCGCGAGGCATGTCGGCCTTCAGTTCGATGGTACCCAACACCTTACCGCCCTGCGACGTCCACGGACGGTCGACCATGATGGTGATGGTGCCGTCGATACCCTCGGGGATGAGACGCAACAGCAGCGACACGTCCTCCATCTCTTGGGTGGCAGTAAAGTTGAAGTACTTGTAGCCCACGATGGAGCCGTCGGTGTTGTTCACCACGGGGTTCGTGTTGTTCTCCAAGTCGTAGGGAGCCTCCATATTGCGGTCGGTACCGTAGGTGGCATCCACATACGAGCCGTAGAACTTGTTATTGGGCCATTCGTGCTCGGCCACCTTCGGGCCAGTAACCCAGCAGGCGATGCCTGCGGAGTGGCGCTCCAAGGGGTCAAGGCCGTCGAGCGAGAAGCCTTCGGAGTTGTACTCACCTTCTGAAATCTGTACCTTGCCGCCGGGGCCTTCCTCCACATCGACGGTGATGGGTGCCACCATCGCCTGACGAGCGTATTCGTTGAGTCCCGTCTGACGGTGATAGAACACGTACCACTGTCCGTTAATCTCGCAGATGCTGCCGTGGGTATTGCCCGAGACGACGCCCGAGGCTATCGTGTTGCCCTGCTCGTCGGTCTCGCGGCCACGGCCGTCGATAATCGTTCCGCCATAGGTCCACGGGCCTAAAGGCTGGTCGCTGTAGGCATAGGCCAACGTATAGTTCGTGTCGGGCAGACCGAACTCGCCGTCCTTCGTCCAGCGACTGTAGATGAACACATACTTGTCCTTGATCTTGCGGATGGACGATGCCTCGAAGAAGCGGAAGTCGCCCGCCTGGTCACGTCCCGACACCATGTCCTCGACCACCTTCGTGCCCGGTTTCACCGTAGCCATCGTCGCAGGGTCGAGCTCAGCACCGTACGACCGCTGGAAGCCCCAGTAGCCATAGACGCGGCCGTCGTCGTCGACAAATACTGCCGGGTCGAAGGCCAGCACACCGTCCACCAGGTTCGGGTCATTCTGGCTCCAGTTGCACACCTCGAAGGGGCCATTGGGACGCGAGCTCTTGGCTATCAAGCCGTTGCGGCCACCAGCCTGATCGTTGGGGAACAGGTAGTAGGTCTTGGTGCCGTCGGCCGCCGTCACCAGCGTAACATCGGGGGCAAACAGCACATCGGCGGTTCCTGCCGAGTCGAAAGGCTCGCCCTTCGCGTTCTTGTCGACCACGAGGATGACACCGTCATAGCGCCACTGGCTCAGGTCGTCGACCGATGCCGACCACACCACCTGGTCGCGTCCGCAGTAGTCGGTCTTCAGGTTGTCGTGCGAACCATAGATATAGACGCGCTGCTTACCTGGGTTATCGGGGTCTTCAAACACGTAAGGTTCGCCATCGGGAATGTGTTCCCACATCGGAAGGAAGGGATTTCCCACGGTCTTGAGGTTCGTCACTGGGGCCGTATCAACCTGATGGGTACAGGCGGTGGTCAGCCCGGCGCTGCAAGCAGCAGCCATAATGAGGTTCAAAGCATTGGTCTTCATATCCTAAACTTAATTACTAACGTTCAATGTTCAACGTTCAATGTTCAACGTTCAACGTTCAATGTTCAACGTTCAATGTTCAACGTTCCCCCTTTCAGCATCGGCGACTCGGCCTTCAGCGTGCCCTTGCCACGCACGACGGCTATGCAACGGCCGAAGAAAGCCTTGCGCCGGGGCGACGTAAAGCGCTCCATCGACGTCTGGCAACCGTTGTCAGTAGCCACGAGCTGGGCGCCATCGGTAGCCGTAAAGTATAGCTGGTCCTCGGCCCAAGGGCAGAGGTTGCCTTGGGCGTCGACCACTTCAGCGCATACGTAGCACAGGTCCTTGCCCTGATAGTCGACACTGAGGCGGATGGCGGCGGGCTGGCCAGCCGTCCTGATGACCTGCTCGCAGACAGTCTGCCCGTTCTTGCGACTGACGCAACGTACCTCGCCGGGTTCGTACTGCACACGCCACATCACATGATACGTGTGGGCATCCTTGCGGCGTACCCCCTGACTCTTGCCGTTGACAAACAACTCAGCCTCGTCGGCCTGGTTGTAATAGGCCCACAGGTCGATGGTCTGTCCGGGCAGCCAGTTCCAGTGAGGGAAAAGGTGCAGCATGGGCTTCGCAGTCCATTCACTCTGATACATGTAATAGGTGTCCTTGGGGAAACCAGCCAGGTCGATGATGCCGAAATACGACGAACGGGCGGGGAACCCGTAGGGCGTAGGCTCGCCGATGTAGTCGAATCCCGTCCAGATGAACTGTCCGCCTACAAACGGGTTATGCTTCACCACATCCCAAGTCTCCTCATGGGTACTCGACCACGAAGCGTGCATGTTGTCGTAGCTGGAGCACATGTAGGACGGGTCGGTGTAAGGCAACCACCACTCCTTTGGGGCCTTATACACCGTGTCGCTGGGCATCATGTAGTTGCCACGCGTCTGGAGGGCGCTAACGCTCTCGCTGAAGATGAAGGGCTTGCCGGGGAAGTTCTGCGGCACATCCTTCACCCACTGGTGGTGATAGTTGAAGCCTATGATGTCGAGGGCCCCACTCTTAAACAGGTGGTTGCCTGGCGACGGCTCATTGCAGCCTGCCGTAATGGGGCGGGTGGTGTCGTAGCGGCGTACGATGTCGGCCAGGTGTTGCGTTAACAACGACTGCACAGAGAGTTCGCCATCCTTGGCCAGTGTCGAGGCATCGTGGCCGGCATTCAGGATGAGGTTGGCCTGCTCCAGAGTCAGGGTATCGGCCTCGGCACTCGACCACTGTTCCAGCACCTCGTTACCTATCGACCACATCAGGATGCAGGGATGGTTACGGTCGCGCAGTACCAGGTCGGTGAGGTCGCGCTCGTGCCACTCGTCGAAGAAGCGGGCGTAGTCGTTCTTCGTCTTCTTGCGGCGCCACATGTCGAACGACTCGTCCATCACAATCAGTCCCATCGTGTCGCACATTGCCAACAGTTCAGGGGCCGGCGGATTATGGCTCGAACGAATGGCATTCACGCCCATCGCCTTCAGTTTCAGAAGCTTGCGGTGCAGAGCATCCTCGCTCAATGCGGCACCGAGGCAGCCGAAGTCGTGGTGCTCGCAAACGCCGTTCAGTTTCATGTTCTTGCCGTTCAGCCAGAAGCCTGTTGCAGCGTCGAACTTGAAGTCACGGAAGCCTGTCGTGGTCTCGTAGGTGTCGACCACCTTGCCGCCAACCTGCACTTCCGTGCGTACCTTATATATATTGGGGGTCTCACACGACCAGCGCTTTAACGTTGAACGTTTGACGTTGAACGTTGAACGGTGTCCCTTACCACGGGCAACTACCCGCCCGTCGGGGTCATAGACCGTATGCGTAACAACGAGCTTGGCCTTCGTCGGGTTTTCAATATCGGTGTCGATGGTCATCCTGCCGTCGGCCTGAGCCACCACATGGACGCCCCAATGCTTCACGTGGATGTCGCCGGTCTTAGTCAGCCAGACATGGCGGTAGATGCCGCAGCCCGAGTACCAGCGCGAGTTGGGCTGGTCGCTGTTGTCGACACGCACGGCCACCACGTTGTTGCCCTGATGCACGTAGGGCGTGATATCGTACTCGAAGCTGGAGTAGCCGTAGGGCCGGTAGCCCACCTTCTGCCCGTTCACATAGACGGTGCTGTTCATGTACACGCCGTCAAACTCGAGGAAAAACCTTTCTGGTGCGCTGTCACTTTGTGGCAGCGAGAACGTCTTACGGTACCAACCTACTCCACCAGGCAGCGCACCACCGCCGGCACCGCTGGGATTGCCTTCGTAGAAGTCACCCTCGATGGCCCAGTCGTGCGGCACGTTCAGTAGCCGCCAGTAGTTGTCATTGTAGTCGGCACGCGACATCTGTGTCGAGTCGGCCAGGATAAAGCGCCAGTCGTTGTCAAAACTCACCCGTTGGCGCACCGGCTGTGCACCAGCCGCGCCAATGAATATAGAACAATGCAGAATGGATAGTACCAGTAGTAATCTTTTCATATCATGTTTTAACGTTATTGTTATGGGGGATCAGGAAGGGTCTTTCTTCTGAGTCACCAAACCATTGGTGATGACGACATCACCGTTGCGCTCGAGCAAATCGATGGCCTTGTTGATGACATCGCTGATCTTGGCACCCGCACTGGAGAAGCCCAGCTTTCGGGCGGCAATGGTAGGAATCTTGTCGCGCGGCAACGAGAACTCCTCGACGACGACTTCCCTGATGGCGTTTGCAATCTCTATGGCAGGTATCTCGGTGATACTGCGAGGAGAGGGGGACCTGTAATAGGAATAGTCGGCACTCTTCTCATCTAACCAGAAGCTATAGATGCCGTCAATGGAGAGGGGGTCGCGGTACAGACTGGACAAGGCATAGGAGACGGCTCGCTGCACATTGGCGCCGGCGTGACCAAAACCGATAGCCTTGGCCAGACGTTTACACAGATATCCCTCGGTGGCGGGTTGCTCGTCTTTTAGAATCCTCTTGATAATCTTTCCATACTTCTCGTCGTAAGGATTGAACGAGTCCTTGTCGATGTTCACCACCTCAAACTCACATTCCTTATAAGGTCTCAATGATTTGTTACGGACAACATTGTCGGCTATTTCCGACTCCTTTATCTTCTCAGCATCAAATACGTAGGAGGTTACTTTCTCCTCAACCGGTTCCTCCTGCAGCTGGCCCGATTCCGCCAATTTCAGTTCCTGCAGTATCTGCTCCAAGGCCCTGTCACGATTCTCATACCAGTCGATGGAGTACACGCGCATGATTCGCCAGTTGAGCATGCGCAGCACACTCGGCTGTACGATTTCACGGTCTCGAGTAGTCTTGGTCTCGTAGTAGGTCTTTCCGTCGCAGAGGATGCCTAAGACGAACTTCTCGGGATGCTCACGAGTGGACACCGCTATATCGACCTTGAAGTTCGACCTACCCACGAACGACTCTGTGACGTACCCCTTGCGCTCCAGGGCTTCACAGATTTGCTGCACCATAACGTTGGCACCCAACGAGTGAGTGGTGCCCGAGACGAAGGGCAACTTGCCCGTCTCGGCAAATTCAAGGAATCCCTTCAGGCCTTCTACGCCCTTGGCATTGGAGCGCTTCAGATCTATCTGACTTGCCTTCAAGGTGGAGAACACCATCATCTCGTATCGGGCACGTGACACGGCCACGTTCAGTCGGCGCTCGCCACCGGCATTGTTGAGCGGGCCGAAGTTCATGGAAACCTTTCCGTTCTTGTCGGCACCATAGCCAATGGAGAAGAGTATCACGTCGCGCTCGTCACCCTGTACGTTCTCTAAGTTCTTGACGAAGATAGGCTCCTTGCCGTTCATGGCAATCTCCTTGAGCTCTGGGTTCTTGTCGAGTGCTTCGAGCAAGTCGTCCTCAATCAGGTCGCCCTGGACCTTGCTGAACGCGACAACACCTATGCTGTACTGCTGCAGTTCCTTGTCAGACAGTCTTCGTATGATTTCACCCACGATGGCCTTCGACTCCTCGGGATTGCTACGGGTACGGCCCTTGTCGTAAACGCCGTTCACAGGAACCAGCGTCACTTTGGCGATGTGGTCGTCAATGGACGGGAATGTCAGCAGATTGTTGCCATAATACTGGGAATTGCTGAAAGCAATCAGGCTCTCGTGCTTACTGCGGTAGTGCCAATTCAGCTGATGCTCACACAGCGAGAGGGTGATGCAGTCGTCGAGGATGCTCTCCATATCATCGACGTCGGCCTCTTCCTCGTCAACGGGGTTGGTCGAGAAGAAACTGGTAGGCGGCATCTGCTTGCTGTCGCCCACGACAATAAGCGCCTTACCGCGGGCAATGGCTCCAACGGCCTCGCTGGTGGGCATCTGAGAAGCCTCGTCGAAGATGACCAAGTCAAACTTCTCGGCATTCAAGTCGATGTACTGCGCTACGGAGATGGGGCTCATCAGCATACACGGGCACAGCCTGGGTAAAAGGGTGGGAATGTTGTCGATAATGGTACGGATGGAGTTCCCCCTGCCGCCGTTGGCAATATTTCGCTTCAGGACACTTATCTCCGACCCTTCGGCAATGGCTGCAGAGGTAGAGGGCACTCTGGAAGCCAGTTTGCTGTAGAGTTCCTCCTTGCTAAGTTCCTGGAAACGAGCGGTGTCGCGCTTGTACTTCTCTATTTTCTGACGGAACTTCAGCCCGTTGAACATCCGCAGTTGCTCGTTCTCGTCGATGGCGGTTTCTATCAGTACGTGATACATACCCTTGAGGAAACCGTTCATCGCCACCTCCGGGCGGGTTCCTTCCTCTATCAGACGAACTACGGGCTGAGCACCCTTCTGCTGCAGTTCGCGCTTCTTGTCCACCCAATGATACCAGTCCTTCACCATCGGATAGTTTCTGAGCCATGCACTTAGATGACTGGCTATATCGTCCTTGCTGTTCTGCTGGATGGTCAGGCTCTTGAGTCTTTCCGTAAGCTGGTCAAGGTGCTGGCTGACCGACGTGAGTGCATCTGCATCATAGAGGAATTCCTGTCGTCTGCCAGTAATCTGACTGCCCAAATACTGGAGATACTTTTCGTAGCGTTCCTGATGGCTGAACCCGTTAGCATGGGCGTAGGCAATGAGTTCCTCGGTCTGAGTCTTCAGACTCTTGTTGTAGTTCTGGTAGTCCCCCACAAGCCGCAGCATGTCCTCAACGCCGGATTCGAAGATCTGGCCATAGACCTGTAATGACTTCAGATACTTTTTCTTGGCAAAGTATCGCGGCAGGAACCACTTGCTTTTCACCTCTTCCCACTCACGGCTGTAAGCATTGACATCCATCCTCAGAATGTCCTCACGATAGGACGACAGGATGGTCTCACGCAGTTCGTCCCGTTCTTTCTCGGCAGCTATCAGGGCGGCAAACTTCTTCAGCCACGCCAGGTCCTCCTCCGTCTGCAAATTCATAGAGACGGCGGTGTTCATCTTTCCCAACTGACTGGTAAACTGCTCATACTGGCTCTTGAAGTCCTGGAGCAGCGATGAGATGGCATCCAACGTCTCCTGGCGGTTGTCAACAGGCTCCAGGCCATAGAGCGGATGCCGGGTGGGCTGCCCCACAATGTCGAGAATAGCATTGACTTGTTCCACCTGTTCCCTGCATTGGGCGATGTAGTCAGCCGTTATCTGCTCCTTAGGGGGAAGCTGTTCGCTGATTTCGTCTTCGGCAATGGAAAGATGCTCGGAGATGCAGTCATAGAGGCTCAGGCCGCTCGACGACTTATGGTGCAGCGCCTCCATATAACTGATAAGCTCCTTACGCTCATTGAACAGCTCTTCCGACCGTTGGGCATACTCCTCGGGCGACTTGATCTTGGTGACTTTCAAGACCTCGTCCATCTGTTCGAGGAAATGCTTCTTGGTGGCCTTGTTAGAGTGCAGTTCCAGACAGAACGGGGCCAGGTTGATCTTCTCAAGCCTTGACTGTACTACCGACAAGGCCGCCATCTTCTCGGCCACGAACAAGACCCGGCGGCCCTGGTACAGCGCATTGGCAATCATGTTGGTGATGGTCTGCGACTTACCGGTTCCCGGAGGACCATGCAGAATAAAGCTTCTGCCTCGCCCAGACTCCACGATGGCTTCCATCTGCGACGAGTCCACATCGAGGGGAATGGCAAAGTCCATCGGAGCACTCTCCTTGTCGATGTTCCTGGCATCCACCGCATGGTCGGTCATCGACTGTTTATCCTGCTTATCAATGAGCGAAGCCACGACGACGTTTTCCTTTAGCTTGTCGGCATTGGAATGGATGTCGTTCCACATGACGAACTTGTTGAACGAGAACAGGCCCAGCATCGACTCTTCAATGACATCCCATTTCTTCTGCTCGATAATGGCCCGACGGAAATAGGTGAATATCAGCTTCACGTCGACGCCGCTCTCATCCTTCGGCAACTCCTTCAGCCCATCCAGGTTGATTCTGAAGTTCTGCTTCAGCAGTTCTACCAAGGTAATGTTCAGGATGATATCCTCATCGCGCTTACGGATGATATAGTGGTTGCCACTCCTGCGCACAATGTCGACAGGCAGCAGGAGGATGGGGGCGTAGCGGGGCTGCTCGCTCTTGGCCGACTCATACCACTTGACCATGCCTAACGTCAGGAACAGGCTGTTGGCACCATTCTCCTCCAAAGAGGTCCGGGCTGTTCGGTAAACGTGTTTCAGGGCGTTCTGCAGTTCGGTTTCCGTCAGATAGGATGCTATCTTATGGTTACGTATCAGTTCCGAGACGTAAGTCTGGTATTCTGTCGCCTGCCGGCTGGAGTCATACATGCCTTCGGCATTGGGTTCCAGTTTCTTTCCGGGCGATGGGGTGATGCTATAGTCCTCGCCCGCCTGAAGATGGTCTTCTAAATGCTCTATCTCAAAGGAGATAAAGGGGATGACCTTCCTGCCCAGACGGGTGTTCAGCAGGTTGTTACGCAAGGAGAAATCCAAGAGCTTGCGCTCCCATATCATCTGTTTAGTGGTCGGCTTCCCTTCATCTTCCAGTCTCAGGTCGTAATGACTGAGATGCCGGACGGTTTCCGTCGATGTCTGATGCTGAATACCCTCATTGTCGAAAGTCCATTTGCCATCCTTCTCGATGCGCTGAGGCAGTGGCCGGATGTTGCCAAGCCGGCAGCGGTGAATATCGACGAAGTAGAGGAACTGGCTGTCGTCTTTCATCTTCTGCATGGCACTCTTGACAGCGTCCTCAAAGCTAACGCACTCCGACGAAGTGATGGCCGTCGACTCCAGCAAGACCAGATTGTTGTTGCCGTCGGCCGTTTCCTTCAACAGGTAACTGGCATCGTCGCACACCATCTGGGGAAACACATTCGGCGTGAGCCAAGCTCCTACCATCGCATGTCCCTTCAGCATCAGGACAATGGGGTAAATGCCGATTTCCTCCAGACAGGAAGCGATCAGCAGACTGGTATCCAGACAAGTGCCCATCTTTTCCGTCAGCACTTTATCGGCCAGACGAACGCGCTGCCCCGTCTGTTCGAAACTGGCAGGAGGGGCCGAGTAGATGATACCCTCGGCCCGCAAGGCTTCGTAGATGGCGGCTACCTGGGCACGTACCCTGTTGCGGTCCTGCGTCTGGTACTCATCAAAGGCAGCCGAGCCTGTCCATTTCTCTAAGAACCTGGCTGCCGAAAGCTTGACTTTCGACAGCAGGGGATTGTTGGGAACGACGAAGGCGGCTATATGTTCGGGCATCACATTGCTGCCTGCCCATTCTTCATACGACAAGAGCGTGATAGGATATTCATGCTCGTAAAGCACTTCGTCCATGCTTTTGATGACGAGCAGGAACGATGTCTTCACGGCTTCCGTAATCTCGCTGAGCACAGCATAGTCAGGCTCTATCCTGACGGTTGTAACCTGCACGGACTGCCCCCGTTTCAACAGCTCAAACCTGCAACTGCTGGGCTTGATGTATTGACCGCTGATTTCAACCTCCAGCTGATGCCAGTCTTTGTCATCGCCGTTTTCCAGGACCAGCGAATTACAAACCTCAATGCCACTATTCATCATCGAATAGTTAACACTGGGCAAATAGTCAATTTTCACAACGACCCTGTCGTCGGGTTTAGCAGCCTGTTTTGTCATGTCCTCTTCCTTATCGTTCTGTCAGGTTACAGCTGTACGCTGACGGCCTTGCCGGCATACTGCACCATCTTGCCTTCGGGGTTGTCGAGGTTCAGCGGCTTCGGGGCATCCTTGGTGACCAGGACGACGTTGAAGCGACGGTTCTTCAGCATACCGGGGAACTGTCCCTTGCGGGCAGAGAACGTGACGGTCTTCGAGGCATCGTCGTAGGTGATGTCGATGGTGGCATACTTGCCCTTCTCGTAGTTGTAGTTGGTGCCCTCGTCCTCGTAGAGTTGGAACTCACCGTTCTGTCCGGCATAGACGTAGAGGTTGATCAGTTCGGCAGGCTTCTCGTCGCTCCACTGCATCTCGGGACCGAAGGGGATGATGGCACCCTCACGCACGAAGACGGGAATCTGCTCGTAGGGCGCATCGACCACTAACCGACGGCCACCCTCAATAAACTCATTGGTATAGAGATTGTACCAACCACACTGCTTGGGGAAATAGACTGAGCGGCTACGGGCCTTGTAATAACCGACTGGGCAGGCCATCAGCGCTGGACCAAACATCCATTGGTTGCCGATGTTCTCCACATCACTATCGCCGTTGAAGTCCATCACCAAGGCACGCATCAGGGTGTAGTCACGGAAGTGTGCCCAACCAGCCATCGAGTAGATGTAAGGCATCAGGCGGTAGCGTAGCTTGTCATAGTAGACAAACGACTTGTAGGCGGGATGATCGTCGGGGGCAATGTTCCAGATTTCGCGCAATGGCCACTGACCATGACTGCGGAACAAGGGAATGAAGGCACCGAACTGGTTCCATCGCGTCTGCAACTCGCGCCACTCCTTCAGGTCCTCATTCTCCACCTTCGTACGGTCGTAGAGCTGCTGGGCGGCGACGTAACGGTTCTCCACGCAGAAACCGCCCTGATCCATGCCCCAGAAGGGGATACCCGACATGGAGTAGTTCAGTCCGGCAGTCATCTGGGCACGCATGTCCTCCCAGCGGGTGCCGATGTCGCCGCTCCACGTAGCTGTTGAGTAGCGCTGCTCGCCTGCAAAGCCGCTGCGGGTGAGCAGGAAGACACGAGGCTCATTCTGCTTGCCCTTCCAAACGCCACGCTGACCGTTGTAGATGGCGTCAGCATTGACGGTAGAATAAGCATTGAAATATTCGGTAGAAGTACCCAAAGCCGTAGGGCCACTCAGCGCTTTACGATACCACATCGGGGTGCAGTCGCGGACATTAGGCTCCGAGGCATCCATCCACCAGGCGTCGACACCGGCAACACCTTTTTTATTATACTTTGTGTACAGGTTCTCGTCCATCTGGCGCCAGAACACCTTACGGGCCTCAGGGTCGTAGGCATCGTAGAAACCGTTCTTATAGCCAGGGCCTACCCAGTCGTGGATGTCGTCAGTGGGCGACTGGTTGTACATCCAGCCCTTGGCATCAAGTTCCTTATAGTTATCAGTATTCACATAGAACTTCGGCCAAACCGAAATCATGAAACGGCCGTGCATCTGGTGCACATCGTCGAGCATCTGCTGGGGGTTCGGATAGCGTGAAGCCTCAAACTCGTGGCTGCCCCACTGGTCCTCAGGCCAGTAGTTCCAGTCCTGCACGATGTTGTCGATGGGAATCTGGCGCTTACGGAACTCGGCCAATGTCGATACCAGTTCCTCCTGCGTCTTGTAGCGCTCGCGACTCTGCCAGAAGCCCAACACCCACTTGGGATAGAGCGAGGCCTTGCCCGTCAGCGTGCGATAGCCGCTAATGACTTGGTCAAGGTTCTCACCAGCAATGAAGTAGTAGTCCATGTCCTTCGCCATCTCGCACCAGATGGTGAGGGCATTGCGGTCTATCTCAGAACGTGGCTCAGCCAGCCTTAGGCCACAGTACGACTCGCCGCCGTCGGGTTGCCACTCTATTCGCAGGTGGGTCCG
>JAEEGH010008843.1_pt1 | contig 23677 bp, 20 predicted proteins | sample 9134181 | NCBI WGS metagenome assembly JAEEGH01 (sample SAMN16246544, study PRJNA631951) | gut metagenome | biome: gut microbiome; feature: rumen; material: DP-attached | host: Bos | place: Iran: Karaj | collected 2018-10
AAGAAGGTCCTCTACCTTGCCGACAGGAACATCCTCGTCGACCAGTCGATCCAACAGGACTTCTCCCCACTAGAGAAGACGATACACAAGATCAACTTCGCCAAAGACGATCCCGTAACCGTGACATCCCACGAAGTGTACTTCTCCCTCTACCAGCAGCTCGCGGGCGATGAGGAGAGCGAGGACGACGAGAGCGGCGAAGAGACGGTTGCTCGCTTTGCCAAGCTCTTCACAAAGGACTTCTTCGACCTTGTGATCGTCGACGAATGTCATCGCGGCTCGGCCAAGAAGGACAGCAACTGGCGCAAGATACTCGAGTATTTCTCGTCCGCAACGCAGATCGGCATGACTGCGACTCCAAAGGAGACGAGGTACATCTCGAACATCGACTACTTCGGCGAGCCGGTCTACACGTACAGCCTGCTCGAAGGAATCGAGGACGGCTTCCTCGCGCCGTTCAAGGTCATCAATGTGCGGACCGACATCTCAGACGGATGGCGCCCCCGCAAAGGTCAGCTCGACAAATACGGCAAGCTTATCGAAGACCGCATCTACACAAACAGCGACTTCGACTACAACATCGTCATCGAGGACCGCACGTATCAGGTCGCAAAGGAGATAACGGAGTACCTGAAGAGCACCGACAGGATGCAGAAGACCATCGTGTTCTGCGCCAACGAAGACCACGCGGAGAGGATGCGCATCGCCCTGAACAACCTCAACGCCGACATGGTGAAGGAGAATCCCGACTATGTCGTTCGCATTACAGGCTCCGACACCTACGGCAAGAGCAAGCTAGACTACTTCATTTCCGTATCCGCGCCGTATCCGGTGATTGCCACTACTTCCAAACTTCTCTCGACCGGCGCCGACTGCAAGATGACCAAGCTCATCGTGCTTGATGAGATGATCGGTTCCATGACTGAGTTCAAGCAGATCATCGGGCGCGGCACGCGCATTCGGGAGAAGGAAGGCAAGAACTTCTTCGTCGTGATGGACTTCCGCAACGTCACGCGCCTTTTCGCAGATCCAGACTGGGACGGCCCGATAGAGATCGACGAGGGCTTCAACCGGAATCCTCCGGCAACTAAGCCGCCGCCCGGTCCGCCGCCAGATACTTTGCCTCCGTTGGGCAAGTATTTCGTTGACGCGACGGGATGCGAAGTCCACATCGCCGGAAAGAGCGTTTCAATATACGACACCAAGGGCAAGCTTCTCAGCCAGGAGAGCATCACCGACTACACGCGGGTCAACATCCGCGGCAGATACGCTTCGCTCGACAACTTCATCCTACACTGGACGGAGGGACAGAAGAAGGCGGCAATCCGCGAGGAGCTGCGATTCGAGGGCATTGATCTGGATATTATGAAGGCTGAGGCGGGGATGTCCGATGTCGACGACTTCGACTTCATATGCCACGTCGCTTTCGACCAGAAGCCGTTGACGCGCCGCGAACGCGCGAACAACGTCAAGAAGCGCGACTTTTTGAGCAAGTATGGCGGCGTCGCCCGGCAGGTTCTTGAAGCGTTGCTGGAAAAGTATATGAACTCCGGCATTTACGAGGTTGAAAACCTCAGCGTCCTCCAGCTTGATCCGTTCAGAAGATTCGGCAAGCCGAACAAGATAGCCGACTTCTTCGGCGGCAAGGAAGGGTATCTTAAAGCCGTCAGGGATCTTGAAATGGAGATCTACGGAGGAGTGGGATAGACCCGGACGTGTCTCCGCGTGAGGAAATAATTGGATAAGTAACTATGGGAAATCTAACTGGATTTGTAAAGCGGCTTCGCGACATCATGCGCAACGACGCGGGCATCAATGGCGATGCCCAGCGCATCGAGCAGATCGCGTGGATGCTCTTTCTTAAGGTCTATGACGCGAAGGAGAAGGACTGGGAGTGGAACGACGACCATTATGTCTCGATCATTCCCGAGAACTGCCGCTGGGCGAATTGGGCGGTTGACGACCGCTCCGGCTCCGCCATGACCGGCGACCGGCTCCTCGACTTCGTGAACAACACCCTCTTCCCGACGCTCAAGAAGCTGCCTGTCACGGCTGAAACGCCCATCAAGAAGGCGATTGTGCAGACGACCTTCGCGGACGCCAACAACTACATGAAGGACGGCGTCCTTCTGCGCCAGGTCGTTAATGTCATCGACGACCTCGACCTTTCCGACTACGAGGAAAGCCACGCTTTCGGCGACATATACGAGACAATCCTGAAGGAGCTTCAGAGCGCTGGCTCTGCGGGCGAGTTCTACACTCCTCGCGCCGTGACTGACTTCATGGCGAAGATGATCAAGCCGAAGATCGGTGAGAAGATGGCGGACTTCGCCTGCGGCACTGGCGGCTTCATCACGAGCTGGCTCAAGGAGCTTGATGCGCAGGTCAAGACTACGGAGGACAAGACGGCGTTCGGCAACTCCATCTACGGAATCGAGAAGAAGCAGTTTCCGTACATGCTTTGCATTACTAACATGCTCCTGCACGACCTGGATGTTCCACAGGTGTTCCACGCCAATTCCCTGCTGCGCGATGTCCTAGACTACACCGAGGACGACCAGTTCGATGTCGTTCTCATGAATCCGCCCTACGGCGGGAGCGAAAAAGCGGACGTGAAGAGCCACTTCCCGGCGGACCTCGCAAGCTCCGAGACAGCCGATCTTTTCATGTCCGTCATCATGTACCGCCTCAAGAAGGACGGACGCGCCGCGGTGATTCTTCCCGACGGTTTTCTCTTCGGCACGGATAACGCCAAGGTGAACATCAAGAAGAAGCTTCTTTCGGAATTCAACTTGCACACCGTTGTTCGTATGCCGGGCAGCGTCTTCTCGCCCTATACTTCAATCACGACGAACATCCTTTTCTTCGACCGCACCAAGCCCACGAAGGAGACGTGGTTCTACCGTCTCGACATGCCCGAGGGCTACAAGCACTTCTCCAAGACGAAGCCGATGAAGCTTGAGCACTTCGGCCCTGTCGTCGAATGGTGGAAGACGCGCACTGAGATGTCGGTTGACGGCTTCGACAAGGCGAAGAAGTTCACGGCCAAACAGCTTGCCGAAGAGCTGGGCTACAATCTCGACCAGTGCGGCTATCCGCATGTCGAAGAGGAAATCCTCGCGCCAATGGACTTGATCCAGCGCTATCAAGAGGAACGCTCTTCCCTGAACGCCGAAATCGACCGCGTCCTTGCGGAGATCACCGAGAAGCTCGGAGGCGCGCAGGCATGAGCATGAACGAGCGAACGGGACAACCAGGACGAACGGGACAAACGGGACGGTCGTCTTGTCGCGGAGGTCCCGTAAGTCCCGGTGGTCTCGATAGTCCTGGTAGTCCCGGTTCCCCCAAGATTGTGCTGCCGCATGGCGGCTATAAGAAGCTCATAGTCTATCGCAAGAGCGACGTTATCTACCAGGGCACTGTCGCTTTTTGCCGCCGGTTTCTCCCGGCGCACGGTGACCGCACCGTGGATCAGATGACGCAGGCCGCTCGCAGCTGCAAGCAGAACATAGCCGAGGGCAGTGCGGCGAGCGGCACCTCGAAGGAGACCGAGATTAAGCTCACGAATGTCGCCCGAGCCACGCTCGACGAATTGATCGAAGACTACCTCGACTGGCTCAAGACGCACGGCTTTTCGGAATGGCCGGCTGATGACAAACGGCGCATAGGCGCACGCGACTATGCGAAGGAACATGCGGATTGGGCTGACTGGCAGAAGCTTTTCGAATCTCGCCCAGCAGAGACGGTGGCGAACCTGATGCTGACCATCTGCCACCAGACGCGCTATCTGCTCGACAAGATGATCGTTGCTCAGGAAGAGGACTTCAAGAAGCACGGCGGCGTGCGGGAGCGAATGCACGCCGCCCGTACCGCTGCCCGTGCCGAGAACTGGGACAAGAGCATCTACTCTCGTCTTGATTCTGCGCCCGATGCCGCCCAGCTTGCGCTCATGGCAGAGGAGATTAAGCGCAAGGTTGACCAGACAGTGTGGAGTATTAGGAAAAGAAAGGGCTGGCAATGATTGGCAGGCCAAGAACAACAAGGCTCACGGGACAACCGCGACGCACGAGACGAGCGCGACGACTAAGCCCCGTTGGTCTCGGCAGTCCTGGGAGTCTCGGTAGTCTTGTCTACCTTGAACGATTCGTCAGCAACGCGCTCGTGGGCGAGAGAAACAAGCTCCAAGGCCGCTATCTGCTTGCAGGGGTCTGGCATGAGGCAACCACCCCTGCAAGTAGCGCGAATACCCCTACAAGTAGACCCGTAGCAACCCCTACAAGTAAAATTCTTCGGGGCCCCCTCTGGAAGCGCAATGACGAGCCCGAGTCGCTTGTTCCCTTGTCAAGGGAACAAGTAAGGGAACAAGTAGCGAATGTGCAGATGGAGGCACAGCAATGACCCCGCAGGAACTGAAGAACAGCATCCTCCAGCTCGCCATCCAGGGCAAGCTCGTTGAGCAAAGAGCAGAAGAGGGCACAGCAGCGGAGCTGCTGGAGAAGATTTTAGCCGCAAAGAACGCAAAGGACGCAAAGGGCGCAGAGAAGAATTCTCGCGTAGAGACGCCGAGACGCAGGGGGAAAGCCGACGCCGCGTCTTCGCGTGAGGAAATCCCCGATAGCGAAAAGCCGTTTGACATTCCAAAGAGTTGGGTGTGGGTGCATCTTGGCAGTGTGTTTGATATAGCCAGAGGTGGTTCACCCCGTCCAATAAAAGCGTTTCTGACAACGGCTGAAAATGGATTGAATTGGATTAAGATTGGCGATACAGATAAAAATTCAAAATACATAGATTCATGTCAGGAAAAGATAATACCAGCAGGTTTGTCAAAAACGCGACAGGTTTACAAAGGGGATTTGTTGCTTACAAATTCGATGAGCTTTGGACGGCCGTATATTCTGAACATTGATGGATGTATTCATGACGGTTGGTTGGTTCTTCATCCTGTGGCTACAGAACTATTCAAGGATTTCTTCTTTTACCTTCTGTCTTCTCCTGTAGTATTTCGCCAGTTCCAAGCGTCAGCAGCGGGTGCCGTTGTTCAAAACTTGAACTCTGATAAAGTGGCAAACACCCTTATCCCTCTCCCGCCGCTTGCCGAGCAGAAGCGCATCGTGGCGAAGATCGAGGAACTGCTGCCGTATATCGACCGCTATGAGAAGGCGTGGAGCAAGTTGGAGGACTTCAACAAGCGCTTCCCGGGAGACATGCAGAAGTCTCTTCTCCAAATGGCGATTCAGGGCAAGCTCGTCGAACAACGCCCCGAAGAAGGAACAGGCGAAGAATTGCTGGAAAAGATTTTAGCCACAAAGAACACAAAGGGCACAAAGAAGAATTCTCGCGCAGAGACGCCGAGACGCAGAGGGAAATCCGAGGTCGCGTCTCCGCGTGAGGATATCCCCGATGACGAAAAGCCATTTGACATTCCCGAAAGTTGGGTGTGGGTGAGATTTTTGTCTGTGGTCGACATAGCAACCAATCTAGTTTCACCCGCTGGGCATGAAAACGATAGGCATATTGCACCGGATAATATAGAAAAAGGGACTGGGAGATTGCTTGAAAGCCGAACGGTGGCGGAAGATAAAGTTGTCAGCTCAAATCATCGGTTTTTCAAAGGGCAACTTATCTATTCAAAAATCAGGCCGCTGCTTCGCAAGGTTGTTATCGCGCCATTTGATGGATTGTGTAGTGCTGACATGTATCCTCTGAATGCTCAAATTGACTCGTCGTTCCTTCTGTTCTACATGCTGTCAGATGCCTTCAACATTCAAATAGCCCGGGCGATGTCGAGTAGGGTCAAGATGCCTAAGATTAATCAAGAGGAGCTTTCCAAGGTATTACTCCCTCTCCCACCCCTTGCCGAACAGAAGCGCATCGTCGCCAAACTTGAAGAATTCCTGCCGTTGTGCGAGCGGTTGAAGTGAGGGATTGGAAACGATTTCGCCTTATTAGTTCTCGTCGTTACTTAGAATCTAAGTAGTAAAGAAGAAAGAAGTTGTATGAAGATTGTTTATGCATTTATTGCGGATTTTCCACCTTTCAAGAATGCGGAAATGAACTTCGTTTCTGACTGGCGGTGTGAATTCAATGGTGAGAGGCTGAAAGTATGTTATTCAGAAGTTTTGCCCAAAGGGTTCTTTTCGCCGGATGAACAATTATGTGTGTCTGCCGTGGTAGGACCGAATGGTGCTGGAAAAACCTCGCTTGTCCGTTTCTTTTGGTCGCTCATGTACCCATCCAAGAAACAAGATTTTATTCTTGTTGTTGAGGCGAAGGGGGATTTGCTTGTCCACTACAACCTTGGAGACCGGGAGCTATCGGTTGAATGTAGCGGATGCAAGGTAAAGACAGTTAAAAGGTATGCGAGAAATGACGATTTCCAGCTGGAAGAACTTACGAAGTGTTTTAATGTTGTGTATTATTCGCCGCATTATTCATTATCGTTACCATTTCATTCCTCTGTTGATCGTTTTGTGAATCTGTCCACGACATACCTTCTGAATGAAGCGGTGGATGGTTCGTTTTCCCAGATGAGGCCTGAGAGCACATCAGTTTTTCGTGCAGAAGAGTTTTATCGTCTTGTGCGCTTCTATGAAGCAAGTAAAGATAAAGCATTAGATGGTATTGGGCATGAGATTAAGGGTATTGAGTTCTTGCCCAACTTCTTGACTTTATCGTACCTTCGTAGTGAGTATAATGAGAAGCTTCATAAAGAGGGAAACATAATCGCGAGGATTCACCAGGGTGATGCTAGGGCTAAAAGGTCCCTTTCTGATAACGAGGTGAGCCGGATAAGGAACATGGTGGCATTCCTTGGCCTTGATTTCAACGATGTATTTATGAGTATGTTCCAATGTCTTGTGGCGATACTTTGGCCATATAAGGCATATAAGGATAGGTTGTTTAAGAAGAAGATGTATATACATTCTTTGTATAATTTATGTTTGCAACTAATGAAGAATTCTGATAAAACAGATCATGAAATAGTTCGGAAGAAAATCCTTAAGTTTCTTAAATCTAAAACACCAGAACGCATTGAAGTTTTAAGGTATAAGGATGAGAGTGGTAAAACTATGAAATTGGAAAATCCTATATTGGATTTTTTTAAATTGCTGTGTGGCCTTGATTCTCAAGAAAATGCCAATGGAGAATGTTTTTTGCAAATGCCATGGAATGATATGCTGGGAAAGTTGAAGTATGTAAAAGAATTGTATCAACACGTGACTGCGTTAGGACCTTTTGTTGAGTTGCGTTTTGATCCGCCGATGTCATCAGGGCAGTATACTTTGCATTCTTTTTATGCGCGCCTCTACGAGCATTTCTTTGATATTAGAAAATCTGTTGCTGGTTACGACGGTAGTGATTTTTCGCGTGAATGGGCAGGACATCTTGAGTCAGGTTGGGTCGTAATAATGGATGAGGTCGAGGTGACTCTCCATCCTGAATGGCAACGAACAATAATATCGAATCTGTTAACGGTATTCAGAAATCATTTCCCAGGTTTTAATGTGCACTTTGTTTTTATGACGCATTCGCCCATGATTCTGTCGGACGTTCCCAAAGGTAATGTTGTGCTTCTGAATGAGAAGCATTGTGTTGTCGATGTTCGCCGCCAAAAAGCATTTGCAGCCAACATTTTTGAGCTATACAAAGATTCGTTTCTTTTGGATAAAGGGCAGATAGGAGAGTTTGCTGCTTCAAAAGTAGGGGATTTGTTAGGGAAATTGAAATCAAAGCGTAAAGATGACATCTCCAATGAAGACCTAAAGTTGGCGAGCCTGATTGACGATCCGTTTATTTCACGGCATGTTTGGAGTCGTCTTGGACAGATGGTTATGGATAATGATATGCCTGAAGATGAGATAAACGAGGAATAATCATGGAAAAGATTATTGTTCCACAAAAGGCTATTAAATGTCATGAGGAGACACTTGGTGAGGCGTTGTTGGGGTATTTGAAATATCTCTCGGAAGGAAAGGTTTTGACGTGGAGGGAAAAAGGAAAAGAAAAACAATATCAAGCTACAACGCCTTGTTGCAAGGGTTATTGGAAATGGGTATATGAGGAGTTTAAAGGCAACCACATTCTAACAGCATCTCCAATGGTGTTGATCCGCTTCGCAAAGAAGAATGACCAAGAAGTTAAGCGGGTGGGGAGACCTTGCAGCAAATCGAAAGAGTTACAAGACGAAATCATCAATCTCACAAAAGAGGGGTTGTTTAAATTCGATAAATTACGATCTGGATGTGTGTTGGCTGAAGCTAAGTTTGACAACAACAGTAAAGTGAAAATCCGGTGGTCAAAGGCAAAGAAGAACATCGCGAACTGGAAGGGGTGGTCATTTGCAGAATATTTCCGTTTGCTGGATATACGATATTGCCCGTATTGCAATGCTGAGACTGTTGGATTGGTAAAACGAAAAGATGCAGAAGAACGAAAAGATGCAGAAGAAGGTAAAAAAGACTCGTATTCGGCAATCGACCATATTATGCCAAAAGATATCTATCCTCTTCTTGCTTTGTCACTGTGCAATCTTGTTCCCGCATGTTATAAATGCAATTCACAGTTTAAACGCGATGAGGACTTTTTCAAAGTAGAAAAATGGTCGCCAAATTCGCCATTACTCGGTTTGCATCCATATGTCCATAACATTCATACGTGGTTTCGCTTTAAGTATGAGCCGACGAGCGTCGAGAGTATGTTTGTGCGAGAAGAAGACGAGTCGTCTCCTTTATTAGTGGAACGGCAGAATCCGCTGTGGAACAAGTTGAAGAAAGGCATTTCTGGTAGTCAAAGGGACTTATATTCTGATCGAGTCAATACGTATCTCACAGTGTTCGAGTTGCCGAATAGCTATCGCGACTTGTATGCAAAAGAGATAAATGAAATCTTGATGGGCGAGATGATATGTACGCGTGAATTTGTGGCGGATATGAAAACGCGATATGGGCTTTCAGAGAAAGACTTTGACTTGGTTTTCAGGCGAACATCACTTGATCCACGTGAAATTAATCAACATCGATTTGCCAAGTTGACTATTGATTTGGTAGAGCAGTTCCGGGAAGATATCTCTCGCCGTCAGATAATATCGGCGTGGAAGAAGTTTTGGCGTCAGAGGAAACGGAATGTGTAATTCAACGATCCTCCTTCGCTCTAACGAGCTACGGCGGACAAATACGAAATTGGTGGAGAAGGTGTAGAGTATCGGATTTGACGAGGGCTCACAAAGCTGCTACACGATCTACACGTTCTGCACGGCTAAAATCCAACCTGAAAACTTCTGCGTACTCTGCGCCTCTGCGTCTCTGCGTTAAAACTAATACGTCAATGGTCGGTGGTTGCCCCGGCCGTGACCGCACACTGGAAGGCAAACCAGCACACGCAAGCAACAGCTGGACGCGCTGCTTGAATATGCCGTTGCTCACAATGACGCCGTTGAGGCTGCGCGGCTTCGCGCCGAACTGACGCGGATTGTGGAAGGGCTGTAGATGCTTGGAAGGTAGTTTCCGGCGGACAGACTGGCGTTGACCGCGGCGCTTTTGAGGCGGCGCTTGAGCTTGGCTTTCCCTATAAAGCGCATGGGGACTCTTAGGCATTATTGGTGAAGGGATATGGACAAAACGTTGAAGGGACAGTGTAAAAACCTTCGAGGTATGGTGATAAATACTAGAAAAGACGCTCAGGTGGCTTAATTCTGTCCACGTTGGCGCTTTAGCGGCATGGACAGTTTGCCGGTTAGATTGCCGCGGTAAAGCGACGCGGCGACCCTCTTTGCCGAGATTGGCCGAAAAATGGCTGATCTTCAGGTAGGTACGGATAGAGTTTTTCGGCCGGTTTTGGTATAATTGTCGTTCAGGCATAAGGTAGATGAGATACGCGGTCATGAGCGATGTGCACTCGAACCCTGCGGCGCTTGAGATGGCGCTGGAGGACGCGCGGCGCTTTGCGTGCGATCGCTATGTGCTTCTGGGCGACACGACCGGCTACGGCTACGACGTCGAGGGCGCCGTGAGGCTTGTGCGGTCGAAGTTCGACGTGGTGCTCATGGGCAACCACGACTCCGCGTGTCTGGGCCGCGAGCCGGCGCGGGAGGTCGCGGCGTGCCGCAACTACGACATCGACGTGAGGCAGGGCCGCGAGCTGAGCCACGCCGACCGGGTCTGGCTCGGCCGCCGCAAGCTCGTTCTGAAGGAGCGCGGGGCGGTCTTCGCCCACGGCAGCTTCTTCGATCCGGAGGAGTGGGGGTACGTCCTTTCCGTGCATGACGCGGCGGAGAACTTCCACGAGTGCTCGGCCGGGCTCATGTTCTGCGGCCACACGCACAAGGCCGCGGTCTGGGAGGAGCGGCCCGACGGCAAGGTCAGGCAGAAGATGTCGTTCGGCTCTCCCGCCGTCAAGCCCGAGAGCCGCAGCTTCAGCCAGGCGCAGGGGTGCAGGTACATAGTGGACGTTGGGTCCGTGGGGTATCCGCGCAACGACCTCTGCATCACCTACGTCGTGTGGGATGCGGACGCCCGCAAGGTGACGTTCCGCCGTCTGCCTTTCGACTTCAGGGGCTACATCACCGAGATGCTCGACAGAAACGTGGACATGCCGGGATGGCTGTACCAGCTGCTAGTCTGGGGCCAGCTTATGGAGCTTGGCCGCGGACCGTCCGACAACAGAGGAGGGGAATCGGAAACATGAACAGGGACATTGTTTGCATAGGCGCGGGATACATAGGCGGGCCGACGATGGCTGTGATAGCCGCCAAGAACCCGGACCGCCGCGTCGTCGTAGTCGACATAGACAAGAAGCGCATCGCCGCGTGGAACTCGAAGAACTACGCGCTGCCGATCTACGAGCCGGGCCTCGTGGACGTCGTGAAGAAGGTGCGTGGCAAAAACCTCTTCTTCTCGACGGACGTCCGCAAGGCCGTGCGCGAGTGCGACATTGTGTTCGTTGGCGTGAACACGCCGACCAAGATGTTCGGGCGGGGCGCCGGCCGCGCGTCGGACCTGCAGTACTGGGAGGCGACGGCGCGCAACATCGCGAAGTGGGCGAACCGCGGCAAGATCGTCGTGGAGAAGTCCACTCTGCCCGTGCGCACGGCCGCGGCCATGTCGGCGATACTGAACACCCACGACAAGTTCAGGTTCCAGGTGCTCTCGAACCCCGAGTTCCTCGCTGAGGGCACGGCCATCCGCGACCTGCTCGAGCCCGACCGCGTCCTGATCGGCGGACCTAGCGACGAGGCCGGCGAAGAGGCGGTGCGCGCGCTGATCGACGTATACGCCGGCAAGGACGGTTGCTGGGTGCCGCGCGAGCGGATACTCACGACGAACGTGTGGTCGGCGGAGCTCACGAAGCTCGCGGCGAACGCGTTTCTCGCTCAGAGGGTGAGTTCCATAAACGCGATAGCGGGGCTTTGCGAGGCCACCGGAGCCGACGTCGACGAAGTCGCCAGGGTCATCGGCGCGGACAGGCGCATCGGGCCGAGGTTCCTCAAGGCCGGGCCTGGCTTCGGCGGGAGCTGCTTCAAGAAGGACGTGCTCAATCTCGTCTACCTGTGCGAGTCGTTCGGTCTGCATACGGCGGCCGAATACTGGACGCAGGTCATAAAGATGAACGACCACCAGCAGGAGCGGATCGTCTCGCGCCTCTTCAAGGAGATGTTCAACACCCTTGCGAACAAGAAGATCGCGATGTTCGGCTTCGCCTTCAAGGCGGACACCGGAGACACGCGTGAGACGCCGGCCGGCTACGTGGCGAGGCTTCTCTGCGAAGAGCACGTGAAGCTGTCGGTGACCGACCCGAAGGCGATCGAGAACGGGCGCAGGGATCTTGCGGACATCGACGGCGTCGCATGGGAGCGCGATCCGTACGCTGCGGCGAAGGACGCCGACGCGGTTCTGCTCATGACCGACTGGGCGGAGTACGCAACTCTTGACTGGGAGCGGATCTACCGTTCCATGCGCAAGCCGGCGCTTGTCTTTGACACCCGCAACTGCCTTGACGCCGCCGCGCTGAGGAAGACCGGCTTCAAGGTTCTCAACGTGGGCAAGTAGCAAGGCCGCGGAACCGCAGACATGGCCCAGGAACAGCTGTTCGCCGACGACTACAAAGTGACCCTCGACGTGTTCGAGGGCCCTCTCGACCTTCTGCTGTACCTGATCCGCCGCGAAGAGCTCGACATATACGACATTCCGATCGAGCGCATCGCGAAGGAGTACATGGAGTTCATCGAGGACGCCCGCAGGCTGAACCTCGACATAGCCGGCGAGTTCATCGTCATGGCCGCTACGCTCATGGTGATCAAGAGCCGCATGCTGCTGCCGGTGAGCCGCAGAATCGTCGAGGATGACGGCGACGAGGAATGGGTGGACCCGCGCCTCGACCTGGTGCGGCAGCTCGTCGAGTACAAGAAGTTCAAGGACGCGTCGGTTCGGCTTGAGACCATGGAGGCGCTGCGCGCCAACTGCTACGACTACGGCGGCGGGCGCCCCAAGCTCGAGAAGACGGCGGCGGACGCCCGCGGCGCCATCGCCGGCCTGGACATCTACGATCTTCTCTCCGCGTTCAGGGAGGTCCTTGCACGCGCGGCGGAGATTCCGCAGGAGGAGCTCAAGGGCATGCGCTTCTCCGTTCCGGACAAGATGGACTACGTGCTCGAGAGGGTGCGCGGCGAGGGCCAGCTGTCGTTCCTTGCGCTCTTCGACCCCGAGCGCTCGCCCAAGGGCGAGATCATCGTCACGTTCCTGGCGCTTCTCGAGCTTCTGCGCCAGCATCGCGTCATTGTGTACCAGAACGCCGCCTTCCACGAGATAACGATACTCGCATCGAAGGAGGAGGCGGACGACAAGCCCCTCGAAAAACCTGACGACTATGAATGACGAACCGAAAATCCCGCTGCCGCAGTCACTGCAGGAGATCGTTGGCTCGCTGCTTTTCGCGAGCGAGACGCCCCTTACTGCGACTGAGCTTAGGGACGCCGTGAGGGCTGTGGAAGCTGCGGAAGGCGAGAACAAGGAAATCGTTGACGTATACCGCACCTGCACGTCCAGGGAGATCGACCAGGCCCTGCGCGGCATCGAGAAGGCTCTTGAGGTTGCGGCATCGGGCTTCAGACTCGTCTGCACCGGCGGAACTTACCGCCTGCAGACCGTGCCAAGCTGCGGAAGGTATGTCCGCGCGATGCTCAAGCTCGATCGCCCGAGCAGGCTTGGCAGAGCTTCGCTTGAGACGCTTGCCATCGTCGCCTACCGCCAGCCGATAACGAAGGCGGAGATAGAGTCGATCCGCGGCGTAGACGTCACGGCTAACATAAAGACCCTCTCCGACCTGCAGCTGGTTAGGCTTGTCGGAAAGTCGGAGCTTCCCGGCCATCCGTTTCTGTACGGGACCACGCCGTTCTTCCTGGAGCACTTCGGTCTCGCGTCGCTCCAGCAGCTGAACGACCTCGACCCGACGCTTCAGCGCTCGAACCCGCGGAAGAAGGCCGAGGAGTACAAGAAGAAGACCGACGAGAAGCCGGCTGAGGGCGAGGCGGCGCCGGATGGCGCACCTGCTGCCGACGCGGCTCCCGCCGACGCCGAGCGGCGGTCCGAGTCGGCGGCGGAGGAAACCGAGGCCGCAGATGCCGCCGAGGCCGAAGAGACCGTGCAGGACGCCAAGGTGGACGGCGACGACATATTCATCGACGACACTCCCGACGAGTACGACGAGGAAGACGATGACGACGATGACGGGGATGCGGACGATGACGAGGATGAAGAACAAGACGAAGACGATGTTGAAGACGAGGAAGACGATGACGACGAAGATGATGAAGAGGATGAGGAGTAGCGCCGCAGCGGCGGCTCTTGCGTCCGTTCTGATGTGCCTGACCGCGTGCGATCGCGTGGAGCAGGCGCAGTTCCGCAGGGAGCGTGGCGATCGCGGATACCGTTCAGCCATGGACGACTACCGCGCCGGCAGGCTTTCGCAGGCTGTTGCCGGCCTCAAGAAGGTCTGCGCAGACGACCCGGCGAACGCGTCCGCGCGGTTCCAGCTTGCGTGCCTGCTGCAGGACTCGGAGAAGGACTATTCCGGCGCGTACTGCGCTTATCGAGAGTACCTCCTGCAGAATCCGGGCGGCGACAAGACCAAGATCGCCAAGGACAGGCTTGCGGAGTGTGAGCGCGCCTTTGCCGAGGAGCTTGCCGGCAGGTTCGGGCTCAATTCGGCGGGCGAGGGACGAAAGGATGCGGAACGCGCGCGCGCAGAGCTCGCGAAAAGCGAGTCCGCTCGTGCGGAAATCGCGAAGGAGCTTGACTCCGCCAAGGCCCGCGTGTCTTCCCTTGAACTGGAGGTCGCAAGGCTCAAAGGCCTGATCCGCGCCGAGGCCGGGAACGACGAGGGCGAGCTGTTCGGCGATGCGGGCGTTGCGGCCGCAAGAGCTCTGTTCGAGGCCGACGGAGACGCCGCGGCGCCTCGCGCAGGCGATGCTGCTGCCGCACGACAGCTGCTGGACGATGGCGACGCCGCCGCTCCCATGATTGAACAGCCGGCCGGAGCCAAGGAGAAGCGCGATGCGGACCGCGCCGCCGCCAAGGAAAGCGAAGCTGCGGCGAAGGCGGACAGGCAGCATCAGGGCTCGCGTCCCGACTTCTACGTCGTCCAGGAGGGCGACACACTCTACAAGATCGCCGTGAGGTTCTACGGAAGGGCCTCCGCCTGGCGCGGCATTCGCGAGGCCAACAAGGCGACGATATCCACCGACGGCCGTGTGAAGGCCGGCCAGAAGATAGCGCTTCCGCCGCAATGAGCGCCATACACACCAGCATCATTACCGACGCGCACGGCTACACGAGGTCGAAGACCCCGTGGATCGTCGACGAGCACAAGTCCGCATACGGCAAGCTGATACACTACATATCCGGAGGCGGCATGAAGACCTTCGGGCGGACCGTCAGCCAGGAGGAGGCTCGAAGCAAGCACGTCAGGTTCCTCGTCGTGGCGTTGGCGCTGGCGGTTCTCTGGCTCGCGTTCTATCTGTTCTGAGCGGCATCCGCGCCGGGCAATGTAAAAGTAAACGTTAAAATGGAGTCGAACATGGAAATGACAAAGGGAATGGCGTTGGCGCTGGCCGTCGCGCCTCTTCTGGCCTTCGCACAGCAAGGCGGTCGCGACGCGTTCATAAGGCAGCAGGCCTTTGCCGAAATGCAGCGGGTGTCCGGACAGGTCGACGTGCTTCAGAGCAATTTCGACGATCTGCAGCGTCGTGTCGGCAAGCTGGAGGCCGGCGGCGGAGAGCAGGCGATGAGAGCCGAGATCGAGTCTCTCAAGGCGGCTGTGGCCGAGCTGCGCAGGGAGCTTGCGGCACAGCGCGGAGAGATCGTAAAGGATCTTACCGACCGCATCGTGAAGATGCAGCCGAAGGAGCCGCCTGCGCCGCCTCGTCCCCCCCGCGAAACAGTGGTCAAGGGGCCGACAAGCACCTATACCGTCGCAAGCGGCGACAACCTGTATCTCATCGCGAACGCATTCAAGACGACCGTCGCGAAGCTTCGCGAGCTGAACGGTCTCAAGAGCGACAAGCTGAGGATCGGTCAGAAGCTCATCGTGCCGCAGGCGAACTGACGCCGGGCCGAAAAACAAATCGGAGGACTGCTAAAATGAAGATTCTTGTAGTAGGCGGCGGCGGACGCGAGCACGCGATAGTATGGCGCCTTTCACGCGACGGCGAAGGGCACTCCATTTTCTGCGCACCCGGCAACGCCGGCATCGCGGGCATCGCCACATGCGTTCCCGTCGGCGCGGAGGACGTCGACGGCATCGTGAAATGGGCTCGCGACAACCGCCCCGACCTTGTGGTCGTCGGCCCTGAGGCTCCGCTCGTCAAGGGGCTCGTCGACGAGCTTCTGTCCATTGGCGTGCCCACGTTCGGCCCTGTCGCGGCAGGAGCGCGAATCGAGGGCTCGAAGCGCTTTGCGAAGGAGATCATGCAGGCCGCGGGCGTTCCGACGGGCAGGGCCGAGGTCTTCACCGATCCCGTGGCCGCAAAGGCGGCGCTCGCCGGGTTCGGATTGCCCGTGGTGATCAAGGCCGACGGCCTCGCCGCCGGAAAGGGCGTCGTGGTCGCGGAGACGGTCGAGCAGGCCGAGGCGGCCATCGACGACATGCTCGTCGCCAACAAGTTCGGCTCCGCCGGCGCGGAGGTTCTTGTGGAGGAGTTCCTCGACGGCGAGGAGTGCTCCATTCTCGCGATGACGGACGGCGAGACCGCCGTGCTTCTGCCTAGCTCCCAGGACCACAAGCGCATCTTCGACGGCGACAAGGGCCCGAACACCGGCGGCATGGGCGCCTATTCGCCGGCTCCCGTTGTCACCGAGGCGATGCTGCCGGAGATCCGGGAGAGGATAATCATGCCGGTAGTCCGCGAGCTGAAAAGGCGCGGCACCGCCTATCGCGGCATCCTGTATGCGGGGCTGATGGTGACTCCCGAGGGCGGCAAAGTCGCTCTCTCCGGCTCGAAAGTCAACGTCGTCGAGTTCAACGCGCGCTTCGGAGACCCTGAGACGGAGGCGGTGCTGCCGCGTCTCGGAGGGAGCTTTGCGACTGCGCTTCTCCACGCCGCGACCGGATGCCTGAAGGACGAGGACATCGTGGTGAAGCCAGGAACTGCGGCGACGGTGATAGTCGCTTCCGGCGGCTATCCAGGCTCGTACGCGAAGGGCAAGGAGATCTCCGGCCTGTCGGACGCTGAGGCGACCGGGGCCACTGTGTTTCACTGCGGAACCAAGGCCGACGGCGAAAAGGTCGTCACCTCGGGAGGACGCGTCCTCAGCGTCACTGGCGAGGGCGCCACTCTGCGCGAGGCCGTTGACCGCGCCTACGCCGCAGTCGGCAGGATATCCTTCGACGGAATGTTCTACCGTCGCGACATAGCCCACCGCGCCTTCGAAAGAGGCTGACATGAGAATCGTGTCGCTCGCCAGCGGGAGCGGCGGAAACGCGTACTGCGTCGAGTCGTGCGGAGATGTGCTTCTGATCGACTGCGGCGTCAGCTGCAGGGAGCTTGTGAAGCGCTGCCGCGCGACGGGCATCGAGCCGGAGAGGATAGTCGCTGTGGCGGTAACGCACGATCACAGCGACCACGTGAGGGGGATGGCGACGTTCCACTCGCACTTTCCGGATGCTGCGCTTTTGGCCAACATGATGACGGCCGACGCCGTGGCCGCGGCCACTGGCGTTCCCTGCGACGATTTCACGTTGTTCGAGAACGGGCAGACGTTCGAGGTCGGCAGGTTCACGCTGTCGCCGTTCTCCGTCCCGCACGACACGAGCGATCCCGTGGGCTATCTGGTGCGCGCGGAGGGCGTCGCCTATTTCCATGCCACCGACGTCGGCTCCCCGCTTGACTCCGTCGGCGTGAAGCTTGCCGAGGCGGATGTCGCGACGCTGGAGTCCAACCACGATCCCGTGATGCTTCGCGCAAGCGGGAGGCCGCCGAGCCTCAAGCAGCGGATTGCGGGGCCGCGAGGGCACCTTTCCAACGACCAGGCCTGTGATCTTGTGCGGCGCTTCGCCTCGCCCCGGCTGAGACGGCTGGCGCTTGCTCATCTTTCGGGCGAGTGCAACGCGCCTCACATAGCGCTTGGCGCGATGAGGGAGACGTTGCGGGAAATCGGCCGCGTCGATGTCGATGTAAGGATACTGAGCCAGAATGAGGTTGTCGACGCCTAGGGCAGTGCCATTGACAGCGTTCGCGCTTCTTGCCTTCGCTTCTGCGGCTGGCTGCGCGAGGGCTCCAGTCGATCGCGTCGAGTGGCTTGTGATGGGCACTGTGGCGGCGGTGCAGACGAGGGGGTCTGTCTGCGAGACGAACGGACAGGCGCATGTCGTGAAGGTGATGGAGGTTTTCAAAGACGTGGAGACGAGGCTCAACGCGCACAGCCCCACGTCGGAACTGAGCAGGCTTGCGTTTCTCCCGAATGCGGAAATCCTCAAGTTGTGCTCGCCTTGCGACAGGCCGTGCTACGAGGCCGCGTTCGGCCTCGCGGAGGCGTCGGCCAATGCGTTCAATCCGCGTTGGCGCGCGCCTGGCACGCTTGACCTTGGCGCGATTGCCAAGGGCTTTGCGGTCGATCTTGCGGTAGAGTCGATGGGCGCGGGAGAATGCGACGCGCTAGTCGACCTTGGCGGCAACCTAAGGGTCGCCCGCGGCGATGGCGGTCCGCACAGGCCCTGGCGCGCAGGCGTCCGTGCGCCGGACGGGAATGGCTTTGCCGCGACCGTTGAACTGCATGAAGGCGAGGCGCTTGCGACCAGCGCGACTTACTACAGGGGCGGACACATCCGCGACGGTCGGACGGGCTGCGTCGTCTCGAACGGCGTCGCCTCGGTGACGGTGCTCTGCGGCTCCGCGATGTGGGCCGACGGACTTTCCACTGCGCTTTTCGTGCTCGGACCGGATGAGGGCCGGGCGTTTCTCGACAAACAGCTGCCCAGCCTTGCCGGAGGACGCGACGTTTCCGTTCTCTGGATAATGGACGGCGGTGAGCAGAAAACGTACGGCAATGCTAGATTTCAAAGGAATTAGCGTACACTACGGACACCAGGACGTCCTTTCGGACGTCACGTTCCGCGTCAACAAGGGTGACCGCGTCGGCGTCGTAGGGCCGAACGGCTCTGGCAAGTCGACGCTCTTCAAGATCATACTCGGCGAGATGTCCACGGACAAGGGCGAGCTGATCGTGGAGGGCAGCCCCCGCATCGGCTTCACGCGGCAGAACCCTGAGCCCGACACTCCTGGCGAGACTCTTCTGGAGTATTCGCTCCGAGGGATACCGGGGCTTTCGGAGATGGAGGCAGAGATGCGCGATCTCGAGGGCGATCTTTCTGATCCCGTGAAGATGCGGCGCTACGGCGAACTTCAGACGAAGTTCGAGCATCTCGGCGGCTACGACATCGAGACGCGCGTAAAGGTGGCCCTTGGCGGTCTTGGCTTCACAGTGGACGAGTTCGCCAAGCCGTTCGCGTCGTTCTCCGGCGGCTGGCGGATGCGCGCCGAGCTCTCCCGCGTTCTCGCCTCCAGACCCGACCTGCTGCTCCTGGACGAGCCGTCTAACTACCTGGATCTGCCTGCCGTGGACTGGCTGCAGAAGTTTCTCAAGGCCTACGACGGCACGCTCATGCTGATTTCCCACGACCGCTACCTGCTCCGCACGCTCACCGACATCATTGTCGAGGTCGACGCGGGCACTGCGACGCGCTACGAAGGCGGGCTTGACTGGTACATGACGGAACGCGAGGTCCGCTACCAGCACCTGAAGGCGGCCAAGGAGAACCAGGACCATCACCGCGAGCAGCTGCAGCGCTTCGTGGACAGATTCAGGGCGCAGGCGACTAAGGCGGCGCAGGCTCAGAGCCGGCAGAAGCTCATCGACAAGATAGACGAGGAGCGGATCGTCCTGCCGAAGCGCTACACGAACTCGGGCCGTCTGCGCCTTGCCGAACCGCCTCCTTCAGGCATAGAGATGTTTCGGTGCGAGAATCTCGGCTTCAGCTACGACGGACACAAGAAGGTGTTCGAGGGCCTTTCGTTCCAGATTTCCAGGGGCGACAAGGTGGCGTTGGTCGGATACAACGGCCTTGGCAAGACGACGCTGATGCGCATCGTCGCCGGCACGCGCGCCCCTACCGAAGGCCGCGCCGTTCTCGGGCATAACGTCGTCGTGGGCTATCTCAGCCAGGAGTTCGCCGAGACGATCCCGCCGGACCTGAGCGTCTATCGCAACGCGAAGAACGCATGGGACGCGCATGGCGGAGGGCCGGAGAAGGTCTTCCGCAACCAGCTCGGGGCCTTCGGATTCGACGAGAACGACGTCGAAAAGCCGGCTGGCGTGCTTTCCGGCGGCGAGAAGATACGCCTCGCCTTTCTGCGGCTGTTTCTTTCCGCGCCGAACTTCCTGCTGCTGGACGAACCGACTACCCACCTTGACCTTGACGGGCGCCGTCTTCTCCAGGACGCGTTGCAGAAGTACAAGGGCACGATTCTGCTTGTCTCGCACGACATCGACTTCGTTCGCGCTTCGGCGACGAGCATTCTCGAGATCACAAGGGAGGGCATTCGCCAGTTTCCCGGCGGCTACGACTACTACTGCGAGAAGAGGGACCAGGTTCCGTCTGTCGGCGGCAGGGCCGAGGCTGCGCGCGAAACGGCGTCCTCCGACGCTTCTTCACAGCAGCAGCTTTCCAAGAAGGACCTTCGTCGGCAGAGAGCCGAGGAAAGGGCGAAGCTCGCTCCTAAGGTCCGCGAGCTCAAGCGGCGCGTGGACACCGCGGAAAAGAAGATTGACGAACTTCAGAAGGCGCTGGACGAGGCGAGCGCGGAACTCTTCAATCCCAAGCCCGACACTGACTTCGCCGAGGCCAACCGCAAGGTGCGAACGCTGCAGTTCGAGATCGACCGCTACACTGCGGACTGGGAAGAGGCCGCCACGGAACTGGAGCAGTTGCAGGGCGGCTGAGCGTCGCGTTCCGCTGCGCCAGTGGCCAATTTCGAAAGGGTGCCTCCGCAGAGGTTCCCATACGTTCGCTAGCTGTCGAAAGAACGAGCCAGTCGTTTTGACGCAGACGACGCAGATGTTGCGGCCGATTACGGTGCGCTTTTAGTCGACATCGAGCGGAAGGGGACGGCACCCGGACAAGACCATCTTCCAGGTATGGGTGTGAGAATAGGGGACGCGTGAGTTTCCCGATTGTTTAAGTTATTTTTGCGCGTTTATTCATTTCCACCATCATGCATATTTAGTATAATGCCCGAAAACAAACGGAGCGGTGACTGGAATAAGGGTAATATGGTGCGCCACAAAGTCAGAATTATGTCATGGTGGAAGCATCATGCTGATTCACAGGTGATCGAAGTGATGTTGAAGTCGGCGCGTGGTTGGGCGGTTTGCGCAATAGTCTCATTGCTTTCAGCGTGTGCGATGTCGATGGATGAGTCCTGCGCCTTTGGGCTGAATGGCAAGCTGGACGTCTCGGCGGACTCGGCTTGCGTTTCGAAGGGGCGTACGATCCATGATGCGCCGGTGACGTGCATGAGGGGGTTCCTTTCTGACTTCCGCATCAGAGACACAACGATCCCGGCGTTCGTCGGGTGCATTGGGAAGCTCTCGATCTCAAATACAGACCGCTATCCTGAAGAAACACCTGGGCAGTGGGTCGAACTTGACCCAACGGCCGGGGTGGAGTGGAGCCGCTATGTTGGACTGGAGGATGACATGCGTCTCGTTGCGCGGTGGTTCCGGTGGACGTTTCCCGCGACGGGCAGGGCTCCCAGTGACGCCGCGATTCTTGATGCGACGGTCAAGGTGCTCCTGAATCCGACTGCGTCACTGTGGTATCGGTTCCATGGCCCGACCTGGGGACGGTTCGAGTTTCTCCTGTCCGCGAGCGAGGAATGCGGGATATGGGACGACTTGAAGGCGTTTGGCATTCTGAACGCCTGGTTCGTCGATTCGCGCAACGAATGCGGGGACAGAGAGAGCGGCGCGAACGCAGGGGAGCTGGTCGGTGGGTTGTCGTGGCGGTGGTTCTACGTCAAGACGACGTATTGGTTCCAGCTTGACAGACGCGTCCTGAGCGGCGACAAGCCGACATACGACTACGACAAGCAGATCATTTTCTCCGCCGGCATGAAATTCGTGTTCTGACAGCGTCGGCGGTCGATGGCGCGTCGATCTCTCAATACGGCAATTGCCACCATTGCGGTCTTGCCTTACTGCGGATTGCGGTAGCGGAACACGGACGGGCTGTGCCCGAAGGCGGCCTTGAAGCGTGTGTTCAGGTGGCTCGCGCAGCAAAAACCGCATCGTTCGGCCACTGCCTGGATCGAAAGGTCCGTGTTAGATATGAGGTGAACGGCTTCGTTGAGCCTGATTCGGTTTATCTCGTTCTTGAGCGTCGTTCCAAGGACGATTTGCGCCTTCGTCTCAAGCGTGCGCCTGGAGACATGCAGTTCTTTCGCGATGTCGGCGATGGTGTGGCCGACCGAGAGGTCTCTGCGCACGATTGCCAGGACTTTTGCTATGAATCGGTCAGGCACGAGCGTTTCGTCCGTTGACTGTCGTGTCACGACGCTCGGGAAGGCGAGATCGACCATAGGCTCGACTTTCCGTCTGCGCATGTGCATGTCAAGGAGCTTTGCGCACAGCATTCCCGCGTTGCGCCCGTCCAGCGCAATGGACGAGAGCGACGGCGTAACGGACTCGCATAGGACCTCGTCGTTGTCGGTGCCCAGCACTGCCAGGCCGCCTGGTACGGAAATGCCGAGGTCGATGCACAGATTGAGCATCTGCACCGCACGTCTATCCCGCGAAGCGTACAGAGCGGTGCTCGGCTTCAGCGTCTTCAGCCACTTTGCCACATGCGGTGATTCTCGGTCGAAGTCGTCCGAGTCGCATTTCGGCGCTCCAGGAAACACCGAGCACCCGAAGCCCTCTCTCGTCAGTCTGCCGCGAAAGCCGTTGAGTCTCCGCTCGCACCACCCCGTCTGTCTTGGCGTGCCGATGAATGCGAATTCGCGGTACCCGCGATCAAGGAAATACTCGGCGGCGGATTTCCCGACATCCTCCTGGTTGCGGCTCACGAACGTGGCCCACTTTGGCGGCGCAGCCGTCCCCTTGCCGGACTGCGGCGGGTTCAGAAACACGGCGGGGACTTTCGTGTTCATCAGCTTCCGAAGCTGCCCGGCCTCGCGCACCATCGCTATTATGCCGCTGCATCCCCACCTTTTGACCTTTTCCAGCCCCTGTTCGTATCGGTCGCCGGTCTCGAAGTGGAACTGCCAAGGCCCGCGCTCGTGCCCGTAGGCGAGTATGCCCTCCAGTATCTGGCGGTGCAGAAACTTGTCAGTCGGCAGTATTACAAGGACCTTCGCTTTCATCTGCGCTTGATTATATCAAAACATTGGGCGCTTGTGCACCCCCCAGCTTCGCATTTATTGCAATTGTTTTGCGTTTATATTTCTTTAATTCTGCCATGCAATTTTGTATAATGTGCGCGTATGAACATGAACTGGCTAGACTTTCTTGCGATAGGACTGTTCTTCGCGGCGCTTTTCGGCATCGCGGCGGCGTGCTCGCGCCGTGCAGGGAAGGACGCCAAGGACTTCTTCCTTTCGGGGCGCTCGATGCCGTGGTGGCTCATAGGCGTGTCCATGTGCGCGGCATCGACCTCAACCAACTCCGCGAACATGTTCACCGAGTTCATCCGCAACTCCTCGCTTGGCGAGAACTGGAAGTGGTGGGCGTTTCTCCTGACGGGCATGCTCACCGTGTTCGTCTATTCAAAGCTGTGGGTGCGCTCCGGCGCGAAGAGCGACATCGAGTTCTACGAGCTTCGCTATTCCGGGCGTCCGGCCGCCTTTCTGCGCGGCTTCCGCGCGATATACCTGGGCGTCGTGTTCAACGTGATCACCACCGCGTGGTGCATCCTCCCGGCCGTGAAGATGGGGCAGGTGCTGTTCGACGTGGACGCCTGGACGATCATCTGGATATCGTGCGTCGTGTCCATAGTGTATTCCGCCCTTGGCGGATTCCGGGGCGCGATCATCACGGACTTCTTCCTGTTCCTCGTGATCATGGCGGGCGCGCTTGCTGTGATGCACTACGCGTGCATCCATCCCGCGGTCGGCGGATACAAGGCGCTGTTC
>JAEEGH010008844.1_pt1 | contig 23677 bp, 23 predicted proteins | sample 9134181 | NCBI WGS metagenome assembly JAEEGH01 (sample SAMN16246544, study PRJNA631951) | gut metagenome | biome: gut microbiome; feature: rumen; material: DP-attached | host: Bos | place: Iran: Karaj | collected 2018-10
CGGCAGGACGGAGAGGATGACATCCGCCTCGGGGAGGACACGGTCGATCTCGGTGGTGAGAACAAGCTCATCCACGCCCTCGGGGCAGGGCCCGCTGCGCCGCTTGACACCGATGACGCGGGCGCCCATGGCCTTGACAAGCAGGGCATAGCAGAGGCCGATATCGCCGAGCCCCACAACAAGAACGGTGGATTCGCTGAGCGAGGTGACCGGGCCGCGGTCCTCCCAGCAGGCACGGGACCGGGAGGCAGCATACAGGTGCAGTTTTTTGATCAGCATCATCGTGAGGGCGAAGGCATGCTCGGACACGGCCAGTCCGTAAGCGCCGGTGGCATTGCAGAGCAGGGTCTTTTCCGACAGGACGCCCGGGACCATATAGGGATCGGCGCCGGCAGAAAACAGCTGAAGCACATCCAGATTCTCGGACCCGGCGATCATGCGCGGCGGAACATTGCCGACGATAAAGGCAGCCTCGGCGACCTGATCCGGGGTGGCCTCTCCCGGGGTGGTGAAGACGAATTCGCAGGGGACGCCGGCAGCCTCGGCGATGCGGCGAAAGCAGGCCTGTTCGTTTTTTCCGGTTTCAAGGGCTATCAGGATTTTTTTCATCTTTCCGTTCCTTTACTGTTTTTTACTGGTTTTTTTACTTTTTTGATCTTAAACGCTGACAGGGACGATGTCAAGAAAAATTGCAGGAAACACACGTTACTGTTCAGAGGGTAAGGAAACGCTTGAACGTTCAGTTTCGCAGATAGAGATTCGCATTGAAGCGGAACAAGCCGGGATCAAATGACCCCGGCCAGTTATTTCACTATTTCGTATAATTACCTTCTCAGCGGCATTTCAATCGACAGATCGCTCACTGCAAAGGAAGCACATGGATGGATATATCCGTCCAGTTTATCCTGTGCCCGCCTTCCGTCCGTGTCCTCCGGAATAAAGACATCGCCTGAAAGCAGTCTGCTTCTGCACCAGCCGCAGATACCGCCGCGGCATCTGTTCGGGCCAGCCACTCCGGCGCGTTCAAGGGCAACCAGGATGTTTTCGTTCGCGTTGCAGGGAATCTCAAACACCCTGTCGCACATCTTGATCTTGAGATTGAAAACCTTATCCTTTGCTTCCATCGGATATCCGGAGTACTCCCAGGGCCTGCAGATGTTATCATAAAGCTCTTTCCGGTAGTATTTCCTTTCTATGCCAAGCTTCTCGGCCTCTCCGTCGAGGAACTGGTACATTCCCTTAGAGCCTGCGGCAAAGATGCTGTAGACACCGTCTCCGGCGTATTTCTTAATCAGCTTTGCAGTTATGAAACCGTGCTCACAGCCATCGGCTTTCTCTTCGCTCAGGACGTTTACAAGTCTGACCTTGTCCGTTCTTGCCATGATGGCATCAAATTCTTCCTGGAAGAGGATATCCGCCTTCGTACGGCTTCCGTATAGAATCGTCATGTCGAAATCCTCGTCGCCGTCAGCGATCGCGTTTGCCATGGCATAATCGGGCGTGATTCCGCTGCCGCCTGCAATGGCGATCACTTTCTTTGCGTCGCGGAGAGGCTCATAGAAGAAGGTTCCCTGCGGGCCGGAGGTCTCGACAGTGTCCCCCACCTTCCAGTTTTCATGAATATAGGCGCTCAGAAAGGCGTCCTGCTCCACTTTCTTTACGGTTACCTGGATTTTTCCTTCCAGAGTCATTGCCGGTCCGCAGGAAAGGGTGACCGGACGCGCAATCAGTTTCCCGTCGATCATCTGTCTGATGACTACAAACTGGCCGGCGCGGAAGAATGCCGGATTCTGGCCATCGTTCCTTCGAAGCGTAAAGGTCTTAACATCTCCCTTTCCGCGAACCTGGATATCTTCAATCGTGAAGAACTGGCTGAGAGGATGGCGGGCTGCTGCGTTCTGATTCGAAGCGTAGTTTTCGACAAGGGCCAAAGCCGGTGTGCTTTCGATGATCCTGTCGCGCTGGACCTTCATGTTCTTAAAGCGCAGCATATCCAGCAGACCAATGAAGCTCATTTTTACATTAGCCATTTACTTACCCTCCTTTGCGTCCTGCTCCATCTCTTCCAGCAGCAGCATGGCCATATCGTTGCCGTTGAGATAGGTCTGATTGAATCCGTCGCCGCGAGCTCCCGCTGCGCCGCAGGTCTTGAATCCATGGATGGGCTGCTCTTTTCTCAGCGTCAGCAGGCGCGCTACCATGGTGTCCCAGTCATTGACTTCATAGCCATAGACCGTCCCCTGAGGTGTTCCCAGGAAATTGCAGAACGTCCAAGGAGACGCCATTTCGATTTCTTCAATATAATCGTGAATGATAATTCCGGTGTCTTTCTCGAAATTTGCCAGCACCTTCCGGAAGATCTCTGTTTTCTTTTTTGCGTAATCGCGCTGAGAAACCGTTCCCCATACATCTTCTGTATAGGTGATCGTAAATGTCATGGCCGTTGTTCCCTTCGGGCTGGCCTCGGGATTGACAACATTGTAGATAACCACAACACTGTGCGTGTTCAGGTCCATGCTCTTGGACCAGGCGAAGTTCGTTGTATTGTCCAGGACACCCGGCATGAAGATCGTATAATCCTTGATACCCAGTTCATCCACGCTCCTGTTCAGACCGACATAGGCTTCAAAGAAGCGTACGCCGTGCTTTTCGGCGTTGAGACGCTTGATCTCCCGCACGGGGACCTTGATCCGCTTATCCAGCAGCTTCGTATAGGCGTCCTGGGGGTTCATATTGGCAATCACATAATTTGTCTCCACAAAGCCCGCGTCTGTCTCTACGCCAATGATTTTTCCGTTGTCATCGGATACGACTTTGTGGGCTTTTGTGTTCAGCCAGACTTCCGCGCCAAGCTCATACAGTCTCCGGATTCCTGCCGCCGTTAGTTCGTGGGAAGTCCTCTTGCAGATGGCAGGATAGTATTTGATATACATCAGCATCATCCAGGCCTGATGGACAAAGCTCGTCCGCTCGTAGTCCGCTCCGATATAGGTCCAGTAGACATCCAGAATGTCGATAGCGTCTTCCGGCATACCGATCTTGCGCAGCACCTTGTTGAAAGGATACTCTGCCATCCGCAGGAAGTTCGGATACTTCTTCATGAACAGGCCTTCATCAACATAAGTGAAGCCCTTCTTGTCCACACCGTCAAGCATGTGGTCATTGAAGTAGTCGTATGCCGCGCTGCATTCTTCCGCCAGCTCGATAAATGTCCGAACGGGTTTCTCACAGCCGGGAACGGCCTCTTCCATAGCCTTGATAAACGGCTCTATGCCGCACGGAAAGCGAAGATCAAAATGCTTCCCGCTTCTCGTCGTTCCGATGCAGCGATACAGATCCGGCACCAGGCACCAGTCAATATTCAGTCTGTACTTCTCCATCAGGAGCTTGCCGGTCATAGCCCAATTGCCCGGATAGCCGAGTGAACAGAATTCGTGAAGAGATGCGTCAAATTCAAATCGTCCTCTCACAAAGCTCGTCGCGCAGCCTCCGGGAACATTGTGCTGTTCCAGAAGAAGGATTTTCTTTCCCGCCGTGGCCAGGCTCAGGGCGGCAGACAGTCCGCCGGTACCGGAGCCTATCACGACTGCGTCAAATTTGCTCATATGCATTCCGCCTTTCTTTTTAAATTTGTCGATTTGAGCTGATTTTATTATATATGTTTGATAAACAAATCGCAAGATTAGTCTTGATAAAACCGCCTGTTTTGTTGCTGTTCAGAGGCAGAGAAAAGAAAACCAGCCCTGATCATGTCAAGGCTGGCAGGGATCTGTTAAAGATATCGGCAGCTTCCTGGTACAAATTGGATTTTTTATTTCGCAGGGAATTAAACATACAAAAGAAGAGTACATTTTCGGATGAAGGATCAAGGAAGGAAAGAGTGGATTCGGCTTTTCCTCTGTCAGCAGCGCATCCAAGGTTGTTCACACAGTCTGAACAGTAACGAACACAATCGTGTTCCCTGCAGCGCCATATGATCAGGAACCTTCGCCGAAGCTGCCGGGCCCTCCCTGTCCGCCGTGCGGACCATGGAAGCCGGAAGGGGGCTGGCCGCCGAAACCGGCGGGGATGTCGCCCGACATGTCGGGCGGTGTACCGAAGCTGCCGTGGCCGCCTTGTCCGCCCATGCCGCCCATGCCTCCGCGGCCGCCCATGAACTGGCTGCTGAGCTCGGTCACCTGCTGGCCGTTGACGTAGACGGTGCCGCCGGTGAAGCTTACGCTGCCGTCAAAATCGAAGGCAGAGCTGCCTGTCACGGAAACCGTGCCGCCGCTGATGATGAGATTGCCGTTCGAGTCGATGCCGTCCGTGTCGCCGGCGCCCATGGTCACCGTAAGATTGCCGCCGGTGATTTCAACGGTGGGGGTATAGGCGTCCGACTTGTATGCGGCGTTGATGCCGTCATCGGAAGCCTGGATGCTGATGTCGCCGCTGCGGATCAGCACATAGGTTGCCTCGATGCCTTCGGCCGCATTCAGCGTGACCGTGCCGCCGGCGATATCGGCCTTGCCGTCGGCATGGACGGCATCGTCCCCGCATTGGGCGGTCAGGCTGCCGCCCAGAACGGTGACCGTGCCTTCCGAATGAATGCCGTCGGTACCCGCCTGGATGCTGACAGACGCATCAAGCAGCGTGACGGCGTCCTTGCCGGTGAGGGCGGAAGCGGCTGACGAAACGATGAGATTCTTCGCGGTCACTACCAGGTCATCCTTTGAGACGACCGCGTGTTTGGTATTGCCGGTGATGCTGAGGCTGCCGGAGCCGTTGACGGTCAGATCGGCCTTGCTGAAGACTGCCGCGTCCACGGCCGTGTCCCCCTCATTGAGCGTATAGCCGGAGCCGTCGGATATACTGTTTTCGCTGCCCGCGGCTGCCGTGAGGAAGACTTTGTCCGCGCTGCGCACAAGGATGGCGGGGCCGTCGGCATTCGCGATCTGCGCATTGTTCAGGACGATCTGCACCTTGTCCTCATCCCCTGCCTGGACTGTGAGCATCTGATTCTCATAGCTTCCGGAGAGGATATAGATTCCGGCCTCGCTGATCGTCAGATCGTCGCCGGGGGCGAGCGTCACGGCGGCGGAGGCATCGTACTCACCGGAAGCATCCCGATCAGACACAAGGGACGCGGCTGAGTCCCCTGCCGTGTCCGGGGCGGCGCCGTCGGCCGCGGAAGCGTTGATCCGCAAGCAGAAGGCCGCGGCAAGGAAGAGAAGAGCACAGAGAGCGGCCGCTCCTCTTCTAAAGAATGCGATTGTCGTTTTCACAGTTCGTCTCCTCCTTCAGCGGCGCATAAAAGCGCAATCTCGAGATTTCCGTTCCTGCAGCGCAGGGCATCCAGGAATTCCTGCATCCGGCCGGGGTCTTTCATCTCCACCTGATAGTCGAGCTTGTACAGGCTGCCCATATTGGCGGTCTTCGCCCTCATGAGCTTCCATTCTTTCGTATACTCACGAAAGAGATCGTCAAAGGCATCGGCAAAGTGCAGCGACTCGGGAACCGTGATCCGCAGATCCAGAAAGCGGTCACAGCTCATGGGGATGCGCGACAGCAGGACGATCACGAGCGAAGCGATCACGGTAAAGAGCAGGGCCACCGCCAGATAGCCCGCCGCGCAGGCCAGGCCCGCCGTCATGACCAGAAAGATGGCCGAGATGTCCTTTGCCCTTCCTGCAGCCGAGCGGAAGCGGACCAGCGAGAACGCGCCTGCCACGGCGATGCCGGTTCCGACGCTGCCGTTGACCATGACGATGACGGTGGTCACAATGATGGGCAGGACGACCAGAGAGAGCAGAAAGCTGCGGCTGGATGCGCTGTCGCGGGAGAGGGCAAGCGCGGCGACAGCCCCGCAGAGGCCGGCGCAGAGCAGGCAGGCCAGATAGATGCCCACGGAAAACTGATTGGTCAGGACCGTATTAAAGATTGACAGCATGTTGCATTCCTCCTTTGATAAGGGACAGCGTATTATTCTTTTCCTTCAGCATCCGGGTATAGGCGGTCCCGTACTTGGAAAAACTGCCGGGAAGGATGTTCTCTTCATCCAGGGCATTCGCCAGCCAGAGCGGCATGGCACCGGCGGTTTTGATCTCGAGCAGGACGCAGTCCTTCGGCAGCAGGGCGATCCCTGCCGAACCGCGGCTCAGGGAGAGGTCGCTCTCCCGGCAGCGGATGTTCCGGTCGAAAGTCAGCCGGAGGTCCGGATGCTCCTCATCGAACCAGGCCTCGCGCTCGCAGGCGATCATCATGGCCGGCCGGGGGCGGCCGTAGAGCCGCATGGCCCAGTCGATCTCGTTCATAATCTGGCTGTCGCAGGGCCGGATTCCGTACCGGAGATAGGCCTCGGCCTGCCGCAGGGTCATGACCTCGCGGCGTTTATAAACCACGCCGCCGAACTTCTTTTTCAGTTCCAGAAAGACCCTGGTCTCGGCAGAGGCCGTCCCATAACTGCGCAGACGCAGCTTTTCCTTATAATCGACAGCCTCGATCGAGCTGCGGATGATGCGGTAGTCCGGCGTATCCAGGTAGAGGCTCAGGACCGTGCTGCGGCCGTAGGCATCCGGCGTCAGGTGCGGACCGACTTTCCGAAGCAGCGCCTCGTATTGGGTCTCTGTGAGCAGGTATTTCTTTTCGATTCTCTTGAAACTGGTGATCGCCTCCATTTGAGCGCCTCCTTTTCTGTCCCGTTTCTGGGGATATCATAAGAGACCAAACTTAAATGAACTTTAAAGAAAGTTTTTTCAAAAAAAACCGGAAGGGCAAATGCCCTTCCGGTCGGGTTGCGTGCCGTTCGGCAGCCTGGTATGCGGTTTATATGCCGTGGTTCAGGATCAGCGAGAGGATCACGACCGCGATCACGATGAGGCCTGCAGCCACCAGGGCCGCCCTCTTCATGGCAGTCCGGCGGTGCTTTTTCAGCTCCTCCTGCTCGCGCTTCAGTTCTTCCCTTCTGCGGGCCGCCTCCGCTTTTGCCGCCTCGGCATTCTTTTTCATTTTCTGCGCCTGAGCGGAATAAAACCGCTTTGCGTCACCGATGGTATCGCTGTGCACCTCTTCGGCAAAGTTCTTCACCGGGTCCACAAGATCATGCAGCAGGCTGTTGTTCTCTGTTTTCATGGCAGATCCTTATCGGCTGTCAGCCGTACACGAAGGGGGTGGCAAAGGCGTAATACCAGCCCGCCCCGGCGGGAACCGCAATCCTTACAATCGTCTCGATCTCACCGAAGCGGTTGATAAACATCGGCTGTTCCAGATCCAGCCAGCCGAGCGTCTCCGCCAGCAGACTGTCATGGCTCAGGTCTGTCTCTGCGCCTTCGGGAATCGGTACAAACGCATCATCAAACATGAACGTGACCTTTTCCCGCAGGTTCTCGAGATACGCTTCCTCGCTGATGCCGCGCTGCGCCAGGATCATCTCGTTGGTGACCCTGGTGCCGGTTTCAAAGTCATACCCGTAGGCGGCAGCGTCGCTGCAGTCACCGTCCATCTCAGACAGGATCACGAGGAAGAGCTGACTGCCGCTCCAGCAGGAGTGCCATTCCGTCTTCAGGGACCACAGAGAGGTCCCCTGTTCCATGTTCGCAAACTGCGCCTCCACACGTTCTCCGAATCGCTCAGCGATCTCGGCGTTGATGGCTTTGGCATCGGCGGTGGATGCGTGAATCAAAGGGACGTGATAGGAATACCTGCTCGCGTTCCCTGCGCCGTCCTCATAATAGCCGTCCACGCTGTAGAGCTCGCAGACGGGGATCCGATAGGTCTGGTCGGCGAAAGCAGCGCAGGAACAGCTGAGCAGCAGACAGAGCATCAGAAAAGCAGAAAACATTTTCTTCATATCCGTACCTCCGGTAACAGAATGATGCAGGCCCTTCCCGCTTGTTAATGATGTGCGTGGATCTGTTCCTTATGCATGTACATTTTGTGATCGGCCTCATCCAGAAGCCTTTTAAACGAGGTTTTGCCGATATCATCGGTATAGGCATAGCCATAGGAGATGCTGATGTTCTTCTCCTCCTCGGCCTTCTCGAAACGGCGCAGCATGCTTTCGATCATTTCCGGTGTACAGTTGATGATGATGGCGGCGAATTCATCCCCGCCGAAGCGGAAGCAGTTTTCTCCAAAGCTCGAGGCAATGCAGTCCGCCGCCGTGCACAGCAGCTGATCCCCGGCCAGATGGCCGCGCGTATCATTGGTCTGCTTCAGGTAGTTGACGTCGAACAGCAGCACGGCAGCGGAATAACCGCTTTCCTTCGCTTCCAGAACAAACTGTTCAAAACGGTAGCGGTTCGGCAGGTTGGTCAGGGCATCCGTCTCGGCAGCCGAGCGAAGAATGTTGTCCAGTTCATCCCGGCGCTTTCGCACCCCGTTGTAGGCAGCCGCCACCGTGCGCACCTCGCGTGCCCCTTGATTCTCATCCAGGTCCTGACCCGCAGGGATCCTTTTTGCAAACACCTCGAGAGGGCGGATCACCTGGGTAAAGAGCAGAATGAAAGTCGTCGTAACGATGGCGATGATGCTCAGCGTGGCAGCCCACAGAACCACACGCAGAATCGCAATCTGCTGTCCCGTTTGTGCTGCCTTGCGCGCCGATTCCTGCTGCAGCGTCTCTACGCATGCGTTGACGTTCTGCGAAACCGACTGCTTGTTCAGCCCATAGGCAGACCCGAGTATCAGCCCCCTGGCAGCGTTCTCACGTGCTGCCTCCGGCATGGCCAGCTCTTCCTCGGTCAGCTCATAACCGGGAATCGCCGCGAGGGCGGGAATCGGCGGGACCGTATAGATCGTCCGGATCAGGGCGATGGCATGAAGCTGGGCATCCAGCATATTGTCGGCGCTCTCTGCGGCAATTTCGAGCTGCTCCAGCGCCTTTTCCGGCACGTCATAGGTCTTGAAGCGCGCCACGACCTGCGGTCCCCGGCGGTCCTGGGTCAGTTCCGCTGCATAGGCCGCAAGCGGATTGATATTCACCTCGCCGCCTTCCGTCTTCGGCATCAGAATAAAGTTTGACGACGTCTCGGAAAGCAGACTGGACCCCGCGAGCAGCGAGGTGGCATCCTGATTGTATTTCCCAGCGTTCTGCATGATGGTGCTGAGTTCGGTACTGACCGAATTGATCATCAGAATCATGATGATGACAAGAAGGTGCAGCACCCCGGTCAGCACAACGATCGGCATGACGACTTTCCCAGCCGGTATGCCCGTAACCGTGTTCGTTTTCTCTTCCATATTTCAACCTGTCCTGAACGGCAGTGTCCTATGCCGTTGTAATTGCAAACATTCAGCAATCTTGGATTATACTCCGAATACCGTCCGAGGTCAACTACAATCAATAATTTTACATATTTTCCCGTCCGAAAAGCCGTTTATTGACGCTTTTTGTCCGGGAGACCGGCATACAGATCATCTTTCCGCAGCGGATTGTAATTTTGCAGAACCTGTGATATGCTCTGACCGGTTTTCCTATTCACAGTATAAAGAACAGAAGACGGACGGTAACTCGATGAAAATACTCCCCATCGCCAGCGGCTCAACCGGCAACAGCATGCTTCTGGACCTGGACGGCCGCAGGCTTTTGATTGACCTGGGCGTCAGCGCATCCATACTGAAGCAGGCCCTGACAGAGAACGGCTATGGCTTTGACGCCATCGATGCCGTACTGATCACGCATACGCATTCGGACCATGTGAAGGGCCTGGCAGTCTGCATGAAGCGGATTGCCGCCCCGATCTTTATGAGCGGCAGCTCCAGAGACAGACTGATGATGGAACGGGCAAAGCCCCTCCTCTATTCTGCCCGGACGGAAATCCTGCCGGGGCTCTGGGTCACGGCGATCCCGACTTCGCACGACTGTCCGGGCAGCGTCGGCTTCAAAATAGAGACGGAGGATGTCTGTGTCGGCTATCTCACGGACCTCGGCTGTATTCCCGAGAGCACGATGGACCTGCTTTACGGTGCCGGATGCATCGTCATCGAGTCGAACCATGACGAAGAAATGCTGCGTTACGGCAGTTACCCGGCATATCTGAAACGGCGGATTCTTTCCGATCAGGGCCATCTTTCCAATGTCAGCTGCGCCGAGGCCATCGCCCGATTTGCGGAAAAAGGCACCCGTCGCTTCTTCCTTGCCCATCTCAGCCAGGAGAATAACCGCCCCGAGCTGGCGCTGGACAGCGCCGTCAAAGCAACAGCAGGGATGGACGTGAGCATTTCCGTTCTTCCCGTATACGGAGGCAGGATCATGGAGATCGACTGATCCTGCCCTTTCTCTTCCGCTTATCTGTCCTGGTAGACGGCAATCGCCTGATGAATCCGGGGCGCGGGCCGGATGAGCTCATAAATGGCCTCGCCGCGGTTGATGGTATCGATCAGTGCGGCAATATAGCGGTCCATGTGAACGGAAAAATAGTATTCACGGCTTAACAGCTCGGGCGTCTGATAGATGAGGTTCGTAGTGAAGACACGGTCAAACAGTCCTTCGTCAAACGCCCGGTCGAATGCATCCAGTCCGCTTGTAAACAGGCCGAAAGTGGAGAAGATGAACACACGTCTGGCCCCCATCTCCTTCAGCTGGCGCGAGGTATCCAGCATACTGCCGCCGGAAGAAATCATGTCGTCCACGATGATCACGTCCTTGCCTTTCACCGTCCCGCCGCAGAAGTCATGGGCGATGACAGGGTTGCTTCCGTTCACGATCCGGCCGTAATCCCGCCGCTTGTAGAACATCCCGATGTTTACGCCAAAGAGCGTTGCCAGAAACACGACCCGTTCCGTTGCCCCCTCATCCGGGGCAATAAACATCATATGCTCACTGTCTATGATCAGGTCCTCATACTCGGTCAGCATCGCCTGCGTAAACTGCAGGGCCGGTGAAACGTTCTCCATGCTCATCAGCGGCACCACATTCTGCATACGGGGGTCATGTGCGTCGAAGGTGAGAATGCTGTGCACACCCATGTTTTCCAGCTCCCGCAGCATCACCGCGCAGTCCAGCGATTCGCGTGCCGTTTTCCGGTGCTGCCTGCCTTCGTACAGGAAGGGCATGATGACCGTGATCCGCTGCGCCTTGCCGTTGCAGGCCGCGATCACGCGTTTCAGATCCTGATAATGGTCATCCGGCGACATGTGGTTTTCGATACCGTGCATCTGATATTTCAGCGACCAGTTGCATACGTCCACCAGGATGAAAACATCCCGGTCCCGTACGGATTCCTTGAGGACGCACTTTGCCTCCCCGCTCGAAAAGCGAGGGCACTCCGCCTGAATCAGGCGTACTTCTCCGCCGCGCCACTCAGAAAGGATCTGATTGACACGGTTGCCCGCCCTCTGTGCCGACTCCAGGGCAATCAACGTTATTTCTCCGGACATACAATGGGCTCCTCTCTCTTCCTGATTTGAATCCATCCGATGCTGGTCATTTCATCCCGCATGTTCTGTGCTCTTCAAGCAGAAACACGGCAGTCTGTCCTGCCCGGTCCTGTCGTGCAGTATATCAGAAAACAGGCCCGGCATCAACAGAATATAAAGAAAACCGGCACTGTGGCCGGTTTTCTCTATTCGTTTGTATTCAGTCTCTTCTCTTTTCCGGTTTCACCCAGCAGTGCCATTTGGGTGCTTTCGGCATCGGCTCGCCGTTCAGCCAGGCATGAATCACGCGGCGATGTGTGAACAGGCAGCAGGCCAAAAGCAGAATGGGAATCAACAGTGCGATGATCTTCTTCATGGTGTTCTCCTCCACAGAATCAAAAAATGTAGGCCTCACCCTGTTTTCAAAACAGGCGGCTATGCTTCTGCTAAAGACGATACTCTGATTCCCGGTGTTTGTCAAGTATTTTGTACCGGGCCTTCCTCCGTTCTCAATCCGGCAGGCTGAGCAAAAAGGCCTGTTCCCGGTCAAAGATCAGACGGAAGCGGAAGGAATAGTATGGGGAGCTGCAGACAATGTTTCCGTCGGCATCCAGCTCATAGCCGTCTGTGTAGTTCAGCAGATAGGCGTAGACGATGCCGTCCTGCTCGTGGAGGATGATCCTGACCTCGCTGCTGCCGTCGCTCGCTGCGATCCAGTATTCCAGCTGACCGTCTGCGTTCAGGTCCGCCGGGACGGCGGACAGGATGCTGAGATCGCCCTGCATCCAGTTTGCCGCTACGTCCTTCCGCAGCAGATCCTGAAATCCGATCCGCCCGGGACTGTTCGTAAACCCGTCCGCCGTTACGGCATAAACCTCACCGCTGCCGTTTATCAGGTTCTCAAAAAAGGCAGGGTCCCGGTTCGGATACTGTCCTTCCGTGACAGCAGGCTTTTCCCCCTCGAGGATGCGCCTGATCTCATCATAGTGCGTCAGGGGCAGGGTCAGGCCTCCGCGGCACATCGTCAGATAAACCGAGCCGGGGATCACATCGCCGGGGTAGATATAGTCCGCATCCGGATCCTCTTCCAGGCGGGCATTCAGGTCATCCTCGTACAGCGGTTCCTCCGTATATCCGTCTGCAATCGAAATCCGCACTGCAGAGGCGAAGCCCATATGCCCCCACATCAGGATGATGCCGTTTTCTCCGGGATCGCTGTAAAAAGAAGCGTGTCCCAGGCCGAGCTCCTCACCGACCTGAAAGGCCTTTCCGTCGCGGAAGGTATAGAGAGCACCGTGGTAGTCGGCTTCGCAGGTACCGATTTTGGCGATCAGCTCGGGTATTCCGTCCTTGTCGACATCATAGACCAGATAGCTGATCTCAGGGACGACATCAAAATCGCCGGGTTCTTCCGGGATCTGCGCATTCCATTCCGTCAGGAGCTGTTCATAGGCTGTCACCCATGCAGGGGTCTCATTTTCGGCGCTCGCCTGCACGGACAGGATGCCGAAAGCCAGAATCAGGCAGGCGCAGAGCAGGCATATGCTTTTTCTCATCTTCCATTCTCCTTTTTATCTTTTTTATCTTTTTATCTGTCATCCCGTCTCAGGCTGCGGCGGGGACAGGCGCTTCCTCTTCCGCGGTTTCGGGCGGCAGCTGCAGAACGGCGTCCGGGTTCAGCTCGTTCGTCCGCCGGGAATAGAGCACGGTCGGGGTCAGATGAAAGTCCGCATCCAGCGCGGGCACATCGACCGGCAGCGACCCGGCGGGTTCTCCCACGCCGAAGGCCGCACAGATGGCTGCCGGCAGGTTCGGTACCCAGGCGCTGCCCGCCCCGGAGGCATTCGGCACTGTCTTCATCGGGCCGGAGCAGTAGCTCACCAGAAGGGCGTCCGCCTCGGGATAGCAGGCGACGTCATAGGGAAGCTGCGCACTGATGACGACGGCCGTCTTTCCGTCACGGTGCAGCTGGCGGATCACGCGGTTGATCACCCCCACGGGGAAGCCGTTCTCAGTGGTCGGATCCAGGCAGTCAATGAGCCAGGAACGGCTGACGATCAGTACGTGATCGGCCGTTTTCGCCGCCTCTTCACAGGCCTCAGCCGTGTCAGGCTCGATCACCATGCTTTCGATCTCGGCCCCCTCCGGCAGTGCGCCCATCTCCTCCAGGATCTGACGGGCCAGATCACCGGCTCCGGCGCGGCTTGCCGCTGAGATGAGAATCACCGTCTTATCACCGTTATTCACCCGAAGCGGAAAGGCATCGTTTTCGTTTTTCAGCAGCGTCAGCGCTCTGCAGGCGATATCCCAGGCGATCTGCCGGTGCTCTTTGCTGCCGCAGCCCTCCACGGCCGCGTCGACTTTCTCATCGGTCAGAGCCGTGCTCTCCCGGTCCAGCAGGCCATATCTCTGCTTGAGCGTCAGGATCCGGCGCACCGAGTCGTTCACCCGGTTGATGTCAATCACGCCGTTCTCGGTGAGCTCTACCGCGCGCGTAAGCATCTCATCGCTCAAAGCCCACACGTCGAACTGGGCGTTGCTGGGCAGAAGAAGCATGTTCACGCCGGCATTGATGCACATCGCCAGCATGTCGTCCTGAGAGAAATTGTCCCATATGGACTTCATATCCAGCGCGTCGCTGACAATCAGGCCCTCATAGCCCATTTCGCCGCGCAGGATGTCCGTGAGGATGGTCCTGCTCATTGTTGCGGGGATGGTAATTGCACTCCCGTCTGCTATCGAAGTGCAGGTCCCGGTCTCCACCTGAGGATATTGGATATGGGCGGTCATCACCATGTCCACGCCCGCATCGACGGCAGTCCGGAAGGGGGCGAGTTCTATGTCAAGAAGTTCGTCATAACTGCGGTCTACCAGCGGCAGGCCCGTGTGGCTGTCGGTGTCGGTGTTGCCGTGCCCGGGAAAATGCTTGACGCAGGGGATGATGCCCGCATCGCGCAGCCCTTCGATACAGGCGATGCCGTACTGTCCGACGATCCGGGGGTCATCACTGAACGAGCGCACGCCGATGATGGGATTCGCCGCGTTGTCGTTCACATCCAAAACCGGAGCAAAATCCACATTGAGGCCGAGCAGCTGCAGCTCTTCCCCGTACACCCGTGCCATGTCCCGCGCACAGGCGGGATCGCCGGTGGCAGCCAGTGTCATATTGCCGACGCCGGCGGTGCCGAAGCTGATACGCGACACGTTGCCGCCCTCCTGATCCGCAGCGACAAAGGGGGCCGGGCCGCCGCCGCTGAGCGTCGCGTTATGAAAATCCGTCACCAGCCGCAGGGTCTGTTCGGCATCCGAGAAATTCTCCCCATACATCAGGATGCCGCCGAAGCGGTGGTCCGCAAGATACTGCCGCTGTCTGTCGCTGAGCGCGGTGACGCTCTCCCCTTTTTCGGCATTGGGGTCTTCCCTGTAAAAGCGCGGGCAGAAGAACATCATCTGCGCCAGCTTGTCCCGCAGGGACATGCGCTCCATGATACGGTCAACGGGGTCCTTCGTCGCTTCGCGATAAACGGCAAGGCCAAGGACCAGCGCAAGCAGCAGAATCGCCAGCGTGATCAGCAGCGCCTGTCTTTTCTTTGCTTCCTGTTTCATAAGCTCCTCCTCCCGACCGCAGCCGCCCGAAGCGGATGCCAGCGGCTTTTCATGGTATTCCGGATTTCTTCCGTTTCGGCGCGTTTTCTCCTGCTTATGCTGCTGATCCATTATACCAGATTACCGGTTAAAGGGAAATAGCAAAATGGAAGGGCATTCCCGTTTGACGCTTCTTCCCGGATATGGTAAGATGTGCTGAGGCCGAGTCCTGAGGGACTGCAGCATGCCTTTGGAGGTGTATTATGGGCGACAGAATCGAAATCACCGCCCCGGAAAACGCGGCAGATGAAATGCGGTCTGAGATTCGCCGGCTTCCGGAGGCTTCTCTGTGATCGGCGCGTTTCAGGAGGTCGATGTCCACGGCATGAACAGGACGCAGGCCTTTGCGGCCATCGACGCGAAGCTGCGCCGCGCCGGCGGCACGGTCTACACCCTCCGCGTCATCCACGGCTATCACGGCGGCACGGTTCTGAGAGATGCCATCCGGGCGCACTACAGGAGCAATCCGAAAGTGCTCCGTATCGAGCTTGGATTGAATCAAGGCGAGACCGATCTGATTTTGAGGGAGATATAAGAATGGAGGAACACAATCCCGGTCCCGGCAGAAAGGGGAAAATCCTCGTCTCCGCCTGTCTTGCGGGAGAGTATTGCCGCTGGGACGGCGGCACCAATCTGGTCCCGGAGATCAAATCGCTTGTTGATTCCGGAAACGCAGTTGTTGTATGCCCGGAGGAACTGGGAGGTCTGCCGACACCGCGGCTTCCCAGCGAACGCATCGGCGGCCGCGTTGTCAGCAGCGATGGCAGAGACGTGACCGCGGAGTTTCGTTACGGCGCCGAGGAAGCTCTTTGGGTCTGCAAAGAAGAGGGCTGCCGGTTGGCCATTCTGAAAGCAAAGAGTCCTTCCTGCGGCAAAGGGATCATCCATAACGGTCTGTTCGACGGCGGCCTGGTTCAAGGCGACGGCGTGACGGCCCAGCTGCTGATGGAGAGCGGGATCGCTGTGATGACCGAGCAGGAGTGGCTGGATTCTCAGGCGGCGTCCTCCTCTGCCGCTCCAAACGATCCGCCCTGCAGCTGAATATCCCCTCGATCAAGGATTGTTGATCGAGGGGATATTATTCGGCTTCCTGTTTTATTGCAGAGGCTGGGTCCGGTGATCCGGTCCGCAGAATAAGGGGCTTTTATTCCCCTTCCGGTTTTTTCGCGACGAGAAGGTACCTGTGCACCCGGCCGGCAGCTTCTCCGCTCTTTTGTATGGTCTCCTGCATCTGCATGAGCCGGTCGAAACAGCGGTCAACGGAAAACCCCGGAAACTCCCACTCGATGATATGGGCAAACCACACGAAGGCACCGACATCGGAAAAACTGATCCGGCAAAAGGCCTCGTCCGCTTCCAGAATCTCAAAGCCGGCATTTTCAAAAGCCGCTCTCTGCTCAGCAAGATTTGCATGCGGAAACGGGGGCTCGAGGTCCGGAAGGACCGCTTCTATCAGTTCCCTGTCATTCTCATCCCCCACCTGCTGGGTAATGAAGATGCCTCCCGGTCTCAGCAATCGCTTGATTTCCCGAGGGTCAAAGCTGCCGTGGCGGTTTATGATGAGATCAAACGCAGCATCTTCAAAAGGGATGTTCGAAGCGTCGCTGCACTCGCGCAGATCAATTCCGAGCGGCAGCATCTTTTCCCTGCACAGCTGAACGTTCGGCGGGTAGCCCTCTGTCGCGGCAGTGTTTTCATACGGGTGATGGAGCCCCATCAGGAACTCTCCGCCGCCCGTATCGTAATCAAGCAGTTTCATCTCATCTTTCAGATACGTATGAATAACAGCCGAATAGTCCCATGGCAGCGGCTCTTCTATGCAGCGTCCCTCGATATGCGAGAAATCCCAGCCTTTGATCTGAGCACGGCGTTCTTCGTTTTTCCAGGCGGTTCTGAGCTCTTCTGGCGTCAAATCTGTCATTTGCGATTCCTTTCATAACTCCGGGCAGCAAGCCGTTCCCGCTTAGCCAGAGGCGATTCTGCACAGCTGCTCTTTCCGGATAAATAAGGTTGTGCGCTCCATGATCTCCTGCAGATTCCTGATGTCCAGCAGCGGGTCATGCGTTTCAAGAGAGTGATTCGCATTCTTTATGACAAAGCACGGGATATCTCGCTCCGCGCAGATTTGCGGAATCGGGCTGGCTTCGCCGCCGACCCATGGATCTCCCGAGCCGGTAAAAACGACAGCATCTCCAAGCGGATGTGCAAAGGTCTCTTCCAGAGGCGTATAGACGATCAGGCGGATCTTGTTTTTTTCCGGGCACCCGGCGGCAATCTCCGCGGCAGCAACGGTACCTATGCTCTTTCCGATAAACAGAACATCCTCATAAGGTGCCAGACAAACCTCAGCCAGGAACTCCTTTGCCTGCGTGAGAGCGATCTCACAGGATCTCAGCATTTTTTCCTTGTCGCCCTTCACTTTCTTCGGGAATCCGCTGTACGGGACGATTCCGGTCTCATATCCAAATCGCTCCGCGATTCTTCTGCTGTAGTGCAGCAGGGGTTTCTCCGCGGTATAACCGATTCCCGGAAAGACAATTGCCAGTCTTTTCATAAAGCGCTCCCTCATCCTGCTCTTTCTGTTCTTTATGAATCATTAGATGTATTTGGCTGTAATGCTTTGGGCGCAGTCTCTTATCTCGTTGGGGGTGCCGCAGGCAACGATGCGTCCGCCTGCTTCTCCCCCTCCAGGTCCCATATCGATAATGTAATCCGCATTTCGGATGACATCGAGGTCATGTTCTATGACGATTACGGTCGCACCGCTGTCAATCAGCGTCTGAAACACGTCAAGTAAAGTCTCAACATCCAACGGATGAAGACCGATCGTAGGCTCATCGAACACGAAAACGGAGTCGGCCTGTCCTTTCCCCATTTCACTTGCCAGTTTCAGCCGCTGTGCTTCCCCGCCTGACAGACTCGGCGTCTCCTCGCCCAGGGTCAGGTATCCCAGTCCAAGGTTCTGGAGCACCCGGAGCTTGGGAAAAACATTTTTCATGTCCCGGCAGAAACCGATTGCGGTATTGATATCCTTATCCATCAGTTCCGGCAGGGACATCTCTTCTCCGTCTTTATTTACATGGCAAACCCTGTAGGCTTCTTTTGCGTATCGGGACCCTTTGCACTCCGGGCAGGGAATGTCGACGTCCGGAAGAAACTGAACGTCCAGGCTGATCGACCCGGTTCCGTCGCAGATCGGGCAGCGAAGCTTCCCAGTGTTGTAAGAGAAGTCCCCGGCGTTATATCCGAGGCTTTTTGCGTCCTGACTGCGGGCATATATCTTCCGGAGTTCATCATGCACGTTGGCATAGGTGGCAACGGTAGAGCGCACATTGATGCCGATCGGCGAAGCGTCGATCAGTTTCACATGACGGATTCCGTCTGCCTCCACACGGATGACATGCTCCGGCAGTTTTTCATTTGAAGCCTTCGCAGCCAGGCCGGGGACAAGGCTTTCCAGTACCATCGTGGTCTTGCCAGAGCCGGACACACCGGTTACTGCTGTCAGTCTCCCCTTGGGGATTCTGACATCCAAAGCCTTGACGGTATGGATCGGCGCTGTTTCCATACGGATGAACCCGTTAGCAAACAGTTCTCCGGTTCCGACATGCCGCTTGATAGCCTGGTTTCCGGCGAGAAACGGTCCGATCACAGACCTGGGGTCTGCCTTAATCTGTTCTACAGTCCCTTCTGCGACTACCCTGCCGCCGTTCGCACCGGCTTTCGGGCCAAGTTCGATTATCCAGTCAGATTCATTGAGTATCTGGACATCATGATCGACAAGCAGAACCGAATTTCCATCGGCAATCAAATCGTGCATAACGCCGGTCAAGCCTACAATATTAGCCGGATGCAGTCCAATTGACGGCTCATCCAGGACATACAGCACGCCAGTTGTTCGGTTGCGTACCGCTCTTGCAAGCTGCATCCGCTGTCTTTCTCCCGTAGAAAGTGTAGATGCCGCCCTGTCCAAAGTCAGATAGGAAAGGCCGAGGTCCATGAGGCGTCCGGCAGCTCCCCTGTAAGACTCGCAAATGCTCTTCGCCATTGCTTTCATCTCTTCGGGCATTGTTTCCGGTACACGCGCAACCCATTCGAGGGATTCTGCAAGCGTCATGGTGCAGGCTTCGGCCAGAGAGATTCCCATAAGCTTCGGGGCTCTCGCCTTTTCTGAGAGTCTCGTTCCGCCGCAGTCCGGGCAGGTTGACAGTCTCAGGAATCTCTCTACCCGTTTCATTCCCTTCTCGTCCTTCACTTTTGAAAGGGCATTTTCAACAGTGTAGATGGCATTGAAATAGGTAAAGTCCATTTCCCCTGCCGCGCCGTTTGTCTGATTCTGATAGATCATGTGATGCTTCACCGGCGGGCCATGGAAGACGATATCTCGTTCTTTTTCTGTCAGTTCCCTGAACGGCACGTCTGTCCTGACTCCGAGTTCTCTGGCGATATCCTTCATCAGCGACCACATCAGGGTTTGCCAGGGAAGCACTGCGCCCTGATCAATCGTCAGGGATTCGTCCGGGACAAGGGTCGTCTCGTCGACGACATGAACAATTCCTGTTCCGTCACAGCGGGGGCATGCCCCCTGGCTGTTAAAGGCGAGTTCCTCCGCTCCGGGACCGAAAAAATGCGCTCCGCATTCCGGGCAGACCATCTCCTGCTCCAGCGCAACACGCATCGAAGGCGGAAGATAGTGGCCATTTGGGCATCTGTGGCTGCCGAGCCGAGAAAACATCAGACGAAGGGAGTTCAGCAGTTCCGTTCCTGTTCCAAACGTCGAACGAATTCCCGGAATTGCCGGCCTCTGATGCAAGGCCAGCGCCGCCGGAACATACAGCACCTCATCCACATCCGCTTTTGCCGCCTGAGTCATCCGTCGTCTTGTATAAGTTGACAGAGACTCCAGATAGCGTCTGGAACCTTCTGCATACAGCACGCCAAGCGCAAGGGAGGATTTTCCGGATCCTGATACGCCCGCTATCCCTACGATCTCGTTTAAGGGAATGTCCACGTCAATGTTATTCAGATTATGGACCCTGGCCCCTCTTATCTTGATCTTTTTTGGTGTTTCATCTTTCATGATCATCGATTTTTTCCAGCACCTTGCGAGCCTGCTTCTTCAACTCTTTGATTCTGCTCATCGTATCCGGTTCTCCTTCTTTCATGTCAGTCATTGAACAGTGCCTTTGAAATATGGCACTTTGATTTTTAATTGTACACTTTCCTTCTCTCAAAATCAATTCATTTAGGTTCCGGAACTGCTGTCAGCTGATTATTGCAGAAAACGATTATAGCACTTGACCATTACCGGCAGTATAACTATTATTAGAGAGTAAACAGACTTCGGTCGGACGGAAGGAAACCGGGAGAGAGGAAGCAAGGAGATCGATGATGAACTGTCACAGATGCGGAACACCGATGCAGAGCATGCTGTTTGTAATCGAACCGGAGAATCTGAGCGTGTTTAACGCCTTGACCCAGACGCCAAAAGAATCCCTGACATATTTATCAGAGTTCCATTCCTGCTGGCATCTGCCAGTTCAACTGCTGTGAAGAAACTGATAGTTCTTTTACTCGCTGCTGTTCTTTTATTCGGAGCAGTTCTTTACTTCTGCCCGCCATCCCGACTGCCTGAGCAGCTGCTCCCGGCGTCCTATACCGTCAGGCAGTGGGTTGGGACGGCAAAACACAGAATATGGCCGGAACCGGAGCCGAGTCCGGATGCTTTGTCCTATGAAGTGATTGCTGTCATTGACGGAGACACCCTCCTGATTTCCATTTTCGGAGCTGAAACGACAGTTCGCCTGATCGGGGTGGACGCGCCGGAGAGCGTCCATCGCGAGAAGGAGAAAAACACTCCGGAAGGTGAACTCGCCTCGGCTTGGCTGAAGACCTTCCTGGAAGGGAAACGAGTGACACTGGAATATGACCAGGAACTGAAAGACCAGTACGGGCGTACGCTCGCCTATGTTTATGCTGACGGCATGATGCTCGAAGATGTTCTTCTGATGGCCGGTATGGCGAAAACACTGACCATGGAGCCGAATACAAGGTACCATCATCATTTTGAGCAGCTCGAAAAGCAGGCAAGAGAAGGAGGCAACGGCTTCTGGGGAACCGGCTTCTTTGAAGGGTAGTATTCCGGTGTCTTAAGAGATCCCGGTAACTGTGAGAAAACAAGAATCGGGAAATGCGGATCTTAGGAGTTCAGACAGCAGATGAAAGTCATTCAGAAGTTACGAAAGATGTTTCCCATGCCGGGGTTGAAGAGGAGTCATTTCAGCCCCTGATCCCCGACATCCGGGAACAAAGTCTTGACGGGCACAGGGAAGAATTATATAATATGCCAAATATCGCGATCACCTTTAGCAAGTCAGGTGATCAGGGGGACCGGATGGACAGAGATCCGTCAAAGCCGTTCCCCGGCCGGGTCTGCACCCGTGCGCAGCGAAGATCATAAGCAAGCTAAAGCGTCAGCCGGAATCTATGGATCTGACCGGCGCCTTTGAGGGCTGTGATAATAAAATGAAAATGCGACAGCATGAAGAAAGGATGTATGGATTATGTGGGACAGAAAAGATTTAAAAGAGAGAGGCAAAGCCGCCTTTAAAGCCAACTATTGGAAATGCGTAGTAGTCGGGATTCTGCTGGTTCTGTTTGCGGCAGGCACCGGCGCAAGCACCGGCAGGACCACCACCAACAGCATGAACACAACCTACAACAACGGCGTCACCGTTGTCTCCGACGGAACGGGCACGACTTATGTCATGGACAATCAGACCGCCGGCGAGATAGCGGAGGCCATCGAAGAGTCGGAAGTCATGACAGCCATGCAGGACCCCGCGTTCCAGATGGCGGTGCGTTCGATGCTCACCGCAGTGGGCGCTGTCCTGCTCGTAATCTCCCTGGTCAGCTTCTGCCTGCGCCTGCTGGTTTTCAACCCCCTGGAGGTCGGCTGCCGCGGCTTCTTTACACGCAACACGGAGGCTCCCGCCGAGCTGAATGAGCTGAAGAAGGGCTTCCATCCCTACGGCCGCACGGTGGGTGCGATGCTCCTGCGCGATGTCTTCCTTTTCCTGTGGTTCCTGCTGTTTGTCATTCCCGGCCTGATCAAGATCTATTCCTATCGCATGGTGCCCTACATTCTGGCGGACGATCCCGAGATCGGCGCCAAGGATGCAATCACCCTCTCCCGCCAGATGATGGACGGACACAAATGGAATACCTTCGTGCTGGACCTGTCCTTTATCGGCTGGAACCTGCTTTCCCTGCTGACCTTTGGTCTGGTTGGCGTGTTTTATGCCAATCCCTATCAGTTCAGCACCAATGCGGAGCTCTACAAGGTGCTCAAGAAGCAGGGCAAGTAAAGAGACGGGATATTTCAGAAGCTGATCAAGGACCGACCAGCGGATTCTTATGAAATCAGACTTGGCGAGGCTGTTCTGGCGGCAGCAGCAAAAGCTGCCAGAATCAAAGCTGAGAAAGTGCTCAGTCGGCGAAAAGCCGCCGACGCGTAGCAGCTAAGAAAACTGAAGGCAATACCGCATGATCCATCCGAAGCAGATTGTGCGGTATTGCCTTTATTTTTCCTTTTCCATACAACCCTTTGATCTGGGACCAGAAGCAAAAATGCCGCCCCTCTGGACGGCAAATATAGGAACCGGGATGTGTCCCGGATAAGGAGAGCGGGCAATGGCGGCCCGTTCCCAGACAGATTCTATCAAGCGAGCATCGGAGTGTCAATCAGATTTTCGGGATCGCTGTGCTCTATCGTCCAGTGCAGGAGACAATCCGAAACAGTTTCCTTAATTCATCTGACTGCAGATTACCGTATCAGGCGTTTTACCGCATAATAGATTCCATAGCCGGCGGCAACGCCGAGGACATTCAGAATCAGATCGTCAACATCCGACGCCCTGGAAGCAAAGGGCAGCTGAAGGACCTCAATGCACAGGGAAAGGAGCGCTCCCGCGCCGACCACTTTCCAGAAACTGTCAAGCTCTTTGTACACGATCGGCAGCACAATGCCGGTCGGGATCATCATTGTCATATTTCCTACGGTATTCCATACAATATCCCGCACGTTGTCGTAATCAAACAGCAGGGCGAACGGGACCAGATTCACCCGAAGCGGAAAGACCGCCCCGGGGTCAAAAATAAGCGGCTGCACATGCCCGTCTGCCAAGGCCCTGGGGAAAAACACATAACGGATGATCACCGCGAGATTAACATACATCAGAAGCAGCACTGCTTCCCGCTTCCAATTGATTCTCCCCTGCCGCAGCCAAACGACAACTCGCAGAAGGAACCAGACGATCGTAAAGGTCAGTTCTGCCGCCAAAAAGGATATTTCAAGCATTTTCCTCTCCAAATCCAGCATGCTGCCAAGAGCATATCACAAGTCTTCTGAGCAGACAATAGAGAAAAGAAGTCAAAATGGTCTTGCTACATTTTTATAACTTATTCAATGAATAAACGGCTGTTTTTATGCGAATGGTCCCCTTTCAGAAACTTCAATATGGGTACTGCTCCAAATTGGCCCTAACTTTTTAAGCGTAAAAGCAGCAAAATTCCTCTGAAAATAAAAAGATTCTGCACTTTTCAGTGCAGAATCTATGGTGGACGATACAAGACTCGAACTTGTGACCTCCCGCACGTCAAGCGGATGCGCTACCAGCTGCGCCAATCGTCTGCT
>JAEEGH010008845.1_pt1 | contig 23676 bp, 26 predicted proteins | sample 9134181 | NCBI WGS metagenome assembly JAEEGH01 (sample SAMN16246544, study PRJNA631951) | gut metagenome | biome: gut microbiome; feature: rumen; material: DP-attached | host: Bos | place: Iran: Karaj | collected 2018-10
CAACTTATAATAAAAAAATAGATTTTTATCATTTATCTTGCAACTTTTTACTATCTTTGCAGATTAAATTGATTTTTTATGACAAACAAGGATAAAGTAGTAGAATTAGAAAAAATTGCATCACAAGTCAGGAGAGATGCATTGAGAATGGTTCATGCAGTACAATCGGGGCATCCGGGCGGTTCTTTGGGATGTGCGGATTTTATGGTGGCATTGTATTTTGAAGTAATGAATATCGACCCGAAGAATTTTACTCGTGAAGGCACGGGAGAAGATATGTTTTTCTTATCCAACGGGCATATTTCTCCTTGCTTGTATTCTGTGCTGGCACGTAGAGGATATTTCGATGTGGCAGAGTTGGCAACATTTAGAAAATTGCATACAAGGCTGCAAGGTCACCCCTCCAATGCCCATGGTTTGCCGGGAGTAAGAATGGCTTCAGGCTCGCTTGGTCAAGGACCTTCTATCGCACTTGGAGTGGCAGAAGTGAAGAAAATGAATAACGATCCGTCTTTGGTATATGTTCTTACCGGTGACGGAGAATTGGAAGAAGGACAAGTTTGGGAAGCATTGATGTATGCCGGCTCAAAAGGTGTTGACAATATCATCCTTACTGTTGACTACAATCACAAGCAAATAGACGGCAATGTGGAAGATGTCATGTCAATGTTGGATTTAAAGGCAAAATTCGAATCTTTTGGCTGGGAAGTGATAGTAGGAGAAGGCAACGATATGACACAATTGCTGGACAATTTGGAAAAAGCACGCAAGGCTACAACTCAAAAGAAACCGGTTGCATTTTTGATGCATACCGAAATGGGTTATGGCGTTGACTTTATGTGCGGCAACAACAAATGGCATGGCTCTGCTCCCAACGATGAGCAATTGGCATCGGCATTGTCTCAAATACCCGAAACTTTAGGCGACTACTAATTTACACCTCTGTTACATTCTCTTGTACGATGAAAGTTGCAGATAAGTTCTTGTTGAAAAACTATATAGGTCCATTTATATTGACTTTTTTAGTTGTTTTATTTGTACTTATGATGCAATTCTTGTGGAAGTATGTGGATGATTTGGTCGGCAAGGGATTGGAATTGGGAGTTTTGTTAAAATTATTGTTCTATAGTACTTTCACATTTGTTCCATTGGCATTGCCATTGGCAATTTTGTTGTCGTCATTAATTACTTTCGGCAACCTTTCCGAACGCAACGAGTTGACGGCTTTTAAGTGTGCAGGTATTCCTTTGGCACGTATCATGCAACCGTTGACAATCTTTGCTTTGTGTTTGTCAGTGTTTGCTTTTGTGTTTTCTAACAATGTGGTGCCGGTGATGAGTTTGAAATTCACCACCTTATTGCACGATATTCAAGCACAAAAACCGGCTTTGAGTATAGATGAAGGCATTTTCTATCGCGAAATTGACAATTATATAATCCGAATCGGCAAAAAAGACAAAGACAATAGTACCATTCACGATGTTTTGGTTTACGATCATACCAAAACAACCGGTTATACTACTGTTACATACGGTAAAAAAGGCACTATGGCTTTGTCGCCCAACAAGCAATATTTGTATTTCACCCTTGAAGACGGATTTATTTATGATGAAAATGCCAGTTACGATCCTTCGCTTACTGCCAAAGAAATGCCGATATTGAGAGGCACCTTCAAAACACAACAAATTCGTTTTGACTTGTCATCGTTTCAAATGCAAAAGACGGATGAAGAATTTTATAAAGATAGTTATCAAATGCTGAATATTTTCCAGTTGGATAATTATATTGACACCATGCAGTCGGATATTTTTGCCGTGGAATCTACCCGAGGCAGCAATCTGCTCAACAATGTGCGAACTATTTCCAATTATTACAATCCTCAGTTGGCAAATAGCAGCCAGACAGCAGTGCAGGCAACCGATGATACCTTAGATACACAGCAAACTTATACCGCCTATACCTATGCCATTCAAGCGGCAAGAGAAAATTCCGGCTATTTGGAGTTTAGTGCACTGGATTGTGAATCACAAGAAAGACAGTTGGCACGTTATGAGATAGAATGGCACAGAAAATTCTCTTTGTCAATGGCGTGTTTGTTGTTGTTTTTTATAGGTGTGCCATTAGGTGCCATTATCCGAAAAGGCGGCTTGGGAATTCCTTTAACGGTTTCAATATTGGTGTTTGTATTATATTGGGTGACCTCCACAATAGGAGAACGTATGGCCAGAACAGGTACCATTCCTCCATATATCGGTATGTGGATTTCTTCGGTTTTGTTGTTGCCGATGGGAATATTTTTGATTGTCATGGCATCGCGTGAGGCAAGCCTTTCCGATATGTCTGCTTTGAAGAAATTTTTCAATAAATTGTCATCTATTAATCCTTTGCATAAATTGAGTGTACATCATGAAGATTCTACAAATATGCAATAAATCTCCATATCCCGTCAAAGAAGGGGGACCGATAGCCATGAATGCACTCACGGAATCTTTGTTGCAGTTGGGACTTCAGGTGAAAATTTTGGCGGTCAACACCCCAAAATACCATGTGGAAAAAGAAAACGTAGATACCGGTTATCTGCAACGCACACAAATAGAGTGGGTGGACATTGACACGAATTTTTCTGTCAAAGGAGCTTTGGCGTGCTTGTTGAAAAATCAATCCTATCATGTAAAGCGTTTTTATAGTAAAACCTTTGAAAAAAAGTTGATAGAAATTTTGCGGCAACAATTTGATATAGTAATTTTAGAAACAGTCTATATGGCTGTCTATTACGATATTATCAGAAAAAATAGTTCTGCAAAAATTGTCCTTCGTTCCCACAATGTAGAGCATAAAATTTGGCAGCGGGTGGGAGAAAATACCAAAAACCCTGTCAAAAGATGTTATATCCATATTTTGGCAAGACAGCTGAAAAATTTTGAGCAAAAAATGGCACAGAAATGCAATGCTGTCTGGACAATATCTCAATACGACCGACAATTTTTTGCCTCTTTTGCCCCTGTGGAGGTTTTGCCTTTTGCTACCAATTTGCCTGCCAAAGTTGAAGCCTCCAAAGAAAAAAAGAATTTGTTCATGCTGGGTTCAATGGACTGGCAGCCGAATATTGAAGGAACGCTTTGGTTTGTCTATGAAATATTTCCGTTGATTTGTACACAATTCCCCAATATTCAATTAAAAATTGCCGGCAGAAATATTCCTCATCAATGGTACAATATCAAGCATCCTAATATAGAAATTGTTGGAGAAGTGCCTTCTGCCAAGCAGTTTATGCAAGAAAATGGAGCTTTGGTAGTACCGCTTCTGTCGGGAAGCGGCATTCGTATCAAAATAGTGGAAGCTTTGTCATTAGGCAAGACGGTCATTACAACCACTATCGGCAAGGAAGGTTTGGATGTTTGTTCCGGAAAGCATTTGTTCATTGCCGATAATGCCAAGCAATTTGCCCAAGCAGTAAAAACTTATTTGGAAGATGAAGCATTGTGTGGGCAAATGTCTGCCAATGCAGTAGAATATATTCAGGAAAATCATTCTTATAGCGTGATAAACAAGCGATTGGAACAATTATTAGCAAAATTGTAATATGAAGATAAAAATATTGAGTAGATCATGGTTTTTGATATTGGCAATAGTTTGTCTAAGTTCTTGTGACGGTGATGACAAGGTTGATGCCGATGTCAATAATAATTTTATTGCCAAGGATTTTACCGTAGGACAAGGTAGAAGAGTTGTTTTTTCGCAAGGTAATTTGCAATATCAAGCATCTACCAAGTCTTGGAGATTTGCTGCTCAGCAATATTCCGTAATCGGACAAGATAATAGAAATATTTCTTCCACCAATTCCGGTTGGATAGATTTGTTCGGATGGGCTACCTCCGGCTACAACAATAGCAATCCGCATCAAACTTCTATCAACTATTCTATTTATGGTCAGCCTATCAGCGGACTGTCTTTGGTAGGTGCCTATGCCAATTACGACTGGGGTGTTTACAATGCCATAGAAAATGGTGGCATTACATCCGGCTTGTGGCGTACGCTGACACAGGAAGAGTGGAATTATTTGTTTCATACGCGTAGCATGGCAGACCAGAAATATGGCAGAGCCAATGTCAGCCAAATCCCCGGCATGGTATTGTTGCCGGATGCGTGGGTGCTGCCTGCGGGTTGTTCTTTTTTGCCGATGGCAAGTAATTTTTCTGCCAATAGTTATTCGCAGGCACAGTGGAAAGCCATGGAAGCCAATGGCGCCGTGTTTTTGCCGGCGGCAGGTTTCCGTTTAATTTCCAGTCCGCGAGATATAAATGTTAGCGGAAACTATTGGTCGGTATCGTCTGTTGACAAGTTTTCTGCAACATCTTTGTATTTTGCCAATGATACTCTCAATGCCATGAGAGAGGATAACAACCGCTATAATGGCTATAGTGTAAGAGTAGTGAAAAATAGATAAAAACAAGCTGTTACACATCCTCAGGAAACAATACAACCATAAATTAATGACACACATATATATACGTAAAAGAAATAAATTGCCAATTTTTTTTTGGTATTTGCTGGGGTCTCTACAAACAACTTTTGTTTGGTCTGTTTGTTTTTCGCTAATCTGTGCGTTGACATCACCTGATATATTTTCTATTGCCTTTTTTGAAGCACTAAAATTCTCATTTTTGATTTTTTTCATAGAGGCTTTAATTTGGAGAATGAATACGTATAGAGATGCTGTTTCTACAATAATAATAGACGATGATAAACAAGAAATAACAATTGAATATCATACTTATTACACTTTTTTTATTCAAAAGAAAACATGTGTAATACAATTATGTAATTTAAATTGTTCTTACGACAAATATAATGTTTTATATCATTTCATGAAAAAAATATCTCCATTAGGGCATTTTGAGGCGGTAATTGGTTTTTCTGATATTAAAAATCATGCTACACTGGTTATTTTTTCCGATGTTGGTGGCTGGACTATAGAACAAGTGGAAATGGTTTATAATAAATTATTGGAATATAAGAATCCTATTGAAACACCAATGGGACCAAGGTTTAGTAAAAAAAACAGGATATAATGGATTCTAAAGATTTGAACAACAATTGTAAGTAAAAACAATGAATCTTCGCAAAATGAAAAAGGATAAAAATAACAACATAACAACAAATATCCATACTTACATATTAAAAATCTGTTTTATTTGTATTCTTTTGTTAAATATTGCTTGTAAAGAAAATTGGCAAATACATGAATATTATTACGAAGTTTATCAATACATGGATTCAATTCCATGCGAATATCAAGCGATTAAAATCATTGATAAAAATGGAATAAGACAACAGATCACATATAGATATAATGATAAACACAAAGAGTTGACGGGTAAATCGACAGAATATTACAAATTGATTAGAAATAACATTTTGAAATTAAATAATGCCAATGATAGCGGACAGTTGTACATGTCAGCTGAATACTTAGATTCATGCATAACTTATAGCACAGGTAATGGATTACATGACCTTGTGGCAAGTATTACACATTGTTTTCTCGGGAAAAAAAGAATAAAAATGGATGAAAATACAAGCATTACGTCCTACGAGTTTTCCAAAAAATATGGTATGGGAATGGAAACTGTTTTATATAGAGATTTTTATGACACATCTTTTATTCTTTTAAAAACAGAACGAATATCGGGATATTCTGGAGTTGAATCAATTCGCAGAATTAATTTTATACCTTACGAATTCAAATCATTATTGAAACAAGAACAAGATTGGACGCAGTACAAATAACGTTGTACAATTTAAAATATAACTTCAATTCAAAACGTTGTTGTCTTTGTTCTTCTTCTTTCTTTTTTCCCACCAATTTATTAAATCGTCTCCTATATACAATACAAACATTCCGTAGAGAGAACAAATGACACATCCTATTATTCTCCATGGTAAATCTTCAAAATATTCTTTCCACGTAAATGATAACCCATAACCGAAGCCAAAAAAATAATCATAAGTTGTCCAAATAATTAAAACGATAAAAAATAAAATAAAAAATATTATAAGTTTCTTTCTTTTCATTTGTTTCTTTATAGGATGACAAACACTTGTTTTATAGTCAGATAGTGACTGAATATAAAAAAACGGCTTTGTTGTGCCGTTTTTTTATATTCTAAAATCATTCATTTATATTATTTAGTGGCATTGAACATATTTTTGATGCCACCCAAAGAACTCAAAACTCCGGTTGCCTCATAAGGCATGTAGATAGTTTTGTTGTCTTTGCCGCTTACCATTTGGTTCAAGGTGTCAATATAGCGAATGGCAACCATATAGTTGACAGGGTCGGAGTTGGTATTTTTAATAGCGGTGGTGATAACGTTGATGGCTTCTGCCTCACCGTTGGCAGTACGAATTCTTGCTTCTGCATCTCCTTCTGCCTTGAGAATTTTGGATTGTTTTTCAGCTTCCGCCTTGTTGATAACAGCTGTTTTCCAACCTTCAGATTGAAGAATTTGTGATTGTTTGTCAGCTTCTGCCTCTAATATTTTTGCACGTTTGTCACGTTCGGCACGCATTTGTTTTTCCATTGCATCACGAATGTCGTGAGGAGGATTGATATCTTGCAATTCCACACGATTCACTTTTACACCCCATTTATGAGAGGCTTCGTCCAATACGTTGCGCAATTTTGCGTTGATGGTGTCTCTGGATGTCAAAGTCTCATCCAAACTCATGTCGCCAATCACATTACGAAGTGTAGTCTGCGTAAGTTTTTCTATGGCATCTGGTAAGTTGGAAATTTCGTAAGTGGCCTTGATAGGGTCCATTACTTGGAAATAAAGAATGGCATTGATTTCCGTTACTACATTGTCTTTTGTAATCACATTTTGTTTTGGAAAGTCATATACCGTTTCACGCAAGTCTATCTTGTTGGTGGCACGTTTGATGACGATGGATTTGCCGTCATAAGTTTCTTTTGAATATCTCCACATAATTTCTCTGGGCTTGTCAACAAATGGAATAATAATGTTGATACCGGCAGAAAGTGTGCTGTGGTATTTTCCAAAACGTTCAATAATCACTGTGTCGGATTGTTGTACAATACGTAATCCTGATGCTACAAATATAATTGCAAGTATTACAATCGCAATTACGGTAATAAGTCCTGTTGTCATATTTTATTATTTTAAAGGTTTAACAATAATTCTATTACTATCTACTTTTACAACTTGTATTTTTGTTTTTTCTGTGATAATTTCATCATTTTCGCTAATGGCACGCCAATCGTCACCATTGACCATAGCCCTTCCTGTGTTTAATTGGTTGTCAATAGTTTCTGTAACGTATCCTTCCGAACCTGTCAAGGCATCGGCATTGGTTTTTACTTGGTTGCTTTTTTTGTAGGCATATTTGTTCATCAAAGGACGAATGGTGAAAAAACTAATCACCGTAAATATGGCAAAAACAATTAGTTGTATGTTTATATTGTCGGTAAAAAATGAGGCTACCATTGATGCTAAACATCCTACCGAGAAACATAAAAATACAAAGGTGTTGGTAAAAATTTCAACTATAAAGGCAACCATTGCCACTATCAACCAAATTTTCCATGCAGTTATCATAATAATTAGATTTTAAAATGCAAAGATACTTTATTTTTGAATAAAATAAAAAGAAACAGGTAAAATTTTTTTATTACTTAAAAAAATGCTATCTTTGCACACATTTTGAAAGTATGCAAGAGATAGTAGGAAATGTATATATAATTTCGGATTGCCATTTTGGTTTACCCGATCAAAAGGAAAGTCACCAACGGGAAAAGCGGGTAGTGGCTTTTCTCGATAGCATTGCCGACGAGGTAACCCACTTGTTTCTTTTAGGAGATATTTTCGACTATTGGTTTGAATACAAAGATTTTGTGCCAAAATATTTGGTGCGTTTTTTTGGTCGTTTGGCCAACTTGTCCGACAAAGGTGTAAAAATTTACTATCTTTTAGGCAATCACGACATGTGGAATTTCGGCTATCTGCAACAAGAAATAGGTTTGGTGCAAATGAGAGGAATTCAAGATTTTCTTATCAACGGCAAAAAGGTGAGAATGGGGCATGGCGATGGCTTGGATCCCACCGATAAAGGTTATTTGCTCATCAAACGGATATATGCTTCCAAATTCAATCAGTGGTGGTTTTCTACTATTCATCCCACCATTTCTTTTGCTATTGCCAGAAAAGTTTCGCTCAAAAGTAGAAATGCTCATTTGGAAGAAGACAAATATTTTCATGGTGAAGACAAAGAGCCGATTATTCAATATTGCAAGGCAATAGAGGCACAAGAGCATTTCGACTATTATATCTTCGGTCATCGCCATTATCCGTCTGTAACAAAAATCGCCGACAACTCCTTGTATATCAATTCAGGCGACTGGCAATTTCACGATAGTTATGTAGTTATGAAAAATGGCGAGTGTACATTACAATTTTTTGATAAAAAATAATTAAAATGGGAGAAAAAATAGATTTAATTTGTAATCAGTTAACGGCAAAAAGTAATTTAAAAATTGCCACTGCTCAAAAATCAGCCACTGCATTTGAACTTTTGAAGCAGGAAACACAAAAATTTCCGGACATCTATAAAGCTACCAACAACAATCCGGAAATAGTGGTATCGTATGAATCAAAACAACCACAGTGCTTTAGTCTTCGTTATGGAAGTGATGTGTTGTTTTGCCACTTACACAGCAATGTGTTTGAATTTAGTCGCGACCACGAGGTGATGAAAACTCCGTATATTCGTGAAAACAAAGACCGCTCCTTTTGCGGTATGATTTCTATCTACAATTTCCTGACCGACTCGGTAATCTATGAAAGATTGAACGATTCAGGATATCTGATAGGAAGAGTTTTTATCAATAGCGAAGGACATTGTTATATTGATGGAAAGCGAGAATTAGGGCAGATATACAACAATTTTAGTTCCACCATTTTTGACGAAACAATGGCGAAAACCATTTTGGAGGCAGCTTTGCAATACACCATTAATTTTGATTTGTTGGTGCCACCCTACGAAATGGTACAAGAAATGACCATTCACGAGATGATGGAATTGAACAATAAGCATGCTTTAGTAAAAACAGCAAAACGCTTAGGGTTTCGTTTTCAAGCAGATACGGACTTGTAAAAAAATAAAACAAAATTTGCAATTTGTATTATTTTTTTTTATACTTTTGCATTCCGATTCCGAAAGGAAATTGGTCAGTTCGTCTAGGGGCTAGGACACAAGGTTTTCATCCTTGCAACAGGGGTTCGATTCCCCTACTGACTACGAGAAAAGCCGTTTTTATAACGGCTTTTTTTATTGCAATGTAATAAATTTGTTTCCATGCAATGACAACAATCCTGTTCAGTTGAAGTGGCAAGAAATGCAGTTAACAAAGAAAATGCCACCTTTAAATTCCCCTTTATTATATATAATGTAGCATTTTGTAGTTATACAGCGAAAGTGTAGTTGTGAAACTTTATAATCAAAAAAAGTGAGTAAAGATGAACAATGATAGCATAAAAAATTATACATTTGCAACATTGTAATTGAAACATTGTGAATAGATTTTTATGGCAAAGATAGCAAAAACATCGCTTTTGTACAAGGTCATCTATGTTTGGCAGGTATTTTTTCAAAAATATATATATTATCATCGTTTGTATGTAATTCGCAAGACTCCATTTCCTGAAAAAGGCAAGCAATTTCTAATGGCGAGCAATCACCAAAATTCCCTTAACGATGCCTTGTTGATGGTAGCTTCAATGCAATGCAGAAAGGTTTGGTACATGACGCGTGCCAGTGTGTTTAGTAATTGGTTTTTCAAAAAGGTGTTAGATTTTTTGGGATTGTTGCCTGTCTATAGGGTAAGAGATGGGCATGCCAATGTAAAAAAGAACATAGAAATGTTTGATATGGCAGAAGAGAAGATTCTCAACGGCATGCCCGTAGCAGTCTTTCCGGAAGCCATGCACCAAAATCGGCATTATTTAGGAACATTTTATCTTTCTTATACAAGAATTGCTTTTGAAACAGCTGCGAAAAACAATTTTCAAGAAGAGGTATTTATTCAGCCGGTGGCAAATCATTATAGCGGCTATCTAGGCTATCAAAACGATGCATTGATTACTTATGGAGAGTTTATTTCTTTGAAACCATACTACGATTTATATCAGTCCAATCCGCGTGAGGCACAAAATATTGTCAATGACATAGTCAAAGAAAAAGTACGGGAGATGATGTTGGATATTCAAGAGATAGACCATTATCAAGAAATATACGATTTGTTGGGCAATGTCGGTGTGGATTATGCCATTTATAAACAAGTGGATGCGTCCCGCTTGCCTGATAAACTTGCTATAGACCAACAAATTGTAGCAAAGTTGGATGCTGTCAAAGAACAGAATGTAGACATGTTTAGCGAAATCTGTCAAAAAAGCAAAGCATATTCACAGCAACTTGGCTCTATGCACATCACCGATGACTGTGTGCGGGAAAAATATAGCAGTTTAAAATGTATTTTTGTCACTTTGCTGATGTTGCTGATGTTGCCTTTGTTCTTAGTAGGAGCTGTACATTATATTATACCTTATCTTATCCCCAAATTTGTGCATCGTAACTATAAAGATATATTAATGAAGCCATCCATAGAGATAGGTTTGGCCTTGTTGGTGACCATACCTTTGTTTCAAATTATATACTATGTAGGGTATTTTATTTTATTCCACAATTGGTGGCTTCCATTGTTGATAGTATTGGTTTTGCCATTGTTTGCTATTGTTTCATTGCGATGGTTTAAACAAATCCAAAAACTTGCTAATGCCATAAAAACAAATATTGTAAAGTGCAGACACAAAGAGCAATTCAGCCAATTATTGACTACAAGAGATAATTTGAAATCGTCTTTGTTTGATATGATGCAGTAAGAGAAACTATTTGTCAGTTTCTAAGTTTTCCATTGTTTGCATCATGGAAAGTTGAAAATTTTTTAATCTCGGAATTAGAAATTGAGCTGTTTTTGTGCAAGGTTTGTAACACAATGATTGGCTTTGTCGTTCCGGAGTAAAAATCTTGTTATTTTTGTCAACCGAGTTAATCAGCAAAAAGAGGAGTCCTGCCAAGAATATTACTTTTAGCCCGCCGAGCAACAATCCTAATATTTTCTCTATTCCTTTGGATAATACAATATTGAAAGCGGTTTTGCAGAGTTTTCCTATCAGCATTACAACTCCTGCACAAATGACAAACGATACCACCATTGCTATTACACCGGAAATAGTTTGTGATAATCCCAATAGGTTCATCAGCCATTCGCTGCCATAGACGGCTCCCCAGCCTCCGGCCAATATTGCCAATATGGCAAAAACTTCGTCAAACAATCCTTTTTTTAGTCCCCTACAGGCACTCCAAATAGTGACAATTAATATAATGGTATCTATAATTTTCATTCTTTCAAGTTGTTTTGTGATGCAAACATTGCTTTAGCATATTTCGAGGCATATACAAAATCGTGTACCTCGGCATTATCCGTTTTCAAAATTTCATTGTTGCTACCTCTCCACCAAAGTTTTCCTTGATAGATAAAGGAAACCGATTCACCAATTTCCATCACAGAATTCATGTCGTGGGTGTTTACCACGGTGGTGATGTTGAATTCTTTGGTAATTTCGTATATCAATTTGTCAATTACCAAGCTTGTTTTGGGGTCTAAGCCTGAGTTGGGTTCATCGCAAAAGAGGTATTTAGGGTTGAGGGCGATAGCTCTTGCAATGGCGACACGTTTTTTCATACCTCCGCTAATTTGTGAAGGATACAGATTGTGGGCATTGGGCAAATTGACTCTTTCAAGGCAGAAATTTACTCTATCCTCTTTCTCTTTTTCACTTTTGTCGGTCAGCATTGTCAAAGGAAACATAACATTTTCTCTTACCGTCATGGAGTCAAACAAGGCACTTCCTTGAAACAAAATGCCCATTTCCTGTTGTATTTGCTGATATTCTTTTTTGTCTAAGGTGTTTATATCGCGACCGCTATACAAAATAGATCCTTTCTCGGCTCTATAAAGTCCTATCAGGCATTTCATCAAAACGGTTTTTCCGGAACCACTTTGTCCGATTATCAAATTGGTTTTGCCTTCTTCAAATTGCGTGCAAATATCTGTCAGTACGTCCCGTCCGTCAAAGGTTTTGTAGAGATTCTTAACTTCAATCATTTATCCTAAGAATATTTGAGTTAATACAACATTGAAAAACAATAAAGCGATGCTGCTATTGACAACGGCTTGTGTGCTGGCTTTTCCCACTTCCAATGCACCACCTTCTGTCTTATAGCCGCAAAATCCGGATATAGAAGAAATGATAATAGCAAAAACAAAAGTTTTTACCAATGCATAAATAATATCGTAAGTGCGGAAAAAGCTACGGAGTCCGTCCATGTATTGTTCAGGAGGAAGGGTGCCCATAAATTCACATGCACACCAACCGCCAAACAAACATAAAAAGATACTGAATGTAACTAATATCGGATTGACAATGGAACATGCCACTATTTTGGGTAATATCAAATGAGATGCGGAATTAAGTCCCATGGTTTCTATCGCATCAATTTGTTCGGTTACTTTCATAGTGCCGATTTCAGAAGCTATATTGGAGCCGATCTTTCCTGCTAAAAACAAACTGATGATAGTCGGAGAAAATTCCAATACAACCGATTGGCGAACTACAAAGCCGATTGTCCAAGTGGGAATCCACGGACTTTCTGTCTGCAAAGCCGTCTGAATGGTTAGAGCAGTACCCATAAATAGGGAAATAATGGCAACAATTAGCAGTGATTGCACCCCAAGATTGATAATTTCTGTGGATAATTGCTTGCGAAAATAAGATAATTTTTTGGGCTTTTGAAATACCCTGCCCATAAAAAGTATGTATTCTCCAATAAACTCAAGTATTTTCATCAACTGATATTTTTTTTCTAAAAAATCTAAAAGCAATTACAAAAGTACAATTTTTAGTTGTGCAAATGCAATATTTGGCGAAAAAAAAAGTTATATAACTATATTTGACAAAAATGAAAAAGCAATTGACAGTCATTTTGGCAGTATTGGCATTAGTAGTTACTTCGTGTGCCAGCAGAAATTATAAGTATCAAACCCCTAAAAAACACAGACGTTGTGGAGATTGTCCGCGTTTTACTACATTGCAACCCGAAGCAACAAGTCCTTATTTTGTATTTTTAGAAGAATAACTATTATTGACAGCAAAAACGGTTGATAAAAATTCTTTTTAGAGGGTTTATACATGGTTTTAGTCCCACAAATAAATATGTAAAATGCACAAAATCAATATAGATAGAAGGTTTTTTAATTCTCAATTTTACAATAGGGTAGTTGTTGATAATCAAAATTTGGAAACTTTGTCAATTCTACCCAAAAATTCTGTATTTTTGCACGATGAAATTTTACAATAAAAAGGAAAAATATTTTGTCAAAATATTGTTTGTAAAAATGTGATTAACAATAAAATATAAAAATATCATCCTTTAAATTGAGTAGACGGAATTGAAAATATTTAAAATAAAAAAATAAAAAAGATATAAAAATGAGCAATAATTATTGTGTGATAATGGCAGGTGGTGTAGGTGCCAGATTTTGGCCCTTGAGTCGTACTTCAAGACCAAAACAATTTATAGATATTTTGGGTGTCGGCAAATCATTAATACAATTAACAATAGATCGATTTGTAAACATTTGTCCGATAGAAAATATCTATATAGTTACCAACGAAATTTATTATAATTTAGTAAAAGAACAATTGCCACAATTGTCAGATGAGCAGATAATTTTGGAACCTATGAGGAGAAATACGGCTCCTTGTATTGCTTATGCAAATGAAAAAATAAAAAAACGTTGTCCCGATGCCAATATTATTGTTGCACCATCCGATCATGTCATCATCAATGAAACGAGTTTTGTAGAACATATCAAAGCCGCATTGGATTGTGCAGAGCATAATCCTTGGTTGCTTACATTGGGCATTAAGCCGGTACGTCCTGATACGGGTTATGGTTATATTCAATATGATGAAAAACAAACCTATGCTCCGGAACGCAGAATTTCAAAGGTGAAAATTTTCACCGAGAAACCGCAATTAGAATTGGCTAAACAATTTCTAGAAAGTGGCGATTTTCTATGGAATGCAGGTATTTTTGTATGGAAATTGTCAACTATTGAGGCAGCTTTTAAACAATATCTGCCGGAAGTTTACGAATTGTTTGAAGCATGTTCTTATAAAATAGGTACCGAAGGAGAAAAAGAAGCTATTAACCAAACATACCAACGTTGTCCTTCTATATCGGTTGACTATGGTATTATGGAAAAGGCTGTCAATGTTCATGTATTGGCATCAGATTTTGGTTGGTCTGACCTTGGCACATGGGGTTCGTTGTATGAACAATTAAAACATGATACCAACAACAATGCCATTCAGGCACCTTACGATGTGTTTACTTACGATACAAAAGATTGTATCATCAGCACACCTAAAAACAAAGTGGTTGTTATACAAGGACTAAAAGATTATATCGTTTCAGAAAGTGATAATACTTTGCTGATATGTAGAAAAGAAGATGAACAACAAATTCGCCAGTTTGTCAATGATGTGCAATTGCAAAAAGGTGACAAGTACATCTAATCGTCTGTTGTGATGAAAAAAAGAGAAGAGGAACAAGAAATTATTGAAGATATCACCAGTAGTGATTATCATTATGGCTTTACTTCTAATATTGAAACCGAATATTTTCCCAAAGGTATCAACGAAGATATTATAAGAAAAATTTCGCAATACAAGGAGGAACCACAATGGTTGCTACAGTTTCGTTTAGATGCTTTCAAAAAGTGGCAGACCATGACCGAACCTCATTGGGGGCATCTCTCTTTTCCTCCTATCGACTATCAGGATATTATTTATTTTGCCGTTCCAAAGAAAGCCAAAAAATTGGAAAGTCTCAATCAAGTAGAGCCCGAAGTGTTAAAAATGTTTGACAAATTGGGTATCTCTTTGGATGAGCAAAAACGTTTGAGCAATGTGGCAGTTGATGCGGTGGTGGATTCCACGTCTGTGAAGACAACTTTTAAAGATACTTTGCAGAAATATGGCATTATCTTTTGCTCTTTTGGCGAGGCTGTAAAGCATTATCCTGATTTGGTGAAAAAATATTTGGGAAAAGTAGTGCCAACCGGCGATAATTTCTTTTCCGCTCTCAATTCGGCAGTGTTTTCCGATGGAAGTTTTTGTTATATTCCAAAAGGAGTGCGTTGTCCGATGGATTTGTCAACATATTTTCGTATCAATGCCGCCAATACCGGTCAGTTTGAACGAACTTTGATAGTAGCCGATGAAGGTGCCTATGTAAGTTATATGGAAGGCTGCACTGCACCGCAACGGGATGAAAACCAATTGCATGCAGCTGTGGTGGAAATTATTGCCATGAAAGATGCAGAGGTGAAATATTCTACTGTACAAAATTGGTATCCGGGTGACAAAGATGGCAAAGGTGGCGTTTATAATTTAGTTACCAAACGTGGTTTATGTGAGGGTGACAATTCTAAAATTTCTTGGACACAAGTGGAAACAGGTTCTGCCATCACATGGAAATATCCCGGCTGTATTCTCAAAGGAAACAATTCAGTAGGGGAGTTCTATTCGGTAGCAGTTACCAATAATTATCAGCAAGCAGATACCGGTACAAAGATGATTCACATTGGCAGAAATACGCGTAGCACAATTATATCAAAAGGTATTTCAGCCGGTAAAAGTCAAAATAGTTACAGAGGCATGGTGAAAATTGTTCCCAATGCTGTCAATGCCAGAAATTATTCCCAGTGCGATTCCTTACTATTAGGAGACAGGTGTGGAGCACATACGTTCCCATTTATCGACTGCAAAAATAAAACAGCCATTTTGGAACATGAAGCATCTACATCAAAAATTTCCGAAGAGCAATTGTTTTATTGCCGTCAACGAGGTATCAGTCAAGAAAGTGCTATTGGTTTAATTGTCAATGGGTATGCAAAAGATGTTTTAACACGATTGCCCATGGAATTTGCCGTGGAGGCACAGAAATTGCTGTCGTTGAGTATAGAAAACGGTGTCGGCTAAAATTTTCTAAAATCTTCTTCTTTCAGTTGAGAAAATTTTCTCACTCCTTTTAAATAGTGTTGCATGACAATACTTTTTTCGTATATCATTGTTACTGAGTGAGGTTGTATGGCCTTTCTTTTGGCGATGCTATCGTTTTTCATGGTTTTGAAGGCATGTCTTGCCTTAAATACGGCAGCAAAGTCGCCCCAGCCGCTACTGAGCAAGAAACTAAAAGCAGCCACTATGTCTAACCAAAACCGAACAAAAAATACTTTTCGTAGATCTTCATCCGGTAAGTTTTTGTATAGCAATAGCATGTTGTTGCGGAAGTTGAGAAAAGTTTTTTTTGAAGATTTTTTTGGCAAGGTGCCCCCGCCAACATGGTAAACGATAGATTGAGGATAGTACATGATTTTTGTTCCGGCAATTTTTGCCCGCCAGCAGAAGTCAATTTCTTCCATGTGGGCAAAAAAATCTCCATCCAATCCGTTTAATTGTCGGTAGAGTTCACTACGGACAAACATGCAGGCACCTGTTGCCCAAAATATTTCTCTTTCATCGTCATATTGACCATTGTCCGTTTCCAAATGGTTGAAAATTCTACCTCTGCAAAACGGATATCCATATTTGTCAATATATCCTCCGGCGGCACCGGCATATTCAAATTTCTCTTTTTCAAAAATGGATAACAATTTAGGTTGGCAAATGCCGACTTCCGGATGTGCATCCATGTAATCTATAATGCTGTCCAGCCAGTTTTCATGAACTTCTATGTCAGAATTCAATAAGCAAAAATATTGAGCATCAATTTGCTGCAATGCTTTGTTATAACCTTCGGCAAAGCCGTAGTTTTTATCGTTGATCAATAATTGCACTTGCGGGAAATGGGTTTTTGCCCATGCAACAGAATCATCGGTGGAGGCATTATCGGCAATCACCACTTGTGCCCATTGCGGACTTCTTTCAACTAACAAAGGCAAATATTGTTCTAAAAAATGCCTTCCATTCCAATTTAAAATGACTATCGCAAGACGCATTTTCTTCCATTTTTATTTTGCAAAGATAACATTTTTTATTGAAATTTACTTAAAATCTTTGCTAACTTAAAACTAAAATTTGTCAGTCAAAGATGACATAAATAGGAGAAAAATCTTACAAAATGCACAAAATTAAATAGATAAAAACCAATTTTTACACTCTTTTTTAACTTATATTTGGTTGAAATTTAATTAAATAATATTTTTTTTGAAAAAAATGTTTTGTATTGAAAAAAATTGTACTTTTGCATCTCGAATTTAAAGAAAATAAAGGTAAGAAAAATAGAGAAGAAATGGCAAATCATAAGTCACAATTCAAAAGAATTAGACAAAACGAAAAGAGACGTTTAGAAAATAGATACTGGGGAAAGACCATGCGTAATTCTATCAAGAAATTAAGAAATACTCATGATGTAAACGAAGCAAAAGAAAGTTTACCAAAAGTTGTTTCTTTGATTGATAAAGTTGCTAAAAAAGGAATTATCCATAAAAATAAAGCAGCAAACCTTAAATCTGGTTTGATGATCAAGATAAACAGAATGGCGTAGTCTATTTTGTGGTTTTTTCATTGGTTTTTAATTTTGGACAGGGTTGCTTGCAATCCTGTTCATTTTTTATGTTAAGATGATGGTATTAGAAGAAATTATGAAGTCCTTGTACTTCAAGAAAGAAGCCTACTTTGTAGATATGTTCGGCAAGGTAAAATGCAATCAAACAACACTTTACAATGACAGAAATAATTGTACAAGCAAGCAACATATAGAAAAATGGTTGGCAATCAACGATTTGTTAAATGTTGCCAGTTTTCTCAATCAAGGTTGGGTGCCGAAATGGGAAAGTGATACATTAATATATATTATCATTTACAAAAATGGCAGTTTTGTTCCTCAAGCGGTCAATACTCCTTGTGCAATGGTCTATTTTCCTACAGAAAAACTCGCCCGACAGGCAATAGACATTTTAGGAGACCAACTATTGAAAGAAATTTATTTGTAGTTTATTCTTGAAAGATAAACCGGTAGATTTTTTCTGTGGCTTGTGTGTGAGATACAACATATTGCCGTGCCTTTTCGCCACATTGGTCAATCAAATCTTTATTATTGTATAACGATTCGAAAATATCTTTCAATTTGTCGTATATATTAATCGAAAAAGCAGCACCACAATTGATTAGATCGATGGCTTCTTGGAATTTTTTATAGTGTGGACCGAAAATGATAGGCTTGCCAAATGTTGCCGCCTCTAAAATATTGTGAATACCCTTGCCAAAGCCACCACCAATATAGCAAAGGTCACCATATTGATATAAGGAACTCAATAGACCAATGGTATTAATAATAATCACTTGTACATCTTGCAAATCGGCAACGCCTTGAATGTTGGTGTAGCGAATGGTTTTCTTACCGATTAAAAGATGTTCAATTTCTTCTATATGAGCTTCATCTACTTCGTGTGGGGCAAGTATCATCTTAAAATCATAATGATGAATCAGTCTTGCTATCAGTATTTCGTCGGGTGCCCAGGTGCTACCGCAGACGAACATGAATTTTTCATCGCGGAAATGATTGATTAGTGAGATGGGTTGTATTTTGTTGACAATATCCGATACACGGTCAAAACGGGTGTCACCGGTAATGCTTACTTGGTCAATGCCATGTGCATTCAACAGTTGCTTGGATTCTTCATTTTGTACAAAAAAGTGCTTGATGGTTTTCAACAACTTTAACGACCATTTTCCATACCATTTGAAAAATAGTTGGTTTTTTCTGAAAATACTGGATACAGAATAAAATGGAATATTTCTTTTGTGAGCTTCGTTGATATAGTTGTACCAAAATTCATATTTGATAAAAAATATCATTTTGGGGTTCACAATGTCAAAAAACTGTCTTGCTTGTCGGTGGCTGTCACTCGGCAGATAGTAGATATAGTCGGCAAACTGATAATTTTTTCTTACTTCATAACCTGATGGGGAATAAAAAGTAAGCAAAATTTTATATTGCGGTTGCCGTTCTCTAATGCGTTCTATCAAAGGTCTGCCTTGCTCAAATTCTCCCAACGAGGCACAATGAAACCAAATAATTTCATCTCTTGGATTGATATTTTCACGTAGTTTTTTCAAAATAGATTTTCTGCCTTTTACCCATAGTCTTGCCTTGGAACTTTCTAATGAAAGTAATCTGGCCGCTAAGGCATAAAGGACAATAAAAATATCATATAATAATCCCATTATTAAAATGTTGATTGAAAAACACGATAAGGATTGTGTTTGTAAAGTGGAATAATCCAACCGATTTTGAATCCAATGAATGCGTCAAAATAGTTCTTGTTATCTTTGTCCATCAATATAAAATCATATTGTCTTTGACGTTTGGAGAAAGTTTCGCTGAATTCTATGCCACCATAAAAACATAGCAGATTTCTTTTGTTTAAATGCTGGTAACCAATAAATTGGTATAAAGAAAAGCCGAGTGTCAGTTTATCATATCCCTTTCTATAATCTTCTGTCAACGACAAAACGGAGTTGTCAGGATTGGTGATATGAATATAATGTTGCAAAACACCGATGCCACCTTGCAATAGGATGCCGGAATTTTCATATTTTTTCCATACCGGTATAACCTTGCCAAACAAAAATTTGAAATACAATCCGCGGTAGTCAAATTTCACGTCATAGGTTGAGCCGCCGTTGCTGGAAATAAAGTAAGGGTCGTTGCCGTTAGCAGGGACAATTCGTGTATATTTAAATTGTTCCAGCAATACATTCGGCTTCACCTTTCCTTCAAATTGATAGTTAAAGGTGAAGCCGAACATCCAGTTGCTTTTTGTTTTTACATTAATACCTGTTCCTGCTGATAAAAAATTGCCGAAATCAGTTTTTAAATCTGCCAAAACTATATCGTAGCCAAACTCAAAATGAGTATATACTATCAATGCCGAGGAGTCGGTAGTAGTAACTCTCTCTTGGAATTTTTGAGCATAGAAATTGCCATATAGGCAAAGTGCCAATATAAGCAGGCAGATTTTTTTCATGTTTAGTGTTCTGCAGGTGTTACAGGCACAACTACGCCACCGTTAGCTCTTGTTTTCTTGCTTTCTTTTCGGGCAAGGCTTTTTTCGCTTGGCAATTTGAATTTATAACCAAGTGTAAGTCCGAATGCTTCTTGGAATTGCAAGTGGTCGGTTTTCAATTCAGTTGTCAATGCTTTGCCATCGCTACCGTATTGAATATTGCCGGCATCGTCACGAACATAAGTATATCTTATATTTCCATCTGCATCGTAGCAGTTGAATTTAATATCGTAGTCATACAACAAGGCAATTTTCAATGATAAACACAACCATTCGGTGATATTAAACATCCATGTCATGTCGTATCTCATATCCAAATTTCTCAATTGTTTCATTTCTCCTAAATAATCGTAGAACAATTCCAATTTGGTATTTAAATTAATTTTTGGATGAATGTCGGCAGCAAAAATCAAGTGGGTGGAAGCACCTAAAGCAGCATATACTTTCTTTCCTGCAAGTACACCAAATGCGTCTTGGTCAAAGAAGTTTTCATGTATTTTGGTGACTATTTTTGTTCCGATAGGAGATATATACCAAGACCATTTTTCCGGTTTGTAATCCATACCGATGGAGAATGTTACATAGCCGGGAGTCATAAAAGATGAAGTAAGTAATGTTTCATCGTCGGGGCTATAACCATTTGACATTTGTGTACTCAAAGTAAACATAATGCCATAGTACCAATTACCGCCGGCTTTATAGCCGAATTTGGATTTAAAATCCAACAAGTCGCTTGTTTTTTCAACTTTTGTGCCAACACCTCTTGGAGCAGGCGGGTTGAAAGTGAAACGAATACCATAATCTAAATTTAAGGTGTTTTCCCAAGCTAATTTACCTTTGTGGTATTTCAAAAATAGATTGCCCAATCCTTGAAAACCTAATGTTGGATTGGAAGCACCAACCCAGTTCTTAGAGTATGTTTGATTGACAATCAATTGAATACCGCCCCCGAAAGTCCATGGGTGGTCTTCTTTGGCGTCTGCAATGGCAGATGCAGCTTGCGCTTGTTTGGTAACTTCTTCAATAGTTTGTCCTTTTACTGTGAATGAGATGACTACGAAAACCAATAGACATAAAATTGTAAATATTCTTTTCATATGATGTTTATTTTTTAGATTGCAAAGGTATTAAAATTTTATAAGAAAAATTGTATTTTTGCCTAATATTTTTTTGTTATGTCATTTTGTCAGTAAATTTTCTTTGGCACAACTTTTGATAAACTTACTGGGTGATAAATTAGTAAATGTATATAATATAATGTATTAGATATGAAAAGTGGTAATATAAGCATGCAAACGGAAAATATGTTTCCGATTATTAAAAAGTTTTTGTATTCTGACAATGAAATTTTTCTTAGAGAGTTGATTTCTAATGCAGTAGATGCAACTAAAAAATTGCAGGCATTGGTAAGTGTCGGTCAAGCCCAATGTGAATTAGGGGATACAACAATAGAAGTAAAAATAGATAAAGACAATAAGCAGCTAATCATTTCCGACAAAGGCATAGGCATGACAGCCGATGAGGTGGAGAAATATATAAATAATGTAGCATTTTCGGGTGCCAGTGAATTTTTGGAAAAATACAAAGGCGTGGATGCGGCTACCTTGATAGGACATTTCGGCTTAGGATTTTATTCTTCTTTTATGGTGTCCGATTCGGTGGATATTGTCACCAAATCATATCTGCCGGATGCAGTTCCGGTAAAATGGACTTGTGACGGTTCTACACAATTTACTATTGAAGAAACCGAAAAAGCAGATCGTGGCACGGACATTATTTTGCATCTGTCGGAAGATTCTTTGGAATTTCTGGAAGAGGACAGAATTTTGGGCATGTTGAAAAAATATTGTAAATTTTTGCCTATTCCTATTCGTTTCGGCAACGAAAAACGTTGGGAGAAAAAAGAAGGCGAAGACAAAGAATCCGAAGTGGAATACCCGCGTATTATCAATAATACCAATCCGTTATGGAAACAAAATCCTAGTGATTTAAAGCAAGAAGATTACGACAAATTCTATCATGAATTGTATCCGTATTCTTATGAGCAGCCTTTGTTCCATATACATATTAATATAGACTATCCATTCAATTTGACAGGTATTTTATCTTTTCCAAAAGTAAAACAACAAGTTGATATTCAAAAAAATAAAATTCAATTATATTGCAATCAAGTCTATATCACTGACCAATTGGAAGGTATTGTGCCGGAATTTTTGATGTTGTTGCACGGCGTGATAGATTCTCCGGATATTCCTTTGAATGTAAGCCGAAGTTATTTGCAAAGTGATAGCAATGTAAAGAAAATTGCAGCACATATCACCAAAAAAGTGGCTGACAAATTGGAGGAAATGTTCAAAAACGACAAAGAAGATTTCCAAAAAAAGTGGGATGATATAAAAGTGTTTATGCAATATGGCATGTTGACAGATGAAAAATTTTACGAGCGGGCTCAAAAATTCTCTCTCTTGAAAAATGTTGACAATGAATATTTTCTAATAGATGACTACAAGAAAAAGATTGCCACTTTGCAAACCAACAAAGATGGTCATATAGTGGTATTGTATGCAACAGATAAAAATGAGCAATTTGCACAAATTGCCGCTGCTAAAGCACATGGCTACGATGTATTGTTGATGGACGGAATGTTGGATATGCACTTTATCAATTTATTGGAGCAAAAGTTGGAAAAAGTGTCTTTTGTTCGTGTAGATGCCGATGTGATAGAAAAATTGATAGAAAAAGATGATGCCATGCCGTCTAAACTATCAAAAGAAGAGGAAGAAGGCTTGAAGAAATTTGTCGAGAGTAATACTGACCAAAATAAATTTGCAGTGGTGATAGAAAATTTGTCCGACGAAGACATGCCTATGATGATTACCAAACCGGAATTCATGCGAAGAATGATAGATATGCAAAAAATGTCAGGACAACATGCATTTTGGGGCGATGATATGCAAAAAAGCAATCTTGTTGTCAATACCAATCATGCTTTAATCACAGAAATGTTGAACGAAAAAGATGAAGAAAAAAAGAAAGATTTATTCAACCAACTATTTGATTTAGCGTTGTTATCACAACAAATGTTGCAAGGAGAAGCATTGAATACTTTTGTAAAAAGAAGCCTTAAAATGATAAAAGAATAAAAATTTTGGCAAACTTTTTGCAATATGAAAAAAAAGTTGTATCTTTGCATATTGAATAATACTAACATAAAATAAATAGATATGAAGAAAATTTTATTATTAGCTGCAGGTTTGGTAGCAGCATTAAGTGTAAGTGCACAAACATTGCCTATGCAGGCTAGTGTACAAAAACAAAACCCGACCCTCCAACAAGAAGTACAAAAACAAGTACTTGCCCCAAGCAATTCTATTGTAAAAGCAAATATTGCTAACGAA
>JAEEGH010008846.1_pt1 | contig 23675 bp, 19 predicted proteins | sample 9134181 | NCBI WGS metagenome assembly JAEEGH01 (sample SAMN16246544, study PRJNA631951) | gut metagenome | biome: gut microbiome; feature: rumen; material: DP-attached | host: Bos | place: Iran: Karaj | collected 2018-10
ATAACACAACAGGAGATGTTCTTCTTGCAGGTCAGCTGATTATCGGTCTCAAGGAAGGCATCAGCACAGTTTCATCAATCGGACTTTGCGATATTCCGGGATTCCAGGGAAGCGAAGGACAGCTTCTTGCAGTTGGTGACAGTGCAGTATGTACTAATCCATCAGCTGAGCAGCTTGCTGATATTGCTATTTCAGCATGCGATACAGTTAAGGGCCTTCTTGATTGGGAGCCAAGATGTGCAATGGTTTGCTATTCAACACTTGGTTCAGGTCAGGGTGAGCTTATCGACAAGGTTAAGGAAGCTCTTGCAATTGCAAATGAGAAGCGTCCAGACCTTGATATCGATGGTGAGTTCCAGCTTGATGCAGCTATTGTTCCTGCAGTAGCAGCTAAGAAGGTAAACCGCGAGAGCAAGGTTGCAGGTAAGGCAAACGTTCTTATCTGGCCAGATCTTAACGTAGGTAACACAGCAGTTAAGCTTATTCAGCAGTTTGGTCATGCAGATGCTTACGGACCAATGCTTCAGGGCTTCAACAGCATTGTATGTGATTGCTCAAGAGGGGCACCTGTTTCAGAGATTAAGGGTAATGTAATTATTTCTGCAGTTCGTGCACTTGGACAAAAGAAATAACCTCAGGCAGGAGAACTCCACTTGTGGGAGTTGCCTAGCTTTCTCGATTGGAGAGTAAATAAGTGGGAAATGTTCTAGGGGTCGGAATTGACCTGGTATCAATAAGTGAAATAAAGGATTTAGACGAGAGGACACACGGCGCTTTCGTTGACAAAACCTACACTGATGGAGAAAAAGAAGATGCTAATGCCACGTCTGATTTTTACCAGTTTTTAGCAGGAAGGTTTGCAGTTAAGGAAGCTGTCTTTAAAGCTATTTGCGGCAATTTCACAGATATCGAATTTGATTTTAGACAAGTGGAAACAAGGAGAATGCCAAATGGAGCACCAAAATTTGTGCCATCGATAGAACTCCTTAAGATATTAAATGATATAGGTGCCAGTGATATCCTTATTTCCATTTCAAATCAGGGAGATTCGGCCATAGCCATAGCAGAACTTATAAAATAAGCAACAAAGCCATTGGTTGCAAAAAAATAAAGATATAATTGCACAAGTCAGGTCACCATATAGGTGGCCTGATTTTCTTTTGCAATAAAATGTAAAAATAAAGAAACCTTTATATATTCCAATAGTTAACCAATAACTAAAATTATAAGTAACAAAAGGTTGGAATATCTAGGAGGATTATCAAATGAAAATAGGTGTTTGTTCAAATGTTAGAGGAGATCTACCTTGGAGAGAGGCTCTTGAATATTTTGCGTCAAAAGGAATTCAGTGTGTTGAGGTAGGCGTAGGTGGATACCCTGGGAAGGACCACTGCGATGCTGATGTGCTTTTAAATGATGAAGCTGCTTATGCTGAGTGGAAAAAGGCTCTTGATGACACTGGAATAACTGTATCAGGCTTCTCTTGCCACTCAAATCCTGTTCATCCAAACAAGGAGTTTGCAGCAGAATCAGACAAGGCTATGCGCGATGCTGTTCTTATGGCGGAAAAATACGGTATTCACAATATCGAATGCTTCTCAGGATGCCCTGGTGACTTTGAAGGTGCAAAATACCCTAACTGGGTTACATGCCCATGGCCAAATGACTTTGGTGAAATATTAGATTACCAGTGGAATGAAGTTCTCATTCCATATTGGAAGAATTTTGTAAAATTTGCAAAGGAACATGGAGTAACTCAAATTGGCTTAGAAATGCATCCAGGCTTCTGTGTATACAACACTCAGACATTGCTCAAGCTTCGTGAAGCTGTTGGCCCAGAAATCGGATGTAACTTTGACCCATCTCACATTATCTGGCAGGGCATGGACCCAGTAACTGTTATCCGTGCTTTAAAGGATGCTATTTTCCACGTACATGCAAAGGATACTAGAATCGACGAAAATAACACACGCCTCAACGGAGTACTTGATACAAAGTCATATGCAGACGAAATCAACCGCTCATGGATATTCCGTTCATGTGGTTATGGAAACGACCGTCTATACTGGAATGACATCATTTCAAACCTTAGAATGGTTGGATATGACAAGGTAATGTGCATCGAGCACGAAGATTCACTTATGAGTCTCGATGAAGGACTTGATAAGGCTGTAGCATGCATGAAGGATACAGTCATCAAGGACGAAAAGCTTACAAACGCTCGTTGGATTTAATTAGAAAAAAAGAGATTATAGGAATTTAAAAGAGCCAGCTCGATGAGCTGGCTCAAACTGTTTTATTGTTGTATTCTTGTAACTCCCGCGCCGTAAATGGTGGTCCAATCATTTTTCATTGAAACTGGAATCCAACCTTCTTCGGCACATTTTTCATACATTTTTTCTGCAGAGGAAATCTTACCATTTTCTCTTTCTGTATCATCGCAGCATAGCATAAATGCAAGGCTCTGGTATTTATTATCTGTAACAACAAATTTAGCCATGCTGTAATCACCAGAGCTATTTCCAAATGAAAGTACAGGCTGTTTGCCAATTTCCTGCATAATAGCAGTAACCTTGTTCATCTTAAGATTCTTTATGATAAAATTTCCACCTAATACAATGGAGTCGTTATCTGCAAATTGATAGGTTAAACCATCTTCGCCATTTTGGTTTGTAGCCACGAGAGTTTCATCGGAACCAATAATCTGATTGGAAGGAATTGGAAGATTATCTTCTAGCAATCCTCTCAAAATCAATCTATCTGTACCAGAAACTACATAAACTGTAAAATCATTATCCTGCAAATAATTAATAACCTGAACCATTGGCTGATAGAATGCCTCGCCCTTGGTCATTCCTGAATATCCGCTCATAGGAGTGTTTGCAAAGGCCTTCACATAAGCCTTAAACTCATCCACAGTCATACCAGAAAAAGCAGATGCAATTGCCTGACCATGCTCCACATTAAGGGTCTCCGGATAAACTCCCGTATTTGCAAATTCCACAACCTTTAATGCCGTAGCCTTCTCAAACTCTGTAGCCTTATCTCTATAAGTAGGATCACCGAAAACTCTATACACCAAAAGCTGATGATCAAAGTACACAGGATCAGTTTCGCAGCATAGCGTACCATCCAAATCAAACACAGCTATTCTGTCTTCAACAGGAATATAATACTGACTATTTCTATCCGTAATCTGAGCCATATAACTCTGAAGCTGTGTCTTTCCTGGCGCCGAATCAGTCCAATACGAAAGGGCAGAACTACTAGCCTCTACAACCAACGAACCACTAGAAATCAACATAACAACACATAGCATAACAACAGCCAGCCACCTCAACGCCTCATGGCTGCATCTTTTTGCTGCTCCATTTCTAAGCATAATTTCCCTCCTTTTTCAAACTCAGTTTATTTTTTTATCTTAACATTCTAATTTTTCATAGTTGTGAACCATCTGTGAATTGGAGCAATTTAGTAGGGGCTGATGGAACATTAATATCGTGACATAGATGTTATAAAATTAATATTGAGAAGGGGCGTTGAGGCGGGATATAATTTGTGTAGAAACCGAAAATGACGGGAGGTATTATAGGCAATGAAATTAACGAAGGAACAAAAAGATTTTGTTGAAAATCTGTTGGATAGTATGACTTTAGAGGAGAAAGTGGGTCAGTTGAATCAGGACTCACCTTCTATTGTGGGTGGCTTTGATGTGCCTTTTGGGGAGCTTATCGAGATGGTTACTGACGGAAGGATTAGTCAGGAAGAATTCGGTAAGATTATGGCTACGGCTGAGAGAGATTACCATGAGGATGATATTAGAGCGGGAATGGTCGGCTCCATGATGGGTAATGACCCTAAGAAGGCTAATGAGCTTCAGAAAATTGCTGTAGAGGAGACTAGACTTGGAATTCCTCTTCTTATGGGCTTTGATGTTATTCATGGACTTAGATCAGTTTTTCCTATTGCTATTGCAGAGGCGGGTTCATTTGATGATGTGCTTATGGAAGAGACAGCCAAAATGGCAGCTAGAGAGTCTAGAGCATATGGAATTAACTGGAACTATGCTCCTATGCTTGATGTAGCGAGAGATTCACGTTGGGGCCGAGTTTCAGAGGGACCAGGCGAGGATCCATATTTGGGAAGTAGATTTGCTAGAGCAAAGATTAGGGGCTTGCAGAATAATAGAGAAAAGCTAGATAGCTATGTTGCTGCTTGTACAAAGCATTTTGTGGCTTATTCAGCTTGCGAAGCAGGGCGAGATTATAATACAACTTCAATGTCCCTTTCTCAGTTGCATAATGTGTATTTGCCTACATTTAAGGCTGCAATGGAGGAGGGAGCATGTACAGCTATGGCATCCTTCAATGACTTGAATGGTGTGCCTTGCACAGTTAATAAATATACTCTTAGAGATGTTTTAAAGGATGACTATAAGCTTGAAGGCTTCGTGGTTAGTGATGCTAATGCAATTAGAGAGTGCGTTACACACGGTATTGCTGAGGATGATGTGGATGCAGGTGTTCAGGCTATTAATGCAGGCCTTGATGTGGATATGGGCACTCGTATTTACTATAATCACTTGGCTCAGGCTGTTAAGGATGGCAAGGTATCAGAGGATGTATTAAATGATGCTGTTAGAAGAGTCCTTAGCGTAAAGGTTTGGCTTGGGCTTTTTGAAAATCCATATGTGGATGAGGAAATAATAAAGGCTTATGAGGCGGGCATTCCAGCCGAACATAGAGCATTAGCTCTTAAATCCGCAGAGGAATCAATCGTTTTACTTAAAAATGATAATGGAGTGTTACCACTTGATAAGGGTGCAAAGGTTACTTTAGTAGGAGAGCTTGCTGATAGAGCTGACGAAGTTGTTGGCGCTTGGTCATTGGGCTGGGAAGTAGCAGATTGTGTGTCAGTAAAGAAGGGCTTGGAAAATCAGAATGTTGATTTCGAGTATTTCCCTGTATGTGGTCCAGAAAATCAGATTAATAGAGAAGAATTAGATTTAGCTATTAATTCAAAGTCGGATATCGTAATTGCGGTAGTCGGCGAATATAAGAGCATGAGCGGAGAGGCTTCATCTAAGGCTGATATTACTTTGCCAGGACAGCAGCGCCAAATGATAAAGGAGCTTGTTGATGCAGGAAAGACTGTTGTTGCAGTTCTTATGAATGGACGCCCACTTGCACTTGGCTGGGAAAAAGAAAATGTACCTGCAATTGTTGAGGGCTGGCATCTTGGTATCGAGATGGGAACAGCTTTGACAAAGGTATTATTTGGTGATGTAAATCCATCAGGAAAATTATCTAGCACATTTTCATCTGTAAATGGACAGGAGCCAATGTATTATAATCACCCTAATACAGGGCGCCCAGGCTCAAAGAGTAAGTTCACTAGCAAGTACTTAGATGCTCCAGTTGAACCATGTTTCCAATTTGGCTATGGATTGTCTTATACAACATTTGAGTACAGTGATTTACAGCTAAAAGAAGATAAGGATTCTATTACAGCAGAATTTAAAATAAAGAATACAGGAAAGCTTGCTGGTGCAGAAACTGCTCAGCTATACATTCAGGATGTGGTAGGAAGCTTGGTTCGTCCAGTAAAGGAGTTAAAGGGCTACGAGAAAGTAAAGCTAGCAGCAGGCGAGGAAAAGCAGTTGTCAATTTCACTTCGTAAATGCGATATGGGCTTCTATAATAACGAAGGCAAGTATGTATGCGAAGATGGATTATTCCGTATATACGTAGGTGGCAATTCTGTTGATGTTTTAGAGGCTGAGACAAGAATTAGCTTTGAGTAATTAATGCTCTTTTGATATGATTAAATCATGGTTAATTCAAAGTATGAGCTAATAATTGAAGATATAAAAAAGGCCATCAATTCTGGAAAGGTTTTACCTAATCAAAAGATTCCTTCTGAGAATCAGTTGGCGGAAAAATATGGTGTGAGTCGTCAGACTGTCAGAAAGGCATTGGGTTTTCTTATAGATAATGGATATTTGTACCCGGTACATGGCAGTGGAACTTTCGTTGTGGAGCGCAAAATCAAACGCAAGCACACCAAAAACATCGCGGTAGTATCCACCTATATGACAGACTATATTTTTCCAAGGGTTATTCAGGGAATCAACCAAATCCTCGATGAGAATGGCTACAGCATTTTGCTAAAGACCACCAACAATTCTCGCAAGGGTGAGGCTTGGTGCATGGAGGAATTGCTTTCAAAGGATATTGATGGCATGATAATCGAACCGAGCCAGAGTGCAATCAGCTGTCAGCATCAGGTGCTTTACCAACAGATGGATACCATGGGTATTCCATATGTATTTATTCAAAGCTGCTATGAGGAGATGATGGATAGACCTTATGTCATGCTTGATGATGTTGAGGGCGGACGTCTAATTACAGAGCATCTTGTTAAATTGGGACACAAGCGAATTGCGGGTATTTTCAAAGCAGATGATAGCCAGGGTATTCTTCGTCACAAGGGCTACGTAAAGGCATTGCAGGAAGCTGGAATAGCTTACGATCCAGATATGGTTATCTGGTATCACACAAAGGACCGAGGAGTCAAACCAATGGAGGGGCTTCTTAGAATACTTGAGAGTGGCAAGGCTTGCCATGCAGTTGTTTGCTACAATGACGAAATAGCCTCAGACATTATCAAGGGACTTAGAGCTATCGGACGAAATGTTCCTCATGATATTTCAGTAACAGGCTTTGATAATTCATTGCTTAGTCATAGCAAAGGAATTACAACTATAGCTCATCCTCAGGAGGAGCTTGGCAAGAGAGCTGCTGAGACATTGATTGGTTTGATTAATGGTGCCATAACCAGAAGAGAAGCTCAGATTTTACTGGAGCCAGAATTGGTAGAAAGAAAAAGTACATTATAACTTGTACAGTGCGTTTTGCACTTGTACATGGTAAATAAATCCCTATAATTTCATACTTTTAATAATGATAAATACAACTTGTACATGTATGTGTACAAGTTGTATTCTTTTTTTAGGACATTTATTTAACGATGTGGGTTTACCACGCTTTTTAGGAGTTTTAGGGAGGATTTTTAAATGAAGACACAATTAAACTACAAGTTTTGGTTCTGCACAGGATCACAGGATTTATATGGTGATGAGTGCTTATCACATGTTGCAGCACATTCTCAGGAAATCGTTGAGTGCTTAAACAAGTCAGGCAGACTTCCATTTGAAGTTGTTTGGAAGCCAACTATGATTACAAACGAAGTAATCAGACGTACATTCAACGAGGCAAACAATGACCCAACATGCGCTGGTGTAATCACATGGATGCACACATTCTCACCTGCAAAGTCATGGATTCTTGGACATCAGGAATTCAGAAAGCCACTTTGCCACTTACATACACAGTACAATCGTGAGATTCCATATGAGACAATGGATATGGATTTCATGAATGAAAATCAGGCAGCTCACGGTGATAGAGAGTACGCTCACATTCTTTCTCGTATGGGAATTGAGAGAAAAACTATTGTTGGCTATTGGCAGGATGCAGAGGTTCAGGATAAAATAGCTACATGGATGCGTACAGCAGTAGGTATCGTAGAGTCTAGCCACATTCGTGTAATGAGAGTAGCTGACAACATGAGAAACGTTGCAGTTACAGAAGGTGACAAGGTAGAGGCTCAGCTTAAATTTGGTTGGGAAATCGATGCATATCCAGTAAATGAAATTGCTGAGGCAGTTGCAGCAGTTTCTCAGTCAGACACAAATGCACTTGTTGACGAATACTACAGCAAATATGATATCTGCCTTGAGGGTAGAGATCCAGAGGAATTCAAAAAGCACGTTGCAGTTCAGGCTCAAATCGAGCTTGGCTTTGAAAGATTCCTTGAGGAGAAAAATTACCAGGCAATCGTTACTCACTTTGGCGATTTAGGAGCACTCAAGCAGCTTCCAGGTCTTGCTATTCAAAGACTTATGGAAAAGGGCTACGGCTTCGGCGCAGAAGGCGACTGGAAGGTTGCAGCTATGGTTCGCCTTATGAAGATTATGACAACAGGTATGAAGGATGCTAAGGGAACTTCAATGCTTGAGGATTACACATACAATCTTGTAAAGGGCAAGGAAGGTATTATTCAGGCTCATATGCTTGAAGTTTGCCCGACAATTGCTGATGGACCAATCCAGATTAAGTGTCAGCCACTTTCAATGGGTGACAGAGAGGATCCAGCTCGTCTTGTATTCCAGTCAAAGGAAGGAAAGGGTATTGCTACATCTCTTATCGACCTTGGAAACAGATTCCGTCTTATCATTCAGGATGTTGAATGCAAGAAGGTTGAGAAGCCACTTCCAAAGCTTCCAACAGCTATCAACTTCTGGACACCACAGCCAGATTTCTATACAGGTACAGAGGCATGGCTTCTTGCAGGTGGCGCTCACCATACAGCATTTACATATGACCTTACAGCAGAGCAGATGGGCGATTGGGCTGCAGCAATGGGAATTGAAGCAGTTTACATCGACAAGGATACAAAGATTCGCGACTTCAAGCGCGACTTAGCTCTTGGTAACGTTGTATTTAGATAAAATAAAGCTATGGGGGAAATTATTATGAACATTAATGAAGTGATTGCCGAGGGAAAGAAAACCGCCCTTGGTATCGAATTTGGTTCCACAAGAATCAAAGCAGTCCTTGTAGATGAGGACAATAAGGTTTTAGCCCAGGGGGACCATGAATGGGAAAACCATTTAGATAATGGCATCTGGACATATCCTTTGGAGGAGGTATGGGAAGGCCTTCAGGATTGCTACGGAAAACTAAAGCAAGACGTTTACAACAAATTTGATGTTAAGCTTACAAAGCTTGGGGCAATCGGATTCTCTGCCATGATGCACGGTTATCTTGCATTTGACAAAGATGATAATCTTTTAGTTCCATTTAGAACATGGAGAAATACAATTACAGGCGAGGCAGCAGCAGAGCTTAGCAAGGAGTTAAACTTTAACATGCCTCAGCGTTGGAGCATTTCTCACTACTACCAGTGCATTTTAAATAAGGAGCCACATGTTAAAAATGTAGCTTACTTTATGACATTAGCTTGCTATGTACACTACAAGATGACAGGAAAGAAGGTTGCAGGTGTCGGTGAGGCATCTGGAATGTTCCCTATCGATTCAAAGACATGCCAGTATGACAAGGCAATGCTTGAAAAGTTCAATAAGCTTGCAGCAGCCCATGGCATTAATACAAAGGTAGAGGATTTACTTCCACAGGTACTTGTTGCAGGAGATGATGCTGGTGTACTTACAGAAGAAGGCGCAAAGCTTCTTGACCCGACAGGAGAATTAGAGGCAGGCTGCCCACTTGCTCCACCAGAGGGTGACGCTGGCACAGGTATGGTTGCAACAAACGCTGTTTCTGTAGGAACAGGTAATGTTTCTGCAGGTACATCTGTATTCTCAATGGTAGTTTTGGATAAAGCACTTTCAAAACCACATGAGGAAATCGATATGGTTACAACTCCAACTGGTGAGGCTGTAGCTATGGTTCACTGCAATAACTGTACATCTGATTTAAATTCATGGGTTGGCATCTTCAAGGAATTTGCTGATTCATTTGGAATTGATGTATCTATGAATGATATTTATGGTACTCTTTACCGTAAAGCCCTTACAGAGGACAATAATTGCGGCGGTGTAGTTTCATTTAACTATTTTGGTGGTGAGCCGGTAGTTGGTGTAAACGAAGGACGTCCAATGATAGTAAGAAAGCCAGATGCAAAGTTTAGCCTTGCTAACTTTATGCGTTCTAACCTTTATGGAGCACTTGGTGTGCTCAAGATTGGAAATGATATTCTTCTCAAGGAAGAAAAGGTTACAATCAAATCAATCACAGGTCACGGCGGATTCTTCAAGACAAAGGGTGTAGGCCAGTCAGTTCTTGCAGCTGCCCTCAATGCACCTATCACTGTTATGGCAACAGCAGGTGAAGGTGGTGCATGGGGTATGGCAGTTCTTGCAAACTACTGTATCCGCGATAACAAGGATCAGTCATTACAGAATTACCTTGATGAAAGAGTATTTGCAGGACAAGAGTCTACTACAATGGAGCCAGACCCAGAGATGGTTAAAGGCTACGACGAGTGGATTGCAGAATACAAAAAAGCGCTTAAGGCTGAGGCTGCAGCCGTAGAATCTTGGCGATAATATAGTTTATGTTGTCTCGTTACGCTCACAAGCCTTAGATTCTCTCCACTCGACAGCACGTCTCGCTTGAGAGAACAAAGAGCTTGTGACCTACGAGACTATGAAATATTTATTGCTAGGCTGTATTCTTATAGCGTAGATAGGAGATTAGAAATGTTAGAAGAACTTAAGAAACAGGTTTATGAGGCAAACATGGAGCTTCCTAAGAGAGGTTTAGTTACTTATACTTGGGGAAATGTTTCAGGTATTGACCGCGAAAGCGGCATTTTTGCCATCAAACCTTCAGGTGTTGAATACGAAGATTTAAAGCCAGAGGATATGGTACTTGTAAATCTAGATGGTGAAGTAGTAGAAGGCAAATATAAGCCAAGCTCAGATACCGCTACTCATGTTGAGCTTTACAAGAAATACGATAATATCGGTGGTATCGTACATACTCATTCTACTTATGCAGTTGCTTGGGCACAGGCTGGTAGAGATATTCCTCTTTACGGCACAACACATGCAGATTATTTCTGTGGACCTATTCCATGCACAAGAAACCTTACCCCAGAGGAAATTGATGCAGCATATGAGGTAAACACAGGAAAAGTAATTATTGAGACATTTGAGGAAAGAGGTATCAATACAAAATATGTTCCTGGCGTAATTTGCAAGAACCACGGACCTTTCACATGGGGCAAGGATGCGGACCAGGCAGTTTACAATGCAGTTGTTCTTGAGGAAGTTGCAAAAATGGCGCTTTTCACAGAACAGGTAAATGCTCAGGTTGCTCCTGCACCAGATTGCATTAGAGATAAGCACTTTAACCGTAAGCACGGTGCAAATGCTTATTACGGACAAAATTAGAAAATTATTAACCTTCTCTTTTTAGTGGCTACCTTATGGTAGCCATTTTTTTAGCAAGAATTAATAATTATGTAAAATAATTTAGAAATAATTAAAATAAATCTTGTAAACTCTCCATGTATTTGGTACACTAAATACATCGTAGATCCAACATAATTAATGAGGCTTGATGTTTGGGTCACAGGATAATTAATAGGAGGACAGCACGTGAAAAAGCTATTTTCATGTGTTTTGGCGATTTCTATGATGGGAAGTCTTGTGGCGTGCTCAGGCTCAGAGGAAAAGAATTTCACAGTGAACTATGATGATATTGCCACTGGCAGTGTCTCTTCGGGCGTTTCAGTCCACGATCCATCTATTTTAGAAGTTGACGGCACATATTATATTTATGGTTCCCATATGACAGCTGCAAAAAGCACTGATTTACTTAATTGGGAATATATTGGCAATGGCTATTCTAGTACAAATCCTGTCTATGGACAGATTTATGATGTGGCAGACCAGGCCTTTGCGTATTCAGGCTCAAAGGACAGCTTGATTCCAACAGATGACGGCGGAACCCATGTGTGGGCACCAGATGTTATTTATAACGAAACCACAGGCCTATATTACATGTACTATTGCACCACTAGCACCTTTAATGCATCAAATCTTTGCTATGGTACATCCACATCACCAGAGGGACCTTTTGAATGGCAGGGACCCCTTATATATTCAGGCTTTAATATGCATACAATAGACGCCACTGATGTATATGATTATGTGGATGAGGACTATGCAAAAAAGAACTATATAAAGGCTGGTGCATACAACTATGAGGATTATCCTAATGCGATTGACCCTACTGTTTTTTATGACAAAGATGGCCGTATGTGGATGACCTATGGTTCATGGTCAGGAGGAATATATCTGCTTGAATTAGACCCAAATACCGGTCTAGTTATACACCCCGAAGCAGATCCTGATAATAACGTGGACCCATACTTTGGCAAAAAGCTTTTAGGCGGAGGTCATATCTCTATTGAAGGTCCATACATTATGTATGACGAAGCCACAGATTACTATTATCTCTTTGTTTCTTATGGTGGGCTAACAAGCACTGGCGGCTATCAGATTAGAGTTTTCCGCTCTAAAACAGTAGATGGTGAATATGTTGATATGAATGGAAAGTACCCTGAAAAAAGCGCTATGCATCAGGACTATGGTTTGAAATTATCAGGAAATTACAAGCTGCCAAGCTTAGAAATGGCATACATGGCAACAGGTCATAATTCGGCATTTATAGACTCAGATGGCAAAATCTATTTAGTTTACCATACAAGATTTAATGATGGAGGAGAAAATCATTCTCCTAGAGTCCATCAAATGCTTATGAATGCAGAAGGCTGGCCATGCGATTTGCCATATCAGACTAAGGGAGAAACTGTCTCTGAGACTGGATATTCCAAGGACCAGGTAGTTGGCAGATATTTCATAATAAATCAAGGTACTGATATCTCTAGTGATATAGCAAATCCAAAGATTTTGTATCTAAATGATGATGGCACCTGTGAAGGTGACGGCATAACAGGTACATGGGAAATGCAAGATGGCACTTATTACATGAATATTACAATTGACCAAGTTAATTACAGTGGAGTGTTCTGTGAAATGCTAGATGAAGGCGACAATCAGGTTATGACATTCTCTGCTGTAGGGGAAAATGAGAGCTTATGGGGAACGAGGTTGATTCTCTAGAGGAGAAATTTGGAGGATATAAATTTGGATAAGGATTTTAAGTACAATAAACCATGGATTTTGCAGCGAGCGGATCCTTATGTATATAGGCACACTGACGGGAAATACTATTTTACAGCTTCAGTGCCAGAATATGACAAGATAGTCCTCAGATGTAGCGATACCTTAGAAGGACTTCAGGATGCCGATGAAGTAGAAGTTTGGCATAAGCATGAGACTGGTCCAATGAGCAAGCATATTTGGGCACCTGAAATACATTTTCTTTTTGGAAAATGGTACATTTATTATGCTGGTGGTGAAGTAGAAGATATATGGAAAATACGTCCATATGTGTTAGAATGTCAGGGAAATGATCCTATGACAGACCCTTGGATTGAAAAGGGCAAAATGACTAGAGCTGACAGCGACGAGTTTTCATTTGAGGCATTTTCTTTAGATGCTACAGTATTTGAAAACAAGGGAAGCTGGTATTATATTTGGGCTGAAAAAACTGGCGTTGGAAAACAGATTTCAAATCTTTACATTGCCAGAATGAAAAATGGATATACTCTCGAAACAGACCAGGTATTGCTTACCACTCCTGACTACGATTGGGAGCGCCACGGCTTTTGGGTAAACGAAGGCCCATCTGTAATCAAGAGAAATGGAAAGATTTTCATGACATATTCGGCAAGTGATACAGGAATCAACTACTGTATGGGCATGCTTGAAACCAGCGAAGATAGCGATTTATTGGACCCTCTTTCATGGAAAAAGTCCCGTTATCCAGTGCTTGCTTCATCAGCTGAACATGTGGTATACGGCCCAGGTCATAACTCATTTACAGTGGATGAAGAGGGTAATGATATATTGGTATATCATGCTCGTACTGAGACAGAAATTGTAGGTGATCCATTATACAATCCGAATCGTCATGCTATGCTTATGAAAATAAAATGGGTGGATGGAAGACCAGTATTTAACTATGATTGAAAATAGAGTTTGTACCAGATGTCTCCTTAGAGATATGATCGATGGAGACATGGAAATGATAGAAAAATACAAATCTGCATTAAAGCAGGCAGACCAGGTGCCTGATGATATATACGAAAAGCGCCTGGCAGTCTGCAAAGAATGTGAAAGGCTTAATGCTGGCACATGCATGGCTTGCGGCTGCTATGTTGAGCTGAGAGCGGCCATGGCTGCAAGTCACTGCCCAAAGAAAAAATGGTAAAAAATAACTCTCTTCGGTGGATTAAATCCAAGAAGAGAGTTTTATTTTGCTTAATTTTTAGGCATATAGCTGAGGGATACTTTGATATCCTGTCCGTAATTTCCGAAGGATTTACCAAACAAAGTAACACCACCAACATGCTCAGCATCATCATCCACAGCAATTCTAAAATTAATAGGAGTGCTTGAATCTAATGCTAAATCACTGATAGTCAAATCAGAAATTTTAAGACCATCAATAAATGTTCCATGTCTGTTAACAACTAAAAGCTTAAGTAATCCGTATTGATTCCAATTTTGTGGCCACCAATCAGGAGTAAACATACCAAGTATCTCGCCACCGAAATCACCAGGGCTTGTCCACATACCCAGCTTTTTATCATTGAGATAGAAAGAAATATCACTAGGCCAATTCTCATCCACACCAGGGGCCTCTGAGGAAATCTCAAAGGAAATGGAAATCTGTGTAATCTCGTTATTGCTAGGAACAAGATTTGGCAAAGTGTACTCTACATAGCCCTTTGTAAACCAAATGATATCAGCATTGAATCTATCTGGATGGCTAAAGTATCTGGCATCGTCGATTTCACCGATAACGCTAGAGCTGTCAGCAAGACCGCATGTAGGACAAACATTGAAGCTTGAGAATTGACCAACCTTTATAGAAGTTGCAAAAACATTTGATAGGTCAACAGGTTTTTCTATTTCAAGTACAATTTTATCCTGGATCACAGAACAAATCTTAGAATTTCCGTGGCTGGCTGATTCATTGGATGTGGAAATCAAACCACATTCTTCTAGCTTTTTAATGTGTCCTGTAAGGGCGCCATTACTAAGATTAAGCTGAGTAGCCAGCTGGTTCATACTCATGTGTCCATTTTCTAATAGTATATTTAATATTTGAATACGTACATCAGAGCCTAAAGCTTTAAAAAGTTCTAGTCCTTCGTCAAGGGAAGTGATATGAATCATAACACTTATTCTCCTTTTTAGAATAAATAATAATATTTTATATAATTATAAAATTCCCTATTTACAGTGTCAAATGAATTTAATGAAAAAACAGGAGATTTGTTATAGAAAAATATTGAATACTTTTGCTTAAACCTATCGAAAATGTGAAAAATGTGACGAATTAGTGAAAATATCCAAAATTTATTAGTTCAATTTGGAGAGATTAAAAGAAATATCAAAATAGTTTAGAAAAAACTAAAATAATTATTGACTTAAGCTATTGGCATAATATAATTGAATCATAACAGTTAACCATTTGGATGTTTAATAGATTAGCTAACAAGCCTCGGCTGATTTATTAACGCCGAACAGTATAACTTTATAACCTTTACATGTGAAAATCAAGGAGGAGAAGAATGAAGAAAAAATTAATCAGTATGCTTCTTTGCACATCAATGGCAACAGCATTATTTGTTGGATGTGGCGGAGCTTCTGAGGGTGGGGTTAATCCTGATGAAGCAACAGAAGAGGAGACAGCAGAATCGGAAGTAGTTACTAATACATATGGTGATCCAAACGGTACTCATCTTGAAATGTGGACTTTCGTAGAGCTTCATGCTCAGCACTACGGTGTAATGGCAGAGGAGTGGAATAAGCAGCATCCAGATCAGACTATTGAGATTACTTGCACAACATATCCATACAGCGATATGCACACAAAGCTTCTTACAGCACTTGAGTCAGGTACAGGAGCTCCAGATATCTGTGACGTAGAAGTTGGTCAGTTCCCTAACGTTGTAGAAGGTCTTGATCAGTGGCTTGTTCCATTAAATGATTATGCAGCTGATTACCTCGATACAATGGTTACATCTCGTATGGAGACCTATCAGGGTTCAGATGGAAATTATTACGGTGCACCATACCACGTAGGTGCAACAGTTATGTACTACAATGTAGCAGCAATGTCTGAGGCAATGGGCCTTTCACAGGATGAGGTTATTGCAAAGATTGATGCAGTAGAGACATGGGATGATTATCAGGCACTTGGTGAGGAGTACTTAGGAGCTATGAACGAAGATGGCAAGTACTTCACATGTGTCGATACAGGCGGAGTAGATTGGCTCTGGCTTGCAATGGCTGAGTACGGTGATGACTGGACAGGCGGTTTTGATGATCCAGCAAATGTTCAGTTAGACTCAGTTAAGAAAATGCTTACAATGCAGCAGGATTGGTTAAACTCAGGCTTCGCTGAGGTTTCACCAGACGGACATATTGATCTTGAGGCTGGTTTCCAGAACATCATGGATCACAACGTTGTTTCATTCCCTAAGGCTATGTGGTACATGTCACGTTTCACAAACTACATGGAAGAGGAAAAGGGTAACTGGTACATTGCTAAGTGTCCTGTATTCGAAAAAGGCCAGAAGTGTTCAGTAGGTATCGGTGGTACTGGTACAGTAGTAACACAGCAGTCTGAAAACACAGACCTTGCAGCAGAATTCCTTTGCTGGGCAAAGATGTCAGAGGAAGGTGAGCAGCACATCTGGGATACACTTGGATTTGACGTATGTAACGCAGCACTTTGGAGCGATGATGCATTTGCTCATGATGATGCAAACCAGTACAATCAGTTCTTCATCAACTACCCATATGATGTACTTAACGATATAGGAATGGATAACATTGGAAAGATTTCTGTTGTATCTATTAGCCCAACAATCAATGAGTACTTCTGCACAACAACATTAAATGAAGTGTTAGAAGACCCTTCATATTCAGTAGATGATGCTCTTCAAGAGGCACAGGACGCAGTGGATATGGAACAGTAGGAAATGCTTTTGAAGGGATGCCGGCCTAGGCAGGCATCCCTATTTTAAAAATGAGGAAAGGTGCATTATGAAGGTTAAAAACTTTATTTATTCTCAGAAGGTAGCACCATACGTTTTCGTAGTACCTTTTATTCTTAGTTTTGCTTTCTTTTGGGTTTACCCCTTAATCACTGCTTTTACAATGAGTTTTCAGGATATCGGGGCAATCACAACAGATTGGGTAGGTTTTGATAATTACACAAAATTGTTGAAAGATAATGTTTTCCATATTGCGGTTTGGAACAGTATTAAATACATGTTTTTCACATTAGTTCTTTTGATTCCATTCCCAATGCTCTTTGCAGTACTTATGGATAGCAACTTGGTAAAAGCTAAGGGCGTATGGAAGGCTGTTCTCTACATGCCAGCATTAACATCAGTAGTTATTTCTGGTACATTATTCCGCCTGATGTTTACAGAGTATACAACAGGTCAGATGAACATGATTACAGCGGCTTTAGGCCTTGGAACATATAAATGGTTAAAAATGGGCTGGTCAGGAATGCTTGCTTTATTAATTGTTGCCTGCTGGAGATGGACAGGCGTCAACATGCTATATTTCCTGTCTGGTTTGAAATCAATTGACAGTTCTTTATATGAAGCAGCAGACATTGATGGGGCATCAGGTTGGCAGAAATTCTTATATGTAACATTGCCACTACTAAAGCCAACTACAGTATATGTATTAACTATTTCTGTTTATGCTGGACTTGCAATGTTCTTAGAGTCTTACATGCTTTGGGCAGGTAACTCATCACCTAATAACATAGGTCTTACTATTGTAGGTTACTTGTACAAACGTGGTATAGAGAAAAATGATATGGGCTATGCCTGCGCAGTTGGTGTTGTGCTCCTTGTGGTTGCACTTATCATAAACTTCGCTCAGCTTATACTAAATGGTACTTTCAAAAAGGAGGAGAAATAATATGTCAAAAGAAAAGACAATGAGTTCATCTCCTAAGATTAAAATTGGAAGTATTCTAGCAACAGGATTTTTCCTTATTCTTAGTTTAATTATATTATTCCCAGTATTTGCCGGTTTGTTGGCATCCTTCAGACCAGGCAAGGAGCTTATCAGAAGGGGATTATCTATTGATTTAGATTTATCCACCATGAACCTTGACAACTACTTGTATCTCTTTTCTGGAAATGCAGATAGCCAGAAGTATTTTATGTGGTATAAAAACTCTCTGGTTATCTGTATCCTCTCAGTAGTTATCACACTTTTTGTTTGCTACTTTGTTGCCTACGGAATATCAATGTATAACTTTAAATTTAAGAATCTTTTGTTTACAATAGTTTTGGCAACAATGATGGTTCCTTTTGAAATATTGATGCTTCCATTGTACAAAGAGATAATCGCTTTAAAGCTCATTGATACATATGTGGGAGTTATGATTATAGGATTTTGTAACGCATCTACAATTTTCTTCTTCAAACAATATTTATCAGGACTACCAAAAGATCTGCTAGATGCAGCTAGAATTGATGGATGCTCAGAGTATGGTATTTCGGTAAAGATTATCCTTCCACTTGCAAAACCAGCTTTTGCTTCTATGGGTATTCTTTCTGCTATGGGTAACTGGAACGCAATTCTTTGGCCACTTTTAGTACTAAAGGGTGCAGAAAAGTTTACTCTTCCTATTGGACTTAATACTTTGCTCACACCATATGGTAATAACTATGATGTGCTTATTGCTGGTTCAATGTTTGGAATATTGCCTATTTTTGTAATCTTCCTTATCTTCCAGAAATACATCATAGATGGTATGACCGCCGGAGCGGTAAAAGGTTAACCTTTTACTGCTCCCACGACGCACCTCATTGCCGAAGGCAATTATAATGGTGCGTCTTCCCGTGGCCAGAAAAAATAGCTGTGGCTAGCCGAGCAAAAAATATAGGAGAAGTATATGTTATGGCAAAATTAGTTATCAACAACGAAAACAAAAAGAGTACAATTGCTCCAGAGATTTATGGTCATTTCTCAGAGCACTTGGGACGCTGTATTTACGAGGGGTTATACGTTGGAGAAAATAGCGATATTCCTAACGTAAATGGTATGCGTACAGATGTAGTTGAAGCTCTAAAGGAGATGAAGGTACCAGTCCTTCGTTGGCCAGGTGGTTGCTTCGCAGATGAGTATCACTGGATGGACGGAATCGGTCCAAAGGAAAATCGCAAGAAAATGATTAACACCCACTGGGGTGGTGTGGTAGAAGATAATAGCTTCGGAACACACGAATATTTTGAATTATGCAAGCAGCTTGGCTGCAAAACATACGTAAATGCCAATTTAGGTTCTGGTACAGTTCGCGAAATGAGCGAATGGGTAGAATACATGACATTTAACGGAGTTTCACCAATGGCTGACCTTCGTAAGGAAAATGGTCATGAGGAGCCTTGGACAGTTGATTACCTAGGTGTTGGAAATGAAAACTGGGGATGCGGCGGTAATATGCGCCCACAGTTTTATGCTGATGAGTACAGACGTTATCAGACATATGTTAGAAACTACAACGGAAGCAAACCTATTTCAAAGATTTGCTGTGGTGCCAATGTAGATGATTATCATTGGACAAAAGAAGTATTAGCTACATGCTTTGATCATACACCAGAGCAGTTCCATGGATTTATGGATGGTTTGTCACTTCATTACTATACACTTCCTGAGACAGAGGATGATTGGAACTTCAAGGGAAGCGCAACAGACTTTACAGAGGAGGTATTCTACCAGACTCTTAAACGTAGCTTTTATATGGAAGAGCTCATCAACAAACACGGTGCAATCATGGATGAGTATGACCCAGAAAAGAAAATCGGCATGATGATTGATGAATGGGGAATTTGGACTGATGTTGAACCAGGAACCAACCCAGGCTTCTTGTACCAGCAGAACACTATGCGCGATGCACTTGTTGCTGGTATGAACCTTAACATTTTCAACAAGCACTCTGACAGAGTAAAGCTTGCATGTATTGCACAAATGATAAATGTACTTCAGTCAGTTATGCTTACTGACGGTGAGAAGATGATAAAAACCCCTACTTATTATGTCTTCAAAATGTTCCGTCACCACCAGGGAGCAACACTTCTTGGTTCAGATCTTATTAACAACAGTACAGTTGGATCTGGCAAGAATGAACTTCCTAAGGTATTTGAATCAGTTTCTGAGGATGAGAATGGTGTTATCACTGTAACCCTAACAAATAACTCATTAGAATCTACAGAGGAACTTGAGATTCAACTTACTAAGGACGGTGGAGCATACAACGTATGCGAGGCTTCATATGTTACAGGTAAGATGAACTCTTACAACACATTTGAAGCACCTGAAGTAGTAAAAGAACAGGAATTTACAGCTTACACAAAGACTGATGCTGGCATAAAAGTAACCCTCCCAACATGTTCAGTTGTTAGCATTAGACTAAAAAAATAATTCTTTCAAACAAAATATCTGCATTTGATAACGATTGATGATAGCCCTTGGCCAATAGGCCGAGGGCTTTTTTGCGCTACTGTAGATTCATAAATCAAAACATCGTTATCCAATCTTTTGACATAATGTAAAATATAGTTGACATTATGTAACAAGAGTAATACAATACAATCATCAGCTGAAAGAAATAGTAAATATACGTGATTGATAAATGGAGGTTGTTATGAGTGATTATTTAAATGGTGTTATAGTTGGAGCGTTAATAGTATTCTTTGTTGCAATTTTGGCAGTTATTACAAAGAGAAAGTCCGGAGGAATGTGTGAGAAATACGATGAGAGACAGATGCTTGTCAGAGGTAAGGGCTATAGGATTTCTTTTATGACAACATTAGTATTGATGCTTTTGTATGGTGGAGTTTTTTATGGATTTAGTAAAGATATAATTGCCCCACAGTTTGTAATTTTCTTAATTGCCTTTGCTGGAATATTGGTTTATACAGTTTATTGCATATTTAATGATGCATATATTCAGATTGGACAGAGCCCTAAAAAGTGGATTTGTCTTGTGGCATTTGTAATCATTGGCAACGCATATTGTGCGCTTAGGACCAGTGACAGAGGACTTACAAACAACGGATTAGCTACAACATTCATGTTAAATGGAATGATTGCGATTGTATTCACACTGGTTCTCATAGCTATGCTTATCAAGTACATAATTGATAAGAAGGGAGGTAACTATGAAGAATCTTAAGATGAAGGCTGCGAGAGCCGGTAAGGATTTATCGCAGCAGCAGCTTGCGGATCTTTGTGGAGTTTCCCGTCAGACTATCAATGCTATAGAGAAAGGGGATTACAATCCTACCATAAGTCTTTGTATTGCAATATGTAAGTCACTTGGGATGACTTTAGACGAATTGTTCTGGGAATAAAATATAGGTGGAAGGAGCTGATGATTCAGCTCCTTTTTTAGTTCAAAATATTCAATATAGATAGTAATGTAAGCTCTTACATATAAAAAATGGACGATATAAACTTATGAGTAGAACATATGTCAACGAAGTAATAAGATCTTTTTGAACACATAATATGATTTACTGATTGTACAAAGGAGGCTACACATGGGAGATGATAGATTTGATCTTTTGACCTTGGGAGAAATCATGCTTAGACTTTCTCCACCAAATTATGAGCGTATGACACGTGGCGATATTTTTGATAAAAGAGCCGGTGGCTCTGAACTTAATGTGGCTTCCGGAGTAGCTCTTTTGGGACTTAGGACAGGTGTGATATCAAGACTTCCGCAGAATGCCCTGGGAACATTTATAAAGAACAGAATCAGATTTGAAGGGGTATCAGACGATTATCTTATCTATGATGAATCTGATGATGCACGTCTTGGAATCTACTACTACGAAAATGGCGCAGCACCTAGAAAACCTTCTATTGTCTATGACAGAAAAAATTCTTCTATGACAAGGATATCGCTGGATGAGATTCCTGAATCCGCATACACATCAACAAGAATGTTCCATACAAGTGGAATCACTCTTGCTCTTAACAAGAACACTTGTGAAGTGACAACAGAGCTTATAAAGAGATTTAAGAAGGGCGGAGCATTAGTTTCTTTTGACTGCAATTACAGAGCAAATCTCTGGAGCGAAGAAGATGCAAGGGCTGCGATAAAAAACATTCTACCCTATGTGGATATTTTATTTGTATCAGAAGAGACATCCCGCAGAATGATGCAAAAAGAGGGTGAACTTGCAGATATCATGAAGAGCTATACAACTGATTATCCTATAAAAGTTGTCTGCACAACTCAAAGAGAAGTAATAAGCCCAAGGAAGCATAACTTCACATCAACCATATATGACGCAGGTAAAGACAAATTTTATACAGAGCAGCCATATACCAATATTGATGTAATTGACAGAATTGGTTCAGGTGATGCTTATGTATCAGGTGTTCTTTACGGTCTTCTCAAGTACGATGATGTAGAAAAAGCTCTTGAATATGGTAATGCAACATCAAGTGTAAAGAATACAATTCCGGGAGACTTGCCTGCAAGTGACCTTAGAGAAATTGACAGCATCATCAAAAATCATAAAGCTGTTGGGCCTACAAGTGAGCTTAACAGGTAACTTGACAATAAACATAAATGTTAATACAATCATCATTAAACATATTTATAGACGTTGAAGAGGACTAGTAACTTGTGGATGCGTTTCAGAGAGAGAGCAGTTGGTGTGAAGCTCTTACGATATATAAGTGAACCTGCCTTGGAGTCCTACGTGAAAATATTTAGCCGATGAATCTTTTGGCCAGATATGTAAGCGCAGCGTTTCCCGCGTTAAGGGTTTTAATGAAGTGAAATCTGCTTTGTATGAATAGCAGATTTAAATAGGGTGGTACCGCCGACTAGCCTTCGGTCCCTGTTTATAGGGATGCGAAGGCTTTTTTCATTTTATATATACGCGTCCACTTCATAGAGTAAAAGGAGAATAAAAGATGGCAGACAAGAAACTTGTTGCAGAAATCACATCCATGGATGAGGATTTCACACAATGGTACACCGACGTATGTATCAAGGCTGACCTGGTTAGCTACTCAAATATCAAAGGATGCATGGTTATCAAACCTGCAGGATATGCGATCTGGGAGCTTATTCAGAAGCACCTTGATACAAGATTCAAAGAGACAGGCGTTCAGAACGCTTATCTTCCAATGTTCATTCCTGAGTCACTTCTTCAGAAAGAGAAGGATCACGTTGAGGGATTTGCTCCTGAAGTAGCGTGGGTAACACATGGCGGACTTGAGCCACTTGCAGAGAGATTTTGCGTTCGTCCTACATCAGAGACTCTTTTCTGTGATTACTACAAGGGAGAGATTCACTCATATAAAGACCTTCCACAGGTATTAAACCAGTGGTGTAGCGTTGTTCGTTGGGAAAAAGAGACAAGACCATTCCTTAGAAGCAGAGAGTTCCTTTGGCAGGAAGGTCATACAGCTCACGCTACATTTGAAGAAGCTGAAGAGCGCACACAGCAGATGCTTAATGTATATGCTGATTTCCTTGAAAACGACATGGCTATTCCTGTAATCAAGGGACAGAAGACAGATAAAGAGAAATTTGCCGGAGCAGAGGCTACATATACTGTAGAAGCTCTTATGCATGATGGAAGAGCACTTCAGAGTGCAACAAGCCATAACTTTGGCGACGGATTTGCCAAGGCATTTGGAATCCAGTATGCAGGAAAAGACAACCAGCTCCATTATGTAAACCAGACATCATGGGGACTTACAACACGTACAATCGGTGCTATGATCATGGTTCATGGTGACAATTCAGGACTTGTTGTACCTCCTAAGATTGCTCCAATCCAGGTTGTTGTTATTCCTATCCAGCAGAAGAAGGAAGGCGTTT
>JAEEGH010008847.1_pt1 | contig 23674 bp, 22 predicted proteins | sample 9134181 | NCBI WGS metagenome assembly JAEEGH01 (sample SAMN16246544, study PRJNA631951) | gut metagenome | biome: gut microbiome; feature: rumen; material: DP-attached | host: Bos | place: Iran: Karaj | collected 2018-10
AGGTGGACGTCGAGCGCGCCCAGGCCTGGATCAAGAACGGCGCACAGCCCACGGATACCGTCAAGAATCTTCTCAAGAAGGCCGGCGCGATCTGAGGATCCGCTCAGCCGAAAGGAATTTGTTTTTGATGAAAGAGCTCTTACAGTATATCGCGCAGAACCTGGTGGACCATCCCGACGAGGTGAGGGTCACCGAACGCGAAGAGGACGGCGAGACCACTCTTGAGCTCCGTGTCGCCGACGGGGACATGGGCAAGGTGATCGGCCGGCAGGGCAGGATCGCCAAGGAGATCCGGGTCCTGGTAAAATCCCTGGCCCAGCGCCAGGATAAGCGCGTCAACGTGGATATCGTGGACTGAGGGAAATTGCCGGAGATATGCTCTCCGGCTTTTTCACTGAAAAGGAGCGGATTATGGAACCGAGCCGTTTTCTGGAGATCGGAAGGATCATCAATACTCATGGCGTGCGGGGCGAGGTGAAGCTGGAGCCCTGGGCCGACAGCCCCCAGCAGCTGAAAAGCCTCAAGTCCCTTTGGCTGGAGGGGAAAGCGCTCCCCATCCGGGAATGCCGCGTCCACGGGCGATTTGTCATCATCAGTCTGGCGGGGGTGGACAGCGTGGAAGCCGCCATGGCCCTCAAGGGGAAAACCGTGCTGGCCCTGCGTGACGAGCTTCCCCTGCCGGAGGGCAGCTATTTCATTCAGGATATGATCGGTCTCCCCGTGCTGGATCAGGACGGGCGTGAGATCGGCACATTGAAGGAAGTGCTGGATTACCCGGCGGGCCGCGTATTTGTCGTACAGGGGAAAACGGAGCACCTGATCCCGGAAAAGGGCGGTTTTTTCACCTCCCTGGATCCGTCGCTGGGACATCTGGAAGTCCGTCTGCTGGAGGGAATGTGAAACTATGGTCGCCATGCACATCGATATTCTGACCCTCTTTCCCGATTCCGTCAACGCCGTGATGAAGGAAAGCATCCTGGGCCGCGCCCAGCGGAACGACATCATCCGCATCGAGCCCCACCAGATACGGGATTACACGAAGAACCGGCAGATGCAGGTGGACGACTATCCCTACGGGGGCGGTCAGGGAATGCTGATGCAGGTGCAGCCGCTTTACGACTGCTGGGCCGACGTGTGCCGCCAGGCGGGCTGCAGGCTCCACACCATCTTTCTTTCCGCCGCGGGCCGCCGCTTCACCCAGGCGGACGCCATCCGCCTCAAGGAGACCCAGGAGCGCTTCATTCTGGTCTGCGGCCACTATGAGGGCGTGGACGAACGCTTCATCCAGGAATGCGTGGACGAGGAAATCAGCGTGGGAGATTTCGTCCTCACCGGCGGGGAGCTTCCGGCCATGACCGTGGCGGACGCCGTCTGCCGCCTGGTACCCGGCGTGCTGGCGGACGCCAACTGCTTCAAGGACGAGAGCCATTACAGCGGCCTGCTGGAATACCCTCAGTATTCCCGTCCGGAAAACTGGCATGACATGCATGTGCCGCCCGTGCTCCTCTCCGGCAATCATGCCGCCATTGCCCGCTGGCAGCGCAAGGAAGCCCTCCGCAGGACCCTGCAGCGGCGGCCGGACATGCTGGAAGCCTTCCAGCCCACGAAGCTGGACCGTCAGCTTCTGGAAGAAATCAACGGAGAAACCGAATAAACAGAGGAAAGAAGGAGAACCTGCCGGAATGAATTTCTTTTCATTCCGGCACGGTTTTTGCCTGAAAGGATTGCAATAGAGGTTTCCATCGTTTATAATTATGAAATTCCATAGCGGGAGGTCCTCCGTTTTGCAGCAAAAAACCATCATCAAGGATTTGACCACAGGCAGCCCTGTCAAGCAGCTGCTCACCTTCGCTCTTCCCTTCATCTTCGCCAATCTCCTGCAGCAGGTCTACAACATGGCGGATATGGTCATCATCGGCCAGTATGTCGGCTCCGCCGGGCTGGCCGCCGCCTCCAACAGCGGGGAGCTGGCGATGTTCTTTCTCTTTATCGGCATGGGCTTCGCCAATGCCGGGCAGGTCATCATTTCCCAGCACATCGGCGCGGGAAACAAGGATAAGCTCCAGGCAACCATCGGCACGCTCTTCACCTTCGGCTTTATTCTGGCCGCCTGCTGCACGGTGCTCTCCCTGGCCCTCTGCGACCCGGCGCTGAAGCTGGTGAATATCCCCGAGGCGGCCATGAAATATGCCCACGATTATGCCTTCACCTATTTCTGCGGCATGATCCCCGTCTTCGGCTACAACATGGTCTCCTCCATTCTTCGGGGCATGGGGGACAGCAAGCACCCCTTCGTCTTCATCGCCATCTCCGCCGTGCTGAACATCGGCCTGGATCTGCTGTTCGTGGGCGTGTTCCATATGGAGTGCTTCGGCGCTGCCCTGGCGACGGTCATCAGCCAGTCTGTCTCCTTCGTCGTCTCCATGATCTTCCTCTATCGGCACAGGGATTCCTTCGGCTTCGACTTCCGGCCGCAGAGCTTCCGCATCAACCGGCAGGCCCTCAAGCCCATCGTCCGCCTGGGCCTTCCCATTTCCATTCAGAGCATCGCCATTTCCGGCAGCATGCTCTATATCAATTCCTGCATCAACAGTCTGGGCATCGTCGCCGCCGCGGCCACCGCCGTGGGCAACAAGATCACCCTGATTGCCACCATCTGCACCCAGGCCATGCAGGCGGCGGGCAATTCCCTGGTGGCGCAGAACTTCGGCGCGCGGAAATTCCGGCGGGTCTCCTCGACCCTGCTGAGCATCCTCTGCTTCTGCACCGTCTTCTGCCTCGCGCTGGGCGTGCTGCTGCTGATTTTCCCCAAGGCGATCTTCTCCGTCTTCGACCGGGACCCCGCCGTTCTGGCACTGGCCCCCCGCTATGCCATCTACTGCATCATCAACCTGCTGGGCTTCGCCACCCGCGCCGCTGGCTTCGCTCTGCTCAACGGCATCGGCTACGCTTCCCTCAGCTTCGCCGCCAGCGTGCTGGACGGGATCGCGGCGCGCATCGGCTTCTCCCTGCTGTTCGGCGAAGTGATGCACATGGGCATCGAAGGCTACTGGCTGGGCGGCGCCATCGCGGGCAACGTCATCGGCGTCGTCTGTTTCTTCTATTATCTCTCCGGCCGGTGGAAAAAGCGCCAGCTGGTGGTTTGATTCTCCCCCGCCCGGATTTCCGATTCATCTACAAAGGAGGAAGCGATGTTCTACAGCGTACTTTTCCCCACGGAGGAAAGCTCCCTGCTGCCCCGGAAAACGGAAGCGCCGGAGAGCTTCAAGGATCTGAATATCAACAAGATCCTGAAGCCGGTGCTCCAGGAGAACCCGGAGCTGGAGCTGGAGGAATTCTTCTACACGCCCCTACGGGATACGGCGGTCATCCGCTACCGCCAGGAGGTCATGAAGGAGCTCATGGACCCGGTGAAGCGCTCCGCCATTGAGGGCATGGTGGGGCAGATCATGTTCCTGCGCATGTTCATGGACGGGCTTCGCATGAAGCTCACCACCGACGGGAAGTTCACCGGAAAATACCTGGATATGGGCCACCTGCTGCAAAACGCCGCTCTTTTTGCCAACGTGGTCTCCGGCCTGGCCGCGGGCGTCAGCCGGATAGAGCTGCAGTCCGAGGGGCTGAAGGGCTTCGCCGCCTATATGGCCGAGTACAGCGCCTCCCAGCAGTTCAAGGACATGCAGGCGTGGGCGAAGAAGCTGCGCGACAGCTTTGACAAGCTGCGCTACTGCCTGTATATCAAGGATAATCTGGTGCGCGTCATGCCCTATGAGGGGCAGGAGAACTATGCCGACCGGGTGGGCGAGCTCTTTGACCGCTTCCGCCAGGGCGACGTGATGGACTACCGCCGGAAGCTGAAGCAGGACCCGGTTTCCGAGATTCTGGAGAACAAGATCCTGGAGCTGCTGGCCCACTATCACCCGGAGGAATTCAAGGACCTGACGGAATTCTGCAAGGCCTACCTTCATTTCGACGACGACACCCTCATGCGCTTTGCCCGCGAGGTGCAGTTCTATTTCCACTGGCTGGATTTCCTGGAGCCGCTGAAGCAAGCGGGGCTCCCCTTCTGCTTCCCCGTCATCCACGAAAAGCTGGATGATGTGAAGGCGCTGGACTGCTTCGACCTGGCCCTTGCCCTGGATAAGCCGGATAAAATCGTCACCAACTCCTTCTCTCTCACCGCGCCGGAGCAGATTCTGATCGTCTCCGGCCCCAACCAGGGCGGCAAGACCACCTTTGCCCGCTCCTTCGGGCAGATCCACTTCCTCACGTCCCTGGGCCTCATGGTCCCCGGCCGGGAGGCGGACGTTTTCCTCTGCGACCAGGTGCTGACCCATTTTGAACGGGAGGAGGACCTGACGAACCTCAGCGGCAAGCTGCAGGACGACCTGGTGCGCCTCCACGCCATTCTGGAGGCGGCCACGGACCGGACGGTCGTCATCATCAACGAAATCTTCGCCTCCACCACCCTCAAGGACGCGCTGCAGCTGGGGGCTCACATGCTGGACGCCCTGGTGGAAAAGGGCGCGCCCTGCATGGTGGTCACCTTCCTGGAGGAGCTGGTGGACTACGGGCCCCAGACCGTCAGCATGGTGACCACGGTGACGAACGACGAGAAGCACCGCCGCACCTTCCGCCTCGTGCGCAAGGCCCCCGACGGGCAGGCCTTCGCCATGCAGATCGCCGCGGAGCACGGGCTCACCTTTGAGCAGCTGGAAAGGAGGCTGAAAGCATGAAGGTCCATCTCATGCTCCCCGAAGGCGCGGAGAAGCCGGCAAATCTGCTGGTGCTCGCCAGGGACGCCCTCAAGGCCGACCTGGAGCTGAACACGATCCTGGACAACGTCTCCAAGGGAGATAAGTTCATCCGCACCGCCTGGCTCACCGCCCTCTTTGCCCCCCTGCAGGACCGGGCGCTGCTGGATTACCGCCACGAGGTGCTGGCGGACGCCGTCGCCCATCCCGATGTGGTGCGCGCGTTATACGACCTCTGCCTGGAGGCGGAAAAGCGGCGCAAGGGCACCGCCCACTGGATGACGAACTATTATCTCTCCTCCACCTATTCCGGGGCCATCGAATATCTGATCAATTTCACGGAGACCCTGCAGAAGCTCCGCCAGCAGGCGGAGGCCAACCTTTCCGGATTCCGCTCCGCAGGCTTCACGGACCTGTTCCGCACCCTGCAGGAGGAGCTGCCCGACAGCTATCTGAACAAGGTGCGCAGTCAGCTGACGGAGCTGAACAACCAGGACGGCTACCTGGTCAGCGCCCGCCTGGGGGATTATCTCCAGGGGGTGGACTATGTGCTGCACCGCCGGGAGAAAAAGCTCCTCAATCTGGATTTCCTCAAGGCGCAGACCTATAAGCTGACGGAAAAGGACATGGCCGCCGAGGATATCGTTGCCCGGCAGGACCGGGCCATCAACGAGGTGACCAACGCTCTTGCCCAGTCCGCGGAGCACCTCAGCTCCTTCTTCGACGCCCTGCGCACGGAGCTGGGCTTTTATGTGGGCTGCCTGAACTTCATGGAGCTGATGAAGGGCTACGGACTGCCCACCTGCGTGCCCACGCTCACGGAAAAGGACGGGGATTCCCGCAGCTGGAGCAATATGTACGACGTCGCCCTGGTGTTCACAAAGAAGAGCGCCGTGGGAGGCAACGACCTCAAGGCGGAGCACAAGATGCTCTATCTCATCACCGGCGCGAACCAGGGCGGCAAATCCACCTTCCTGCGCAGCCTGGGACAGGCCCAGCTCATGGCCCAGTGCGGCATGCCCGTGGCCGCGAAGGAATTCACCGCGCCTATGCGGGGCAGCATCTACACCCACTTCAAAAAGGAAGAGGACCGCTATATGAAAAGCGGCAAGCTGGACGAGGAGCTGGAGCGCATGAGCCGCATCGCCAACTACATCCGCCCCGGCGATATGCTCATCCTCAACGAGGCCTTTGCCGCCACCAACGAGCGCGAGGGCAGCGAGATCGCCCGCCAGGTCACGGAGGCGCTCATTCAGAACAAGGTGGAGGTCTTCTCCGTCAGCCACCTCCACGCCTATTCCACGGCCTTCAAGGGCCGGGCGGAGGTGCAGTATCTCCGCGCCGAGCGGCTGGACGACGGGCGGCGCACCTTCCACATCCTCCCCGGCGAGCCCCTGGAGACCGCCTTCGGCGAGGACCTGTACAAAAAGATCTTCAAGAAATAAGCAGCGGCTATATGATCGCCCCGTTCCGGTTCGGAACGGGGCGATACCGTTTTCAGGTCTCCCAGAGTTCGCGGCACGGCAGCCGCGAACACGATCGGGATCATTTTTGTCCGGAATGCATTTTCGGGCAAAATTCCCTTGCAGAGCGACTGTGCGAGCAAAGCGAGTGCGGGTAGCGGAGCGCAAGCTTTTCAAATCACGACCCGGCGAAGCGGTTGTGATTTGAGACGTTATTCCTTGTATTCCTCGAATTTGTCCGGGCCGACGCTGCAAACGGGGCACTCCGCGGGGGGCTCGGGGCCCTCGTGGATGTAGCCGCAGACGGTGCAGATCCACTTCTTCGGCGCGGCGGGGCTTTCCTCCGCCTCGATGCGCTCGAAATCCTCCGGGCCGTGGTGGCAGAGGGGGCATTCAAAATCCGCGGGCAGCGCGTCGCCCTCATAAATATAGCCGCAGACCTTGCAGCGCCAGCCGCTGACCTTCTTTTTCGCCGGAGCGCTCTTGACCTTGGCCTGATAATAGGCATAGGTCATGGGCTCCTTGTCGCTGAAGGTGATGGCGTCCTCCGGCTCGGCGATAAAGAGGGTATGGCTGCCCAGGTCGGTGGAGGAAACCACCTTGCAGGCGAAGACCGCCGCGGCGTCGGGCAGATAGCGGATATCGTTGGCCATCAGGGGCATTTCCTCGTCCCCGGCGAACTTGTCCACGTCCCGGCCGGACTGCATGCCGAAGCGCTGGAAAAACGCGAAGGGCGTGTCCTCCGTCAGCACGGAGATGTTGAAGCGGCCTGTGTTCTTGATCATGTCGCAGGTATAGTTCTTGTTGATGACGCAGATGGAGATCAGCTTCGGTTCCGAAGCGCACTGGATGGCGGTGTTGATGATGCAGCCGTTTTCCTTGTCCCCTTCCCTGGCGGTCAGGAGATAGAGGCCATAGCTCAGTTTGTAGAATGCGGTTTTGTCCATATCGTTCCTCCGTTAAAATGGTGGGGTGTTCTCATGTCAGCCGAATCGCGCGTCCCGCAGGGGATGCGCCCAGTCCACGACGCCGCCCAGAGAGGCGGCCAGGGCGTCCGCTTCGGGGCGGAAGGATTCCAGCAGCGCGGCTTCCCGCTTCTTGGAGCGGCGGCCTTTGGAAAAATAGAGTTCCTTTGAAGCATAGGCGTCGCTGCTGACGGCATAGTCCTCCTCGTCCCGATGGGGGAAGAAATTCACCGCCGCTTCATAGCGGACGGTCCCCTCCTCCGACGTGGCGATGAGCATGACCTGCACGCCCCGGCGCTCCACGCCGCTAAATACGCACTGCCCGGCAAAATACTGATCGTAAACATTGATGACCTTCATGTTTCTGCCTCCCTGCGGCGGATATCCGCTTCCTTCCTGCGGCGCATGAAGCCGGGATTTCCCGCCGCGGTTCAAAGGATCCGGTTTTCCGGGATGTCGATGATCTCCAGCCGGTCCGGGGCTACCCGGCAGGGCAGATACAGCACCCGCACCCCGGCCGCTGCGGCGGCGTCCAGCGCTTCCCCAAAGGCGGGATGAGTCTCCCGGTTGGGCAGCACCCGGGTGACGCCCTCCGTCTGGATGACAAAAGCCAGGATGCTTTTCCAGCCGTTTCCGGCGGCGGACGCCAGCTCCCGCAGATGCTTCACGCCCCGCAGCGTCGGCGCATCGGGAAAATACCCCACGCCCGCCAGCTCCAGCGTGCAGCCCTTGACCTCCATCAAATACCGCGCCTCGCCCTTTTCCAGATAGAAATCGAAGCGGGAATCCCCGAAGGGATACTCCCGGCGGACCAGGTCCAGGCCCTGCCCGGCGAGCCACTCTGCCGCCGCGGCGTTGGGGGCCTGGCTGTCGATGTTGAACAGCTTCCGGTCGTCCTTATAGACGCCGACGAGATCGTAAGCGGTCTTTCTGCCCTGCCCCGCGCCCTCCGCCAGGACGACCCGGACGCCGCTCTTCAGCAGTTCCCGGCAGCGGCCCGTGTTCTTCACATGGACGGCGACGGTTTCCCCCTCCATGTCTACATGGGCGATGAAGCGGTTGGGACGGTCCAGGAAGACCGCCTCCCGGACCTTGGGATAGCGCATGCCGGCGCTCAACCCAGGCGGCAGAGCTCGCCGAATTCCTCCACTTCCTTCGCCAGGCCCTCCAGGCCGCTGCGCCAGAAGTTCACATCCGTCAGGTCGATGCCGGCCACCTTGCCCGCATCCTCCGCGGTCATGACCGCCGTGGCTTTCAGGAAGCTCTTGTATTTGGCGACGAAACCCGGCCCCTCTTTTTCATAGCAGGCATAGAGCCCGCGGGCCAGCATGCCGCCGAAGGCATAGGGCCAGTTGTAGAAGCTGAGGCCGCTGTAGTAGTGGCTCTTGCACAGCCACATATAGCTGTGGGGCTCCGCCCAGTCCAGACCGTCGCCATAGCCCTCCTTCTGGGCTTCCAGCATCATTTCGCAGAGCTCCGGCGGGAACATAAAGCTCTCGTCCCGGTTTTCAAAGACCATGGTCTCGAAGCGGTAGCGGGAATAGATGTCGCAGATGATCTGCAGGTCGCCGGAAAGCTGCTCGTGCATCAGGGCGCGGCGCTTTACCGGGTCGGAAGCACTGCGGATGGCGTCGTTCATCACCAGCACCTCGTTGAAGGTGGAGGCCGTCTCCGCCACGGGCATGGAATAATCCCGGTTCAGGGGGCGGTTGTCATAGAGGTTCAGGTTGTGGAACGCGTGGCCCAGCTCGTGGGCCAGGGTCACCACATCGTCGAAGCTGCCGGCGAAGTTCGTCAGGATGCGGCTGGCGCGGATGGGGAAGGCTTCGGCGCAGAAGGCACCGCCCACCTTGCCCTCTCTGGGGTAGAAGTCGATCCAGCCCTCGTCGAAGGCAGTGCGCACCATTTCCGTCAGCTCGCTGTCAAAGGAGGAAAAGCGCTCGATCAGGTAGCTGCGGGCGTCCTCCTTCGTGAACTTCTCCCCTTCCGCGTTCAGGGGCGCAAAGAGGTCGTACCAGGGCAGGCCGCCCTCGTGGCCCAGGAGCTTCGCCTTATGGCGATAGAAGGTCTGGAGGCGGGGCAGGTATTCCCGCATGGCGGTCAGGAGCGCGTCCAGCGTGGCGGCGGTCATGTGGGACTCATACAGGGTCTTCGCCAGGGGGCTTTCAAAGCCGCGGAGACGGCAGTCGTTCAGCACCTCCAGCTTGATGCTGTTGAGGGAAAACGCCACCGCGTCCTTGATGCGCTCATAGCAGGCGAGCTCCGCGTGAAAGGCGTCCTTCCGCACGTCCGGGTCCGGGTCGTAGGCCAGGTTGCGCACGTCGGAGAGGGTGATGGTCTCTCCCCGGTACTGTACCGGCACGGTGCTAGTCAGATAGCTCTGCAGGTTGCTCCAGGCGTCGGAGCCGGTGTTCTCGTAGAGGGAGATGATCTCCTCGCACCTGGGGTCCAGCAGATACTTCGAAGCGTCCTTGGTGCTGCGCAGTAGGAACGCATAGTCCGTCAGCATGGGGTCGGCGGCGATCAGCTCCTCCAGATTCTCAAGACCGGCGATATACTGATCGATCCGCGTCTCCGGCGCTGCCGTGCGGCTGAGCTTGGCGCTGAGCTGGTCCATGAGAGAGCTGGCCTTTGCGTCGGTGGTGCAGGCGGACTGCCGGAGGCTCACATACAGCATCAGCTTGCCGATCAGCTCCGTCAGCTGCTCCCGGGTTTTCAGCAGACGCGGCAGTACTTCCTTCGGCTCCCCGCTCAGATCCCGGCTCTGCTCATCCAGTTTTTGGATGAGGCTGTCCATTTCCGCCGTATCCGCGGCAAAGCGGGGATCGTCATAGTCCGTGTACAGCTCCGCAAGGGACCATTCGCCCTTCGCGGTTTTTTCCTTATCCATAGTTCCTCCCAAATCCGCGGCGGCGTCTTCCGCCGCAGTTATCGTGATTTTGCCGCCAGTTCGATGAACCAGCGGAAGATCGCCCCGCCGTCCACCGTGTCGGCGCGGGCATGGCGGAGGCACATGCGTTCCGGATGCCACTGCACGCTGCAGACGGGCAGACGTTTGTGGCGGCAGGCTTCGACGACTCCGTCCTCCGCCCACTGAACTGCCTCCAGCTCCGGCGCGAGACGACCGACGCCCTGGTGGTGCGCGCTGTTGACGGTGAAGCGCTCCCCATAGAGCTCCGCCGGGAAGGAACCCGGCAAAGCCCTTGTCTCATGGGCGCTGTCCCCGGCCTTGGATGGCATGTGCTTCTCCGCGCCCGGCAGGTGCTGCAGGAGGCTGCCGCCGAAGCAGACATTGAGGACCTGGTGGCCCCGGCAGATGCCCAGGATGGGCTTCCCCGCCCGGACGTAGGCTTCGATCAGGCGCATTTCCGCCTCGTCGCGGGCCGTATCCACGCCGAAACAGGCGGTGTTTTCCTCCCCGTAGCGCGCCGGGTCCACGTCCCCGCCGCCGGCGAGAAGGAGCGCGTCGTGGGTTTCCGGCGCGGGCTCCGGCAGATAGGCTGCCGTTGGGACGCCGCCGAAGGCCTCCACCGCCGAGGCATAATTGCTTACCAGCTCCGGCCCCAGAGAAATCTGTATCTTAGGCTTCATCCCCGGCTTCCGGCGTCTCCGTTTTTCTCTCCGGCGAGGCGAGCGCATCCGCCGCAGCGTCGACGGCCGCTTCCACGGTCTCCGCCGCTTTTTCCATGATCTCCGACGCCGTCTCCGCCGCCTCCTGCGTCACGTCCTGCAGGGAGTCCAGCGCGTCTTCCGGAAGGGTGATCTCCATTTCAGGCTCCGCCGCGCCGTCCGCTTCCTCCGTCTCGTCGTTATGCCAGCGATAGCCGGTCTGCACCTTGAAGTGACCGGGCTCATCGGTTTTGGTGATGAGGATGCCTTTTTTCGGGAAGCCGAACCAAAGCTTTGTATAACCGGGGTCCTTCGCCCATTTGCGGAACTGGAGAACGCCCGCTCCCACAGCAGAGAGCGCCGCGGCGCCCGCCGCCGCCAGCGCGATCTTTGCGGCCTTGCCGCCGATTGACTTTGCCATTTTTCTTTTTCCCTCCATGATATTTTGAAATCAGTATATCACGCCTATTGTCAATCCGCAAACCCATATGGTATCATTTATAAAAAAAGCTTGGAGGCGATCCTATGGACAGACCCCGTTTCTCGGAAGAACAGATGGCGATTTTCAAACGTATGGTGACGCCCACGGTCTTTGACCCCGGCCCCATCCGGCGCAAATTCCTGGACGTGCCCTACGGCACGCTGCCGGAACAAAAGCTGGACGTCTACCTTCCCGACGAGGGCGACGGGCCCTTCCCTCTCATCATCTATGTCCACGGCGGCGGCTGGAGCATGGGCACCAAGCGGGAAGGCGCTCTCCCCTGCATCATCGACGCCATCAAATACGGCTACGCCGTCATTTCCGTGGACTACCGGCTGGCCCCCGGCGTCAAGTTCCCCGAATTCCTCTTTGACGTGAAGACCGCCGTCCGCTGGGCGCGGGCCAATGCGAAAGAATACCGCTTCGACCCGGACTACTTCGGCATGGTGGGCGACAGCGCGGGCGGGCACCTGACCCTCATGGTGGGCTTCACCGCCGGCCACCCGGAATATGAGGGCGAGCAGTATGGCTGGGCGGGCGTCAGCAGCGCCGTTCAGGCCATCATCGACATGTACGGTCCCAGCATTCTGGACGCGGACAGGGACGCTTTCCTCAAGGAGAGTGGCGTTCCCGCCATGAACTTCGGCGCGCCGCCTCCCAAGGACGGCTCCGCTCCCGCCTCCGGCATGGGCGCGGCCTTTACCTCGGATATGAACATGCTGCACCTCATCAGCCCCATCCAGTATGTACACAAGGACATCCCCCCCACCATGATCCAGCAGGGGGAAAAGGACCCCATCGTCCCCATGCAGAACAGCACGATCCTGGCGGAGAAGATCCGGAAGGTCTGCGGCCCCGACCGCGTGGACCTGCGCCTTTATCCGGAGCGCACCCACTCCGACGGGGCCTTCATGGGCACGGAGAACTGCATGGAAGTCCTGCCCTTCTTCGATAAGTATCTGAAGTAGAGCAAAAACGGAGGCCTCCCCAAGAGACTGCGGATGGATGCTCTCTCAGAACAAACAGCAACCCACTATAACGCTTTGACGCAAGCCGAAGTATCATAGTGGGTTATGCTCTTTCAGCTCGGATGGACTGTGCTGAAAACCGACCATATTATACGTTGATTCTATTCTCAGGCAATGATGCGAAGTTTAAAGCGCCGTTCCTTTTGTCGGGATTCTATACAGGTTCATATCATTGCCCTCCAGTTCCAGAAGGGCTTTCTTTCGCCGGATTCCACCGCCGTAACCGGTCAGGCTCCCGTCAGCACCGACCACACGATGGCAAGGCACGATGATGCAGATCGGATTATGACCGACCGCGCCGCCAACTGCCTGTGCCGACATTCTTTCGAGTCCGCGCTCCTTTGCCAGTTTGTCGGCAATCCAACCGTAGGTCACCGTCTTCCCGTAAGGGATCTCGCACAGGATCTCTCCGACGCGATTGCGGAAATCGGAGCCTGTCAAATGGATTCGAGGAAAAAACCCGGGATCACGGCCCGAAAAGTAAATATCCAGCCATTCTTTCGTCTGATCAAAATAGTCCGTTTCCCATCGATGGGCATCTTTTTTCAGTCCAAGCCCCATATACCTGCTGCCTTCCGTGAACCAAAGCCCCGTTAATCCCTGTTCGTCCCCGGCAAGCAGAATGTGTCCTAAAGGGGATTCATAATCATTTGTGTAAATCATTTTTCGTCCTCCCGTTCTTACAGGTTTTTCAGAACCAGCGAAATGCCTGACAGGATCAATCAAACGGCGGCAATCCTGCGGACATTGTTTTCCTTCTTTAACGATGGTTTTGTGGATTTCAAATCTGAGTCTTTCAGGTGGATCAAATGATCAATTGTGATTGGTGCAACCTGTCGGATGAAGCTCGACGGTTTCAGCTGTACGAAAGCAAATCATGGTCTGTTTTTCTTTCCGATGAGCAGGATTATATCGGACGCTGTATCCTGGTTTTGAAGCGCCATTGCCATTCCTTGTCAGAGCTGACAACAGATGAATGGGATGAGCTTCGCGATCTGATCGGCAAGGTCGAGGCATGCCTGAAGGCGGTTTTAGGCGCGGCTCTGTGCAATTGGAGTTGTCTGATGAACAGCTTCTATAAAGAGCAGGCGCCCGATCCCCATCTTCATATACATGTAAGGCCAAGATATGATAAGCCCGTGGCGCTCAACGGGAGCACGTATATCGATCGCGAGTTCGGTCATCATTATGCGTTGCATAAGCGTGCGGAAATACCGGTCAAGGATAAAGAAGAAGTGTTTCGCCAGCTGAAAGAATGGCTGAATCGGTAGCTTCCCGTTTGTCTCTGCCAAAAAAGAGCAGCTTTTCCACCCGGCATTGTTTGACGTTGCCTTTGATGCAACCGGGTAGGAAGCCGCCCATAGGTGGGGCGGCCTCCTGCCCTTGTCATCGGGAAGGATCCGGATGATCCGAATACCAACTCGGCACGACCCTTGTCATATCGGCGTACCATTCCAGTATCTCTTTCGCCTGGTCGAGGAATTTTCCGATCTCCTCCTCACCGAACGGGATCGCCCAGGGGATCGAAGACAGGGTGTTGCTGCTGATATACAGCGCCAGAAGACGCCAGAATTCCATTGGGACAGTTTTGTCAAAATAGCCGTCGACCATCCCGCAGGCGAAGGGCGGCGCTGCCTGTGCGCACCACACGATGCGGTTGAATTCCTCCCAGGGGTCTCCGTAATCGAAGCGGTCAAAATCGATGATCACCAGCTTCCCGCCCTCAATCATCATATTCCCGATATGATAATCCCCGTGCTGGAAGCACTGGGGGCGGCCGTGCAGCAGCGCGCGGTTCTGCGCCAGGTAATCCATAAACGCCTCCGCGCCCTCGAACTTGATCGGGCAATCCTCATAGCCTCTGATCTTGCGGTCGATCTTTGCGTTGAAACGGGTCTCCCAATCCGGCGCGCCATCGGGCGCGGGGATCGAATGGAGCCTTTTGAGGATCACGCCGGACTCAAAGCCCAAGGCGTATTGCTCCGATCCGGTCATAGCGGGTACGCAGTCTTCGGCGTTTTCCCCTTCCACCCAGCTTTGCAGCGTGTAAAATCCGTCTTCCGCTTCGCCGCATTCCAGGGGAACGCACATCGGCACGCCCAAAGCCCGCAGCCGCTTTTGCAGCTGAAACGACTTTTTCGCCCTTTCCGCCTTTTCCGGCGGCGTGATGCGAAGAAAGAATTTCCTGCCGTCCGCACCGACTGCGCAATACTTCTGGTCGCCGGACCAGCCTGCTGAGATCGGGGCCAGGGAAATGAACTTCATCTGCAAACGCACCTCGCTTTCTCTATTAAGGCAGCATCATGCCGCCTGAATACTGCAAAAACCCGCCGGGGGGTATTCCCCCGGCGGGTTTTGGTCCGAGTGACCGGATTCGAACCAATAGCCCGCAGCAGCGGGCTGCCGGGCGGCAGATTTGAATGCGCTTCGCGCAGACGGCCGCCGGCTCGAATCCAACGGCTTCAAAAATCAAAAATACGGGCTGTCCCTAAAGGGACGACCCGTATTTTGGTCCGAGTGACTGGATTCGAACCAGCGGCCTCTTGAACCCCATTCAAGCGCGATACCAAACTTCGCCACACCCGGATTTCCTGAACGCTCGGATATAGTAGCACACTTCCCGGAAGAATGCAAGCCTTTTTTGCAAGTTTTCGGAAAGAATCCGGATACGCCTCTCCCCCGCCGCAAACGGAGCCCCTGCCGCTCGGCAGGGGCTCCGTCGGTTTTTCTCAAGACGCCTTCACGACGTGCCGGAAACTCAGAAGCTGTGCTCGGCGCGGGAGATGACGTCGTTCTGCATGGCCTCGGTCATGTCCACGAAGTAGGCGCTGTAGCCCGCGATGCGCACCACCAGGTTGTGATACTGATCGGGGTGCTTTTGGGCGTCACGCAGGGTCTTGGCATCCACCACGTTGTACTGGACCTCCATGCCGCCGTCCTCGAAATAGGTCTTGGTCATATCCTCCAGCTTGTCGATGCCGGCGTTGGAGTTGAGGGAGGTGGGATGGATCTTCAGGTTCACCGCCATACCGTCCAGATACCGGGTGTGGTCGAAGCAGCAGGAGGAGAGGAAGACGGAGGTGGGCCCGTGGGTATCGCGGCCCTGGACGGGGCTCATGGCGTCGGCGATGGGGGTGCCCGCCTTGCGGCCGTCGGGGGTGGCCCAGGTGATCTCGCCCTGAGGCACATGGTCCGCAGCGCCGAACATGCCGCACTTGTAGACCTTGCAGCGCTCGTTGTTGAAGGCGCGGCTGATGCCGTAGTAGGTGTCCATGACGTATTTCTGCTCCACGTCCGCATAGGGATCGGCGTTGCCGTAGTGGGGCACCTCGTTGATGATGCGCTGCCGCAGGGGCTCGTAGCCCTCCCAGTTGGCAAGCAGGGCGTCCAGGAACTCCTTGCCGGAGACGATCTTCTTGTCGAAGACCATGTATTTCAGGGCCGTGAGGCTGTCGCCCACGGTGGCCATGCCGGTGGCGGTGCCGCCGTAAGAGTTGTACTTCGCGCCGCCCTCGGACACGTCCTTGCCGGATTCCATGCAGCCGATGGTGGAGATGGAAAGGTTCGGGAACGGGAACAGGCGGGCATATTCATGCTCGCAGTAGTTGTTCAGGGTGGCGATCCAGGTGAACATCCAGGTGGCGAGCTTTTCGTAGGCCGCCTTGACCTCGTCCAGGGACTTCATCTCATAGAGATAGCCGGAGCAGTATTCCTTGGGGGCCTGCTTGCCGTTCATGGGGTTGATGCCGTTGTTGATGGCCATGACCAGGACGATGGGCCAGTAGATGCCGTTGATGCCCATGGCGGAGCCGTTGGGGGCGGGATAGTCGTTGCCGGAGCCCACGATCTCCTGGCAGCCGATGAAGCTGTAGTCCCGGGCGTCCTCCAGGGTGAAGCCCAGCTCCCGCTGGATGCCGGCGATGATGACGTCGTCGTTCTGCAGCAGGGGCAGACCGCCCACGTTCATGCTGGTGGCGATGGCGCAGTCCCAGATCTCCTTGGGGGTATTCTTGTCGGTGCGGAGGGAGACGGTGGGCTCATGGAGCTTGAGGCGGGCGATGGATTCCAGCACCATGTAGCTGACGGGGTTCACCGCGCACTCGCCGGTCTCGGGGATGCAGCCGCCGATGGTGGTATGCTGGCCGATGTGGCCGATGCCGGCGGTCTGGGCGCCCTTGCCGAAGCCGCCGCCGTAGAAGATATTCAGCTTGAGGAAGAAGGCGTCCACCAGCTCCTGGGCATATTCCTTGGTGATGGTGCCGGCTTCCAGGTCCTTCTTCAGGAAGGGCCAGACATACTGGTCGAAGCGGCCCATGCTGGTGACGCCGGGGCCGTTGTCCACCATGAGGAAGATGTGGTAGAGCATGACCATCTGCAGGGCTTCAAAGAAATTCCGCGGGGTGTTGGTGCTGATCCAGTCCAGGCTGTCGGCCATGCGCAGATATTCGGCCTTCTTCTCGGGCCGGGTCTCGGCCTCGGCCTTCTCCCGGGCCTTGTCGGCATACCGCTTGTTCAGTGTGATGGCCCCGTCGCAGGCGAGGACGGCGGCGGAGTAGAACAGATACTTGCCCATGTCGTTGCCCATGACGTTGCCCTTGTGGGCGTCCAGCCAATCCTGGGCCTGCTTGCGGATGTCGCCGTAGCCCCGCTTCAGGATGGTCTGGAAGCCGGGGGTCAGGTGTCCGGGAGGCATCAGCACGCCGAAGCCGCCGGGACGGCCGAAGGGGGTCGCCTGGAGCTGATACACTTCATTGGCGCCCTCGGGCAGCCACTGCTCGGCCCGCACCATGGGGCCGGTGGGCATGTTCTTCTTCATGTCATCCCGGAGCTCTTTCAGGTTCTCGGGAGAGATGGCCAGCTTCTGGTGGGAATACTCGTCCGTGTCGGGGGCATGATAAAGGCCGTCGTCCTGCATGATCCAGGTATGCTCAATGTCCATCATGGCCCACATGGCGCCGCTGGAAGCGCCCCAGTTCTGGTTGCCCACGTCGCCCGCGAAGTATTCGTCCTCCACGATGTCAATGGGCATATTGGAGATCACATACAGGGATTCCGCAGGCTTCTGCACCACGGGGGGATAGTTCTTGTACTTGGCCTGGGCTTCTCTCTTGATGCGGGATTTCACGGGGTCAGCGATGATGACCCGGTCCCGCACCTTGTCGCGCAGTCTGCCGATGCGCTCGGTGATGGGGCTGAATTGATACATGGCTCATTTCCTTTCCTTTATCCGAATTTCTCTTAATTCCGTCTGTTTTCCGATGCAAGCTGTATCTGCATCCATTTTCCCAAATACAGAGTAGCACATCCCACGGTTTTTTTCAAGACGGCGGCCCCCGCTCCCGCGGAAAAGTTTCCGTTATTGTTGCAGAAACAACGGCCCGTCCCCGCTTCTTCCGGTATATTATACGCAAATCAGACAAATACGGGGAGATGTGCGAAATGGAAATGGAGATCCTGCGGGAAACGGTGGGGCAGATCGTGGACGCCTTCGGCTCCGACCTGGAAATGATCAAGATCGAGCGGGCCGTGTTCGGCCTGTTCTTTTCCGGTGTGAAGCTCTCCACCGGTCACGGCGGGGTGAGCTATACGCCTGTGAAGGAGATGCCGGAGGCGGTATGCTGTCCCAGCTCCGCCCGGGCCATGCCTCTGTCGGGCCGTCTCAAGGGCCGCACGGCGGCGGAATACCTGGAATACATCTTCGATAAGAATATCCTCAAGCGCACCCTGGGCATCGCCGCGCTGAACGCCCTCACTTCCCTTTACTGGCAGCTGAAGCCCCCCACGGACTATACCGTCGAATATGGCTGCAACGCCTTTGACGACGTGGACCCGGCGAAATACGAGTACAGCGTGGTGGTAGGCGCTCTGGTGCCCATGCTGAAAAAGCTGATCGCCGCCGATGCGCCCTTCACCGTCATGGAGATGGATCCCCGCACCCTCAAGGGCAAGGAGCTGGACCACTACGCGCCGCCCAGCGATGCGCCGAACTGCGTCCCCAAGGCTGACCTCATGGTCATTACCGGCGTGACGGTGCTGAACGATACCCTGCCGGGGCTGCTGGAATTGCGCAGGCCCGGGGCGGAGATCATCGTCACCGGCCCCACGGTGAGCATGCTGCCGGACGCCTTCTTCAAGCGGGGCGTCACCACCCTGGGCGGCATCGCGGTCACGGACGCGGACGAGCTGCTGGACCTTCTGTGCGAGGGCGGCTCCGGCTATCATTTCTTCGGAAAGTCCGCCCAGCAGACCATCGTCAGGCCGAAGAAATAACAGGAAAAAGCGCAAGGGAGAGGACCGGGATCGGTCCTCTCCCTCAGACTGTAGACAAACCCTTTTGGCGGAGTTTCGATAAGCATGGGGGATTTGTGAAGGGGGACGGGAATCCCCCTTCACGTTATATCCTTGCAAAATCAGAATACAATTCTGATTTTGCTGCTCAAGCTGTCGACACTTTGTCGACAGCTCGAGGGAGAGGATCGGGATCGGTCCTCTCCTTTGCTGTAATCGTCATTTTATCCCCAAACCGCTTCCGTGCCCTTCACGGGGATCTCTCCTGCCTTCTCCAGCTCCATGACCAGGGCGTCCAATGCTTCCCGGGCGGCCAGGAAACGCGGCTCCTGCCCCGCGAAAGCGAAGCGCTCCTCCCGCAGGAGCCGGGCCATTTCCTGCAGGTGGAGGGGCAGCAGGGGGATCGGCCGCATAAAGACGCGGCACAGCTGGAGATGCTTCAGGGCCGGAACGGGGCTGACCGGCTCCGTCATGAGCTCCCGCTCCGAAGGGGTCAGCAGAGCCACAGCGTCCGCCTCCGGCGTTCCGCTCCCCTTGCGCAGCTGACCGTTCAGCAGCGTGCGGTAACGGTTCAGGACCGGCAGGCGCTTGCGTTCCCACTCCGCCAGCTCCCGGCTGGCAAAGCGCGCGGTGTAAAGCTCCAGCGTTTCCAGCAGCCGCGTCTTGTCCTCCATCTCCGCAGCCAGGTCCAGCATGGATTTGAATACCTCGTTTTCCATTTCCCGGATCGGGCCGAAGCCCTCTCCGCCGGAGAAGGCTTCCAGCAGTTCTAAGCGGCTTTTCTCGATGTCAAAGCGTTCAGCTTCGCTTACGCCCCATTCCCCTTCCTCATGCAGGGGTTCATAGACCAGCGGTTCCCCCGGCTCGTCCGGCCCCCGACGGAGAAGGCTTTCCCTTCCCTTGGGCGTCCGAAACGCCAGATTCCCAAGGAAGCCCGACAGCCGGATCACCGCGTCCAGTGTCCCCCGCTCGAAGACATAGTAGAAATCCTTTCCCACGGCACAGTTATACATGGAGGAATAATAGGGATCCACCGTCATCATATGCTGCTGTCTGAGCTTTTCCCTTTCCCCCAGGAGATAGTAGATCTCCGGCAGCTTGGCGTCCGGCTGACGCCGGATCCAGGGATCCTCGGAGTTGCGCAGGATTTCCGCGGAGGCCTCTGCCTTTCTCAGCGCGGCCACCGCCAGGGCGTCCTTCCCCTCCCGCCGCAGCTTTCTTGCATATAGGAGCAGACTTGTGGTCATCCGCTCCCGCATAGAGTCCTCGTTCGGGTGCAGCCGCAGCTGTTCCTCCAAAAGAGCGATGGCTTCTTCGTCCTTCCCCTCCTGGGACAGTCTGGTGAATTTCTCCATAACAGCGTACTTCTCCTCCGCCGTCAGCTCCGCATTTCGCAGCAGGGCGTCCACCGTCACGCCCAGAAGGTCCGCCAAGCCAGGCAGCAGGGTGATTTCCGGGTAGCCCTCCCCCGTCTCCCAGCGGCTCACCGCCTGGCCCGTCAGGTGCAGCTTTTCCGCCAAAGCCTCCTGGGTAAGCCCCGCCGCCTTGCGCAGACGGCGCAAATTCGAGCTGAATTCCATCGTATCCACATCCTTTCGATTTTTCTCGAAGGAGCTCCATTCCCTGCTTTGAGGATATCGGAAAGCGTTTTCCAAGTCAACAAAGGCATTTTTGGCTTTTTCCAAGCATCCGTTGAGTTTTGGAAACACGGGAAGCCAAAAAGTATCCCCATGCTGTCCAGGCCGGAAACAGGACAACATGGGGATTAGATAAGATTCTTTCACTGAGCGTTCTTTTTGGGGTTTGCGCGCCGAAAAGAACGCGCTCGCTCCGGTGTTACCGGGGGGCAGTCCTCATCATAAATGATCGGCATTTTTCTTGCTTTTGCAAGCTCTCTTCGTTCTTCCTCGGTAAAGGCAAGCTCCGCAAGCTGCTCCGGAGTATACTTAGATATATTGACCATAGTACAAGCCCCTTTCAAAGCTATTTGCCAATCTGGCTGATATGAGCCGGATGATCTCGCAAGGCTCTCCTTCTGCGAAGTTTCTTACACGCTCTGCGTACACAACATAAAGGATATCATTCGCTTCCGACAAGAATGGATCGGAATTCCCGAGAGTTGTATGGAGTTTTGCATTACCGGCGGAAACATCTCCTATCACATTATAGCGCGGCTCGTCATTGCTATGCGCAGCATCAAACTCTTCAATATAATCTTCATCAAAGAAGACACGTGCTGCTGTACGAAAAGAGATCCCGTGCTTCTGTATGTTTATCTGCTCCTTATGAGCGTCATATTCAAATGCAATGCCGGCAATCGTAAAACTGACCGTATTTTCGTTATTCATCCGTTTCCTCTCTCACTAGACGATGCCCTTATCTGCTATGAAATGACTGTCTTGTAAGATGATTATTGCATACAGACATGTATTTGTCAATTCACGTGAAAACCCATTTCGACCGGCGATAGCTTTATTATTTCGCAATCAGGCTTTGAAAGGCTAGTGGTTTTTAGGCCGAAACGTGCTATAATACCCCTATCCTTGATTTCGGGAGGCGCGTATGGCTTCCGCTAAAAGCAAATTCTTCGGCTTCTGGCTGTTCGGAAAAAGCGCCGCCGGGCTCTCCGGCGGGAAAAAGATCGTTTTCCACCTCTGGAATTGGCTGCTTCCCCTGCTGGCTGCCCTGGGGACGGGGCTGCTGAGCTTATTGCTGGCCTTCGGGCGCTATGCCTGGGAGGTGTTCTACGGTTACTTCACCCACCCCCTGATCGCCTTGCTGAATGTCCTGCCGGTGCTGGCGCTGTTCCTGATCCTCTACTGCGCCATCGGGCGGGGCTGGATTGCCCACCTGGTCACTTCCCTGCTGGTGCTGGGCCTCAGCACGGCGGACTATTTCATGCTTCTTTTCCGGGACGACGCGCTGATGTTCGCGGACATCATGGACGCGGCCACGGCCATGGGCGTGGTGGGGAATTATAACCTGACCGTGGACGACCGGCTCCTGGCCTGTCTCCTCTATCTCGCCGTCAGCACGGTTTTTCTGGCCCTGCTGGTGCGGGGAAGGCAGAAATGGCCCCTGCGCCTCGCCGTGGGCGCTCTGGCGCTGCTCCTCTGCGTTTTCCCTCTGCGGAAAACTTATCTGGATAATACCACCTATGAGCTGAAGGCCCAGAATTTCGACCATGTGAACCGCTGGAGCGCCACCCAGGCCTATCTCTCCCGGGGCTTTGTCTACCCCTTCCTCCACAGCATCGGGGAAGCCTTCCCCACCGCGCCGGCTGGTTACAGCGCCGATTATGCCAGGAGCCTCCTGGCCCCCTATGCGGACGCGGACATCCCGGAGGAGCAGAAGGTGAATATCGTCACCCTCATGCTGGAAGCCTTCAGCGACATGTCCGCCTGGGACATCCCCGGCCTCAGCGAGGAGGTCTACGCCCCTTATCACGCTCTGGAGGCCGAGAGCGTCCACGGCAAGCTGATGGACAACATCTTCGCCGGGGGCACCACCAACACGGAACGCTGCTTCCTCACCGGCAGCGGCATCCTGGACAACTACCGGAAAAACGTCAATTCCTATGTCTGGTATCTCCGTAGCCAGGGCTACTCCACGGGGGGCAGCCATCCCTGCTACAACTGGTTCTACAACCGGCGGAACGTGAACAGCTACCTGGGCTTCCAGGACTATTACTTCCTGGAGGACCACTATGACGCGGTCTCCGGCGGCGGCATCGCTTTCGACAACACCTTCTTCCCGGAGCTCACCCGGCTCTGTCTGGAGGACTTCGCAAACGGCCCCAGCTTCAGCTATAACCTGACCTATCAGGGCCACGGGCCCTATGACCTGGAGACCCTCTGGTTCGGGGAATGGGTGGAAAGGCTGGACTACACCCAGGACAGCTGGATGATCATGAACAACTACTTCGGCTCCGTGAAGGACACCTCGGACCGGCTCGCGGAAATGGTGGATGCCTTCCGGGAATGTGAGGAACCGGTGGTGCTGGTGGTCTTCGGGGACCATAAGCCCTGGTTCGGGGACGCAAACAGCGTCTATAACGAGCTGGGCGTCAACATGGACACAAGCACGGAGGAGGGCTTCTATAACTACTACTCCACCTCCTGGCTCATTTGGGCAAACGACAAGGCCAAAGAAGTGCTGGGCAACGACTTCGTGGGGGAAGGCCCCGCCCTCAGCCCCAGCTTCCTCATGGACTATCTCTTCCGTCTCTGCGGATGGAAGGGCAGCGCCTGGATGCAGTATACCGACAGCGTCATGTCTCAGCTGCCCGTACTCACCTCCAACGGCTTTTATGTGAGCTGGGACGGCGCTTTCACCACCGCCCCCGACCCGGAGCAGGCGAAGCTGATTTCCGATTTCCGCATCGCGGATTTCTGGTATCGGCGCCATTTTCTCTATGAGGAGCTGACGAAATGACCGTCACATGCACCTATGCTTCCCCCCTTGGTTCGCTGCTTCTTGCTGCGGAAAAAGAGGCCCTCACCGGCCTTTGGCTTCCGGGGCAGAAATACTATGCCGCCGGGCTGACGGAGGACGCGGCGGAGGACCCTTCCCACCCCATTCTTCAAACAGCGGCGGAATGGTTGGACGCCTACTTTGCCGGGGACAAGCCGGAGCTTTCGGCGCTGCCCCTGGCTCCCGGAGGCAGCGGTTTTCAAAAGCTCATATGGGAGCTGCTGCGGGACATCCCCTATGGGGAAACCACCACCTACGGGGCCCTGGCGGCGAAGGCGGAAACGCGGCTCGGACGGAAGACCGCGGCCCGCGCCGTGGGCGCCGCGGTGGGGCGAAACCCCATCTCCATCCTCATCCCCTGCCATCGGGTGCTGGGGGCTGACCGCAGTCTCACGGGCTACGCCGGGGGACTGGACAAAAAAGAATGGCTCCTCCGCCACGAAGGAGCCATATAACGGATCGGCAGAAAACTGGGAGGGAACGAAACCACGTTTCCTCCCGGTTTTTTCATCCCAGGCTTTTCAGGTATTCCACGTCTTTGCTTGTGATCTGCACAAAGTAGTGGTCATAATAGAGTTCACGCTGTTCATAGGAGAAATAGTAGACGGATTCC